>ERZ1649853.291-NODE-291-length-21158-cov-6.383595_pt1 | contig 21158 bp, 21 predicted proteins | sample MGYA00575353_ERZ1649853 | MGnify/ENA primary metagenome ERZ1649853 (study PRJEB40853, sample SAMN11349654) | freshwater sediment metagenome | isolation source: river sediment | host: Sediment | place: India: Okhla Barrage, New Delhi | collected 2017-02-21 ...
CCATGAAATCCGAGGCGGTGACGATGTCAATCACACCGTCCACAAAATCTTCCTTGGTCAGGCCAAACATATCGACCGACATCTTGCAAGCATACAGGTGCGCGCCGCCGTCCACCAGCATTTGCAGGTATTCGTCCACCGGCGGGGCGCCCACGGCCTTCATCTTCTTCTTCATGAACCAGGAGGTGAAGGCGGTCATGCCGGGCAGAATGCCCAGCAGGTTGGGGATGCCCAGCGTGCCGGTCGGCAGGCCCATCAGGCGCATCTTCATGCTGGTGTTGGCCACCGGGGCCAGCTCCAGGTGCTTCTGGCGGTCCTTGGTGATCATGTCCATGCCCCAGAAGGTGAAGAAGATGGTCACGTCGATGCCGTTGCCCAGCGCCGCCCAGCCCATCACCAGCGCCGGGTAGGCCATGTCCAGGTCGCCCTTCGAGCAAATAAATGCGATCTTGCGTTGTTCAGATTCCATCGTGATTGCTCCCGTATCCTAAATATGGATTAGACGCAGCCTTCGGGCTTGCCCAGGCCGGCGATCTTGGCGACCTTTTTGGCCGGGCCCTTGGGGAACAGCGCGAACAGGTCCTTGGTGGAGATGCCCGTGCCCACGGTGATCTGCCGCAGGGTGGGCGACTTGCCGGTGGCCAGGCCGGTGGCGCGGCAGAAGTCGATGATCTTCCAGTGTGCATCGGTCAGCGTTTCGATGCCTTCCTGTTTGGCCAATTCCGCGGCGATCTCTTTGTTCCACTGTTTGGGATCGGTCATGAAGCCTTCGGCGTTGAATGAAATATTCGAAAGAACAGTCATTGCAAACTCCTTTGTTTAAACCAGGTGATTAATCTTCAAGCCGGGCCGGCGGATCTTTTCCGCGCGGCGGCGGCGTGCGTTTCGCTTAGACCCGCTTGCCCGCCATGCTGAATTTGTTGGGCAGGGGGATTTCAATTCCGTGCATCATCATGAAGTACATATAGCGGAAGGCCAGTTTGCCCCAGTGATTGGGGAGGGTTTGGCCCAGCAGGGCAAAGGGACCCACCACCGGCAGCGGGTACGTGCCGGGGTAGGGCTCGTGGGTATAGTCGAAGTCGATCAGGGTGGCCTTGTTGAAGCCGGTTTCGATGTAGCACAGCGCGTGCCCGTCGAAGGCATCCGGCATGGGCTTGCCCTGCATGTGCGCCCGGATATTCTTGAAGGCGGCTTCCATCTGGAAGTGAATCACCGCGCCGGCCTTGGAGGCCGGGATGTTGGCCGCGTCGCCCAGCGCCCAGATGTTCGGGTATTCGGTCGATTGCAACGTGTATTTGTCCACCTTGACGTAGTTCAGCTCGTCGGCGATGCCGGCCGCGCCCAGGAAGGCCGCGCCCTTGTTCAGCGGCACGCTCACCATCAGGTCGTAGGGCAGTTCGCGCTCGTCGTACGAGACCAGCATGTTGCGCGAGGAATCCACCCAGCCGGTGTTGTATTCGGCTTCGACGTGAATGTGCTTCTCGTCCAGGATCTTGCTCAGCGCGGCGGAGGCCACCGGCTTGGTGAAGGCGCCGGGCAGCGGCGTGGCATAGGTGATTTCGACCTTGTCGCGGATGCCCTTGCGGGTGAAGTAGGCGTCGGCCAGGAACATGAATTCCAGCGGCGCAACCGGGCACTTGATCGGGTTTTCCACCACGTTCACCAGCAACCGCCCGCCCTGGAAGCGGCTGATGGCCGAGGCCAGCGCGGCCGCGCCTTTGTAGGTGTAGAAGTCGAAGATGTTCTCGCCCCAGCCGCCGTCCTTCAGGCCTTCGGTCTCCTCGGGGTGAATGTCGGTGCCGGTGGCCACCACCAGGTAGTCGTACTGGATGACGCGCCCGTTGGCCAGCGTGACCCTGTTTTCGGCCGGTTCCAGCGCTTCAACGTTGGAAACGACGTACTCGACGCCCCGGGCAATAAAACCGCGGATGGGTTTGACCACATGCTCGCGTTTATAGTAGCCAAAGGGAATGAACAGGAAGCCGGGTTGGTAGTAGTGCTCCTCATCCTTATCGACCACGATCACTTTCCATTGATTGAGGTCCAGAGCATGCGCCATTTTTCGCGCTATCATGGTGCCGGCGGTGCCAGCGCCGAGAATCAAGAACGTCTTCATAACAAAAACTCCTTAACCAATTTGGGTCAGATCAGCAATCCGCTGCATGCGGACAATGAAACCGGTGCGTTCCTGCAGGATGCTTTCCATGGCCCGGGAAGCATCTTTGACCCAGGAATGCATCTGGTCGTGTTTATCGGAGGGAATGATTGGCGCCTTGCGAATGCTTTCCTGCACGGCGCTCACCGGCAGCGCGAAGCGGCGCGCCAGCTCGGCAGCCTGATCCAGCAGGGCCTGCGCATCGGCGGCGCTCAGCAGCGCCTGCCCCACCAGCATCCAGCCCACCAGCGTGTTGCCATCCAGGATGGGGGCGGTGATGGAAGTCAGCCCGGCATGGCAGGTGAACTGGCGCTCGCCGTTGGCGCTGCCGGCGGCCATTTCGCGCCACGCGCTGCGGCAGGCCTGCACGCCGACCGGAGATTCCTGCAGCATGCGGCACAGCGCGCACGTCCCGCTCATGGCCGTCACCGGCTCGCCGGTGGCATCGATGACCAGGCTGCCCAGCGCGCTCACGCTCGAGAACAGGTTCTGCACGGTCTGCAGGCAGTGCACCGGCAGCGACGCGGCGGACGGGGCGGGCTGCGCCTCGGCGGCAGACGATGCGCCTGCCTCGCCGCTCGCGACCGTTTGGCCGTTGAACAGGCGCTGCACTTCTTCCCGCGCAAAGCGCCACTGCTGCCCGATCTTAACACCTTTCAAGCGGCCGTCCTGCAACATGCGGTAAACGGTGATCCGGTCAACTTTGAGGATATTCTGGACTTCGCGGGTGGTCAGCAATTCGCTCATGTATTCCTATAACAAGTTATAACAACGTGATACAGGGAATATATCAACTTGTGACATTTATAACAAGTGACATTTGTCACTATTTCTCTGCCGGGCGAATGCCGCTGAAACAGTATATGGGACGCCCGCGCGGACGCAAAAAAGCCGGGTTGCAAAACGCAACCCGGCCGAAGACGGTCGAATATAACCCGGCGGCTACTTCTCGCGCGGGAACCAGGGCACGAAGGCGTTGGTGCGTAAAGCGTACTCGCGGTAGGCCGGCCGCTGCATCATCGTTTTTTCCAGCATGGCCACGCCCGAAACACGCACCAGCAGGAAGGTCATCAGCGCGGGCGCATAGAGCGCCCACCAGCCGCCTGCCGCCGCCGCGATCAGGTAGAAACCCCACCACTGGGCTGCGTCGCCGAAGTAATTGGGGTGGCGGGTGTAGCGCCACACGCCGCGGTCCATGATCTTGCCGCGGTTGGCCGGGTCGGCACGGAAGCGCGCCAGTTGCGCGTCACCGGCGGCTTCAAAGTAAAAGCCCACCAGCCAGACCAGCGCGCCCAGCACGTCCAGCCCGGTGATGCGCGCGGGCGCCGCGCCAAACTGCGCGGCCAACAGCGGCATGGAGATGATCCACAGCAGCACGCCCTGCAGCAAAAAGACGCGCAGGTAGCTCTGCCACCACCATTTCGCGCCGGCCTCGCCGCGCCATTTGGCATAGCGGAAATCTTCCGGCTTACCCCAGTTGCGCCGCAGGATGTGGATCGACAGGCGCAGTCCCCACAGGGTGGCCAGCCCGGCGATCAGCAGCTTGCGCGGCAGGTAGCCGTCGGGCGTCAGCGTGAAATACAGCCAGGCCGCCACCACGAAGCCCACGCCCCAGAAGATGTCCACGATGCTGGAATTCTTCAATCGCAGGCTCACCAGCCACAGCAGCGTCATCAGGCCCAATATCGCGGCCAGCCCGATTGCGTAAATGCCGATAAAAGTCATAGCGGTTTCCTCCATCATTCTTTGCGGGTAACAGCGCAAAAGCCCAACACGCCGGGGCCAAGGTGCGCGCCCAGCACGGGGTTGACCACCCCAAACACCGCGCCGCTTTCGGGCACCAGGTGTTTCATCTTTTCCTGCAGCTCGTGAGCCTGGTCCAGCGCGTTGGAGTGCAGGAAGGCCAGCTTTTCAAAGGGAGCCAGGGTTTGCAGCATCTCAGTCAGGCGGGCGACGGCAGCTTTGCGCGTGCGCACCCGTTCTGCACCGGAAACGCCATTATGCATCTTCAACATCGGCTTGATCTGCAAAATCTCGCCAATCGTCGAAATCGCGCGGTTCATCCGGCCGCTGCGTCGCAGAAATTCGAGCGTATCCAGCGCAGCCCACACGTGCGTGCGCTTGATCTGGCTCTCCAGCACCGGCAGGATCTCGGCCACCGTCTTGCCCATGCGGGCCAATTCGGCGGCGGTCTGCACCAAAAAGCCGGTGCCCATGCTCAGGTTGCCCGAATCCAGCACCGTCACCGGCGCCGAGGTGGTCTCGGCCGCGGTCACGCGCGCCACGTTGACCGTGCCGCTCAGCGTTTCAGAGATATGAATAGAAAGGATCTCCGTCGCGCCCTCTTCGGCCAGCGCTTCATAGAGGGCGTGGAATTTGGCCGGCGAGGGCACCGCCGTGGTGGGGTGGTGTTCAAAATGGCGCAGGTTCTGATAAAACGCTTCGCGGGTGATATCCACGCCGTCCGCATAGTTTTCGTTGCCAATGTGGATGTAAAGCGGGATGACCGTGATATCCAGCGCTTTAACCACTTCAGCCGGCAAATCGCAAGTGCTGTCCGTGAGAATTTTTACCGTCATGTTTCTACCTCAAGATCAAGATCACGCCAAAGACGATTTCAACTGCCAGGCTGATCCAATTCGACGAGGCGGTCGAATGATCCACAAAGATGGAAACCAGCCGCACCAGCGCGATGGCCAGGTAGCCCAGACCCAGCACGCGGTAGGCCGGCGCGCCCAGGAAGAATGGCGCCACGCCCAGCGCGATGAACAGCCCGCCAAAGATGGCGCGGATCTCGGAGATGCCGCGCGGGCCGTCGGCGATCAGGCCGGTGAAGCCGGGCACCGCGGTGGGTTTGACCAGCGCCAGCAGCCCGGTGCCCACCGTGCCCAGCGCCGCGATGATTTTAAGTACCTGTAAGAAATTCATGTTGCGTTTCCTTCCGTGACGTTCAATTCATCCAACAATTCAAACAATTCGCTGTTTTCAGGAATATCCGACATCGAATGGCCATAGTGGACATAGCGGACCTGCCCCTGCCGGTCAATGATGACCTGGGCCGGCATGCGTCCCAGTTTGAACAGGTTGACTTCCTGGCCGTAAAGCTTCAGCACGCTCGCCTGCGGGTCGGGCAGGCCGGTGAACGGCAGATTGTGTTGATTCCAATAGGCCTGAAACGCCTGCGCGTTTTCCGGTCCCACCACCAACACCTGCGTGTGGCGTTTCTCAAATTCCGCAAAGTCCTGGCGCAACTGCGCCATGTGCCGCTGGCAGAATGGTCAGGTAAAACCGCGGTTGAACACCAGTAGAACGTTGGAGCGGCCTCTGAAATCGGATAGCCGCACCGTTTCACCGCGGAAATCCGTCAGGGTGAACTCGGGGGCGGCTGCGTTTAGCGCAACTTTGGGCATGGTTTTCGTCCTTTCGCGGGTCGTACCCGCTTATAAATGAGGATAGAAAGGCTTGTGTTTGTTCATTATAAAAATCATATCAAATTTCAATCATTTTGTCAATATATTGTTCAAATATATTGACAAAATATAGACAAAATGATATACTCCTGTTCAGATATTCAGCAAAGGCATTGCCATGACCACGATCCGTCGAACGCCCATCTACAACCTGAGCGCCGTGCTGCACGAAACCGGCCTGAGCGCCGACGTGCTGCGCGCCTGGGAGCGCCGTTACGACCTGCCCAAGCCGCAGCGCACCCCCGGCGGCCACCGCCTGTATTCCGACTACGACGTGGCCGTGATCAAATGGCTGCGCGCCCGCCAGGCTGAAGGCCTGACCATCAGCCGCGCGGTGGAATTGTGGAAAGAAACCGCCGCCTCGCGCGATCCGCTGGAGGGTCTGCCACAGCCTGTTTCGGAGGCGGTGGTCTCCGCCCCGGTCAACCACGTGGAAGATTTGCGCAACCTCTGGATAAAGGCTTGCCTCAGTTTTGACGCGCTCAAAGCGGATGAGGTGATCAACCAGGCCTTCGCCATCAACCCGGTTGAAACCGTGTGCTTTGAAATCCTGCAAAAGGGTCTCCAGCAGATCGGCGCGCTCTGGTATCTCGATCAGGCCACCGTGCAGCAGGAACACTTTGCCACCGCGCAGGCCGTGCGCCGCATCGAAACGTTAATCAGCGCCGCGCCGGCGCCCGCCCGCGCCCAGACCGTGCTGGTCGGCTGCCCGGCGGGCGAGTGGCACAATTTCCCTGTTTTGCTGCTGACGCTGCTGCTGCGCCGCCTCGGGTTGAGGGTGGTGTACCTGGGCGCCAACCTGCCGCTGGAGCAAATGGAAGCCACCGCAGCAGCCGTGCGCCCCGATCTGATCGTGCTGGCCTCTCAGCAGCTCACCACCGCCGCCGCGCTGCACGCCGCCGCCGGGCTGTTTCAGCGCTCGGGTATGCCGCTGGCCTACGGCGGCCTGATCTTCAACCGTTTGCCTGCGCTGCGCGCGCGCATCCCGGCATACTTCCTGGGCGAAACGCTGGAAGACTCGCTCGAAAGCATCGAGAAGCTGCTGGCCGCGCCGACAGCCTTCCGAACCGCGCTGCCGCAGGAGAACCCGTACCAGCCGGCTGCCGCCCTGTTCCGCGCCCGCCGCGCCGCGCTTGAAGCCCGCCTGGCCGAATTGCTCGCCAACCGGCCCGGCCTGTCTGAGGCCGATCTAAGAACCGCCAATGCTTTCTTCACCGACGATATCCAGGCTGCGCTTGACCTGGGTGACCCGCGCCTGCCGGAAATCGACCTGGAGTGGGTGAAAAAGTTGCTTTCCAACCGCGCGCAGCCGGCCGCGCTATTGCTGCCCTACCTCGGCATTTACCGCCAGGCGGTTCAGCTCGAACTGGGTAAACAGGGCGAGCCCGTCACCGCCTGGTTGGATGATTACCTGTATCAGAATCAGGCTGCACCCTTCTAATTTTCGGAGAAATCATGCCCCAAAATAACCAGATTCCATTCTACCGCGAAGCGCCCGACCTGACCCTGCTCGATACGGCCGGCCGGCCGGTGCGGCTTTCCAGCCTGTGGACCGAAAAACCGCTGCTGCTGGCTTTTACACGCCACTTCGGCTGCACGCAGTGCAAAGAAATGTTGGATGAACTGGTCGCCGGCCGCGACCGCATCCAGGCGGCCGGGTTAAACATGGCCGTCATCATGCAGGGCACGCCCGAGGCTACCGCTGAGTTTGCCGCGCAATTTGCCCCCGGCCTGCTGTGCCTGGCCGACCCCGAGCGGGTGGCCTACCGGGCTTTCGGCCTCGAACGCGGCAATCTCTTCCAGACCTTCCTTAACCCGAAGGTGTGGAAGGCGGTTTCGAAAGCAAGCCAGAAGGGCTACAAAGTGGAACCGCCCCCGCCCGGCCAGGATGCCATGCAAATGTCGGGCACGTTCATCATCAGCACCGGCGGCCGGCTGCTGCTGCCCTATTACTACGACCACATTGCCGACCACCCGCCGCTGGAACTGCTGCTGAAGGGCGTGCTTTCCACCGGCTGGGACAAACCCTTCCAAGGCCCGCTTGGCCCGGGCGTTGATGAAAACTGATCACTCATTGGAGAAATAGCGATATGAAAAAGTTGTCCTTATCTGTAATTGTAGCCGCCGTCGCCGTCCTGCTGCTTTCCGCCTGCAGCCCGCAGGCCGCCCCCGCCGAAGCCACCCCGACGGCCGCCCGGCCACAGGGCATCATCGCCGAAGGCCGCCTGGAGCCGGTCAACGCGCTCGCGCAGGCCTTCACCCTCCCCGGCCAGGTGGCCGAGGTGCTGGTGCAGGACGGCGAAACCGTGCAGAGCGGCCAGCCGCTGGTCCGCCTGACGGACTCGCCGGAGGCCAAACTGGCCCTGCGCCGCGCCGAACAGGAAGACCTGGCCGCCCGGCAGGCGCTGGAAGCGCTGAAGACCGCCGCCGAATCCAACCTGGCCCAGGCGCGCCTGGCTTTCCTGGCTGCCCGCGACGCGCTGGATGAGGCCGTCGATCGGTATGACGCGAATGATTCAGATGAAAATAAAGCCCGGCTCGACGCCGCCCAGGCCAGCTTCAATCTGGCCGAGCAGACCCTGGCCGCGCTGGAAGACAATGCCGGCATCGATCCCGATCAACAGGCCGCCGCTGAAGCCCGCGTGCAATCGGCCAAAGCCGCGCTGGAAAGCGCCGGGGTGCAGATCGATCTGCGCACGCTGAACGCGACGCTGGGCGGCGCCGTGGTGGACCTGGACGTGCAGAGCGGCGAACTGGTGACGGCCGGCATGCCGGTGGTGACCATCGCCGACTACTCTGCCTGGCTGGTCAAGACCGACAACCTGACCGAACTGGAAGTCGCCCGGGTCAGCCTGGGCCAGAAGGTGCAGGTGGCGCTGGACGCGCTGCCCGAAATGACCCTGGAAGGCGAAGTGACCCACATCAACGCGCGCTATGAAGAAAAACGCGGCGACATCACCTACACCGTCACCATCCGCCTGGCCCAAACCGACCCGCAAATGCGCTGGGGGATGACGGCCTCCGTCACCTTCCTGCCGTAAGCCACCGGAAAAACAGCATGCGACAAATGTTATCCATCTCCTCCTACCTGGCGGTCAAGGAAGTCTGGCGCAACCGCGGCCGCTTCCTGCTGGTCAGCCTGGTGATCGCCCTGATCACGCTGCTGGTGCTGTTCATCGCGGCGCTGGGCGAAGGCCTGGGCAACGGCAACCGCGAGTACATCTCCAAGCTGGACGCCGAACTGATCGTCTATCAGGCCAAGTCCGATACCGTCATCGCCGCCAGCCGCCTGGGCCGCAACCGCCTGGCCGCCGTGCGCCGCGTCGAAGGCGTGGCCGATGCCGGCATGCTGGGAACATCCAGCGCCAGCCTGCTTCCGCCGAACGATGCTGAACCGATCAAAGTGGCCCTGCTGGGCGTTGAGCCCGGCCACACCGGCGAGCCGCCGGTGGTGCAGGGCGCCCGGCTCAGCACCGACCTGGCGCAGGAAGCCATCATCGACGCCAACACCGCCTACCGCAGCAAGTTGCAGGTCGGCGACACGCTCACCCTGCGCGTCACCCAGGGCACGCGCGACGAATTCTACGATCTGCGCATCGTTGGCATCACCGGCGGGCAGCAATTCCAGTTGCAGCCTTCCATCTTCGTGCCCTTTTACACCTGGGATCGCATCCGGCCCAAGTCTGAAGCCGAAATCAACGGCTCCACCCCGGTCGCCAACGTGCTGCTGGTCAAACTGAAAGACCCGACCCAGGCGGAGGCTGTCAGCGCGCGCCTGGCTGCCCAGGTGGACAACATCGAAATTGCCACCATCCGCCAGGCGATTGAAGCCCTGCCCGGCTATTCTGCCCAACTCTCCACCCTCAACACGCAGGGCGGATTCACGCTCTTCATCGGTATCCTGGTCATCGGCGGATTCTTCCAGATCCAGATTCTGCAAAAAGTGGCCCAGATTGGCGTGCTCAAGGCCATTGGCACAGCCAACCCGGTGGTGGCGGCCGCCGCGATCATTCAAATCGTGGTGGTCACCGTGATCGGCGTGGCCATTGGCGGGCTGCTCTCCTTCCTGTTATCACTCACCTTTCCGCCCACCGTGCCGATCATTTTCAACGGCGCCACCTCAGCGCTGGCCATCGTCGCGCTGCTGCTCATCGGTCCGCTGGGCGGGCTGGTTTCCATCCGCTACGCCGTGCGCATTGAACCGCTCAAGGCGCTGGGGCTTTCATCCTAAAGGGCGCAGCCATGACCGCATACGCACTTGAAACCAAATCCGTCATCAAAACCTACAACAGCGATTCCGGCGTCATCCAGGCCGTGGACGATGTTTCGCTGCAAGTGGCCGCCGGCGAATTCGTCGCCCTGGTCGGCCCCAGCGGCTCAGGCAAGACCACCATGCTGTCCATACTGGCCGCGCTGCTGCAACCCTCTTCGGGGCAGATCCTGCTGGACGGGCAGGACCTTTCCGGCATGGACGACCGCGAGCGCGTTTCGCTGCGCCGCGAAAAGATCGGCTTCACCTTCCAGGCCAACAACCTGGTGCCCTACCTGAGCGCGGTGGAGAACGTGGAACTGATGCTGCGCCTGAACGGCAGGCTGGATAAGGCCGGCAAACTGCGCGCGCGCGAACTGCTGGCCCGCCTGGGCCTGGGCGAGCGTCTGAATAACCTGCCTGGGCAAATGTCCGGCGGGCAGCAGCAGCGCGTGGCCATCGCCCGCGCGCTCATTCACAACCCCAGCCTGGTACTGGCCGACGAGCCCACCGCCAGCCTGGACACCGAACGCGCCTACCAGGTGGTTGAAACCTTCGCCGGGCTGATCCACGAACAGGGCCGCGCCGGCATCATGGTCACCCACGACCTGCGCATGTGCGAATACGTTGACCGCGTACTGCAAATGCAGGATGGCAGGCTGGTGCGCATCTACACCGGCCACGATGAGATTATGAAAGAACTGGTGCAGGGCGGCCGGCACTAGCCGGGAGCTTGCGCGTGAATATCTGGTGGATCCGCCGCGACCTGCGCCTGGCAGATAACCCCGCGCTCGCTGCAACCCTGGCGGCGGGCGGGGGCGTGCTGCCGGCCTTCATCCTGGACGATGCCCTGCTGAGCAAGCCCGCCGAAAACCGGCAGGGCTTTCTCTTTGCCGGGCTGCGCGCCCTGGATGATGACCTGCGCCGGCTGGGCTCGCGCCTGATCGTCCGCCGCGGCGACCCGCAGGTTGAGATCCCCCGGCTGGCGCGCGAAGTCTCGGCGGTCAGCGTGTTCGCCGAAGCGGATGTTTCGCCCTACGCGCGGCAGCGCGACGCGGCCGTTGCCGCGCAGGTGAACCTGCGATTGGTGCACGGTCTGGGCGTCCACCCGGCCGGGGCGGTGACCCGCCCCGACGGCGGCCCCTACACCGTTTTCACCCCCTACTCCCGCGCCTGGCTTGCGTTGCCCGCCCCCGGGCAACCCCTGCCCGCCCCGGCGGCTCTGCCGCCGGTGCCAGACGTATCCTCGGAAGCCGTCCCTGACCTGCCCGCGCCGCAGAGCTTCCCACCCGGCGAGCGCGAAGCTCGCCGCCGCCTGAATGCCTTCCTCGCCGGCCCCATCGACGCCTACGGCGACGGGCGCAACCGGCTGGATCGGGACGGAACCTCAGCGCTTTCACCCTACCTGCGCTTCGGCATGCTCTCGGCGCGCCAGGCAGTTATGGCCGCGCGAGCGGCGCATTCCGCCGGCGCCCAAACCTGGCTGAACGAGCTGATCTGGCGCGAGTTTTACCAGTCCATCCTGTACCACTTCCCCCACGTCCTAAACGGTGCTTTTCGGCCCGCGCTGCAGGCCATCCCCTGGCGCGACGCGCCGGGTGATCTGCGCGCCTGGCAGGCCGGCCTGACCGGCTACCCGGTGGTGGACGCCGGCATGCGCCAGTTGGCTGCCACCGGCTGGATGCACAACCGCGCCCGCATGATCACCGCCTCGTTTTTGGTCAAGGACCTGCTGATCAACTGGCAGGAAGGCGAACGCTGGTTCATGCGCCACCTGGTGGACGGCGACCCGGCCGCCAACAACGGCGGCTGGCAGTGGACCGCCGGCACCGGCACCGACGCCGCGCCGTACTTCCGCATCTTCAACCCCGTGCTGCAGGGCCAAAAGTTTGACCCGAACGGCGATTATGTGCGCCGCTGGGTGCCCGAGCTGGCCGCCGTGCCGGCAAAACACATCCACGCTCCCTGGGAGATGCCCATCGGCGAGCAGCGCGAATACTGCGCCGTCATTGGCCGCGACTACCCTACCCCCATCGTCGAGCATGCCTTTGCCCGTCGACGCGCATTGAAGGTTTACGCCGAGAAATAAAATCGCATCCCTGCCGGCCTCATTTGCCTGCCGGCAAGCTCACATCTTTCCAATGTTCAAAATCGATCACCTGCCTGACCCAGGGCAGATCCGTGGCAAATTGGTTCATCCCCGCCACGGGTTGCGAAGTTGTTCCAGGCAGCAGCTTGACGGTAAAGTTATCAAATCTGGCATCCGCGTTGGGCAGGTTGCTATAGGGTAGGTTGAACAGGCCGGTCTTGGTAAAACCCCCGATGCGCGTATCCGTGGTTGAAATCAACCACGCGCCGTTAATTTCCAGCTTGATCGTGCTGCCGTCCCGGGTCACTTTTAGTTTGTTGAACGCGGCAGGATGGATTATCGGAGAATAGGTCCAGCCAATCAAGGTCTGGTTGCCATTCGGACCATGGTAATACAGCGAATAGGCTTGATTGTCTGAATTCACCGCGAACATGTAATACTCCGAAAAATCATCCGCTAATCCAAATAACAAACCGTAGGCATAACTCGTCGTCGTTACCCAGCGCGCATCTACCTCGACGCTGTAATTCACCCGCTGACAAGTCGGTGCTTTGGCCAGGTACATATACTGCGGATCCTTTGCCAGGATGCGGTACTCGCCGTTCAAATAGGAAAATTGAGCATAGGCATCCTCCGAAAACGGCCAGCCGCTGTCAGGATTACCAAAATCATCGACAAAGTCAGCGCAACTGTTCGGATCTGCCTTGAAGCAGACCGGAAGATGCAACCGATAAAGGATCAGCGTTTCCGCCGACACGGAGACCAAATGCTTTCCAGCCGTCAACGCAGCTTCGTTGCGGACAGTAGCAGGAAGATGAAAGTCATTCTTCACCACGGTCTGATAGCTGATGATGACCGTTTGAAATGCCCCCAAACTGCCTGCCCAATGAACTTCGCCATTTTCAAAACTTGCGCTGCCGCTGCTCGCGGAAAGCGAGCCGTCAACAAAGCGCAATTGCTCCGGCAAGGGGTTTGAGGCTGTAGCGTCGGCGAACTCTTCGGCGGAGGCATTGGTGATTTCGATCGTATAAGCCAGCACATCACCCGGCGGCGCCTGTTGGCGCGAAACGGTCATTCGCGAGTGCCACAATGCATTCCGTTGATCAAATTGGTATAAGGCATCCACCGATCCAACCAGAATTTCGATAGCGGTATCATCGTCCATCTGCCCAACCGGGATTTGGTTGAATCCACCCAGGCTCGATGAAACGGTTAAATCGCGGCTTTGCCAGAGCAGTTCGCCCACCTTCGAATAGACCCTCAACGCATCCCCGCTGCAAACCAGCCATTCGGGCGTCTGATCTTGATCCAGGTCCGCCATTTTCAAACATGCAATCGGCTTGGATGAAAAATAGTAAGTTGCTTCCAGCGTGTGCCATTTACCATTGTAGATTTCCACGCTGCCGTAGTCACGGCCCACCAGCAGCGAGGGCATGCCGTCGCCGTCCAAATCGGCGCTTTCGATCGCATAAGCCTGTGTATCAATCTGGTATTCCAGTACGTGTGTCTTGCCGTTGAAGATGAAGACATCTCCGCCCCGGACGGAAGCCGCAATTTCCACCTGACCATCCCAGTCAATATCCGCCAGCAGGACATCATAGATCACCAAATAGCCGGTATCGAGCGTTGTGGACTGCCATTCCACGGCGGCCGTGGAGCCGTCGAACACCACCAGTTGAATCCCCGCCGCGGCGGTAGTCTCATGCTCCTGGCCGGCCACGATTTCAATTTGCCCGTCGCCATCCACGTCTCCCAGTTCCAGCGCAGTCAGGCTGGTGCCGCTCAATTCGACGCTTTGTCGTTCCAGTTCATGCGTGCTTCCGTTATAAATCTGGATCAGACCATCGTAGGTGTCCGCGGTGGCAATCACAAATTCCGTCTGCCCATCCTGGTCGACATCGCCAATGCGAACCGATCTGACCCCGCTCCAGGCAATAATTCCTGGCAAATCGGCGGACTGCCATTCAAGATCATGCGTTTCAGCGTCAAAGATTTGGATGACGCCGTCTTTGTAACCTGACTGGCTGGTGTAGGACACTGCAACGATTTCAATCCTACCGTCATCGTCCACATCGCCGTAATCGACCGCATACATTGGCCCGTCCAGATCAGTGCTTTTCCACTCGATGGCACGCGATGTTGCCCCGGCCACGTAGAGGTAATCCGCTCCCGTGGAGGTATGTCCCGCTCCCCACAGCACTTCCAACTGCCCATCCTGATCTACATCTCCAACCGCGATGCGGGTGGTGCCGTGCTCCGGGTTGGTAATCTCCCAGAGCTCTTGATGACTGAGACCGTCAATAGCATGAATGGATCCCCACTGCCCGTCGCCGTACAGAATTTCAGGATGGCTGTCACCGGTGGCGTCGGCAATATACACATCTCCAATGTCTTGCGAGGTTGTTATTTCCCACATGGGGGACTGAAGGTCCACATCGAAGACCGTGATGCGGTTCCAACCGCCTGAACCCACAATTTCCGCCATGCCATCTCCGTCCACATCGCCCACCGCCATAAGCCTACCAAAACCATTTGGATAGAGCCATTCCACCTCACGCGTGGCGCCGTCCAGAACGTAGCCGCGGCTGCTGATAATTTCAAAGCCGGGGTCAGAATCCACATTGGCCACCGCCAGGCTGCCGCCGGTTTCACCGGCGACTTGCCATAACAGTTGGAAGCTGTCCGGAGCGTATGCGACCACCGCCGTGCCGTCCGAAAGGATGATCTCGGCCACCCCATCGCCGTCCGCGTCCGCAACGACCAATGAAGATGGGACAATTGCCGGCGTAAACGATGCGCTCAGGCTGTAATCCAGGCTGTTGTAGACCCGCAGATTATTTGTTGACAGCGCCACGTAGATCTCGCTGATGCCGTCGCCATCCGCATCCGCGGTCAGAACCTGACGAATGGTAACCGGGTAAGTTTCGCTAAAATATACCAGCTGGTAGTCGCCCATCCCATTCGAACGTAGGACGACCCAGCGGTTATCCGGGCCGAAGTAGCCAGACTGGTTGTCGGCAGCGACAATCTCGACCGTTCCGTCGCCTTCAAAATCACCGATGTTGAGACCGCTATCGCCCAAGCCAGAACCTAACAGGTGCAACTGCCATTCGTCTGAAAGGAAAAACCCCCCGCTTGCCGGAAATAAGGGGGCAACCGCATCCGCCTGAGTTGGAGCATCAGCCATTTCACCGGCAAATGGATCACCCGGAAGAGGTTCTATTGTGGCAACGTTCCCTTGATCGTCCAGTTTTTCACGGAAAAAACCACCCGAGGGGTTGCGCAAATAATTAAAGGCAGCGCTCCCATCGAACACGATGTTGCCATAATTGTCAGATTGGCCGGAGAACTCTGCCTGCTGTGCCTGGACAGTGTGTGCCGGCTGGCCGGAGGCCACTGTGGATGCCATAACGGCCGCGAGCAACAGGGCTGGGATGAGGATGCGTTTTCCGTTTTTCATGGATGCTCCGTGAAAGATTTATGAAGGAGTGTCTGGTAATCCGGGTCAACGAACAGGATACTGATTAGCTTTACCGATTATTTTAGTCTTCAAACTGTAAGAAAATATCAACAAAACGATTATTTATCTTAACCAAAAGAACCTATTCTCATCAAGTGTCCTTTGACTGAAAAAAAACGGATATTCTCCTTTTGCCAATTAGGATTGAAGATTCCGCACGACCACCCTTCTCTATTTCATCTTTACCCAAAAGCGGTACCCCCATCGTCGAGCATGCCTTTGCCCGTCGACGCGCACTCGAGGCTTACGCCAGGAGGTGAGCCCCGGCCGCCTGACAGCTTAAAAAATTCAATCAAACCTTGACAAACACAGTGATTATTTTATACTGATAAGAACATTCGTTCCAATTATGTGGAGGACTCCCCGGCATGAGCACCGTTTCCCTTTCCACCCTCACCCAGGCGCTGTGCGACCTGCTCACCGAGGCCTACGACGGCCCGCCAGACGCGCATAGCACCTGGTTCGTTGACAACGAGCCCGACAGCGGCATCCTGGGCGCCATCCGCAACCTCAGCGCCGCCGAGGCCTCGCGCTCGGTGGACGGCAGCGGCAAGCCCGGCAGCACCATCGCCGCCCACGTCGAACACCTGCGCTGGTCGCTGGCCAATGCCAACGGCGCCATGCGCGGCGAACCCTACCAGTTCAACTGGTCCGAGAGCTGGAACACGCTGGAGACCGACCCGGCCAGCTGGAACAAGCTGCGCAAGGACCTGCGCCGCGAATACCTGACCCTGCGCGACGCCGTTCGCGCCGCGCCGGACCTGCAGGACGAATTCCTGCCGGGTGTCCTGGCGCTCATCCCGCACGCCGCCTTCCACCTGGGCCTGCTGCGCCAGATGATCGAGCGCGTGCGCCAGGCCGGGCCATCCGCCGCCGACGGGCTGCCGGAGGGCCTGTCGCAGCCCGCGCTGCGCGCGCTGTCCGGCCGTGGCATCCACCGCCTGGAACAGCTCACCGCCTTCCGCGAGGCCGACATCCTGAAGATGCACGGCGTCGGTCCCAAGGCCATACAACTCCTCAGCCAGGCGCTCGCCGCGCGCGGCCTCTCCTTCAAGCCGTAAGCGCGGCCTTTACCGATTGTTCAAGGAGCCTGCCATGAAAATCACGCTGGTCAGCGTCTTCGTCAAGGACCCGGTCGAAGCGCACCATTTTTACACCGAATTGCTGGGATTCCGCACGCAGCGTTTCATGCCCGAGGCCAACCTGGCCATCGTGGTGTCGCCGGAGCAGCCCGAAGGCACCGCGCTGCTGCTGGAGCCCAACGACAACCCCATCGCCAGCGCCTACCAGCAGGCGCTCTACGCGCAGGGTCTGCCTGCCATCGTCTTTGGCGTCGCCGACATCCAACAGGAATTCACCCGACTCAAGCAGCTCGGCGTTGTCTTCCGCCAGGAACCCGCCCGCCAGGAATGGGGCGGCTACACCGCGCTCTTCGAGGATACCTGCGGCAACCTGATCCAGCTCGCCCAGCCGTTGGAATAACTGCGGGTTGCCCCGCGCCGGCTTACAGGCAGCTTTCCGGTTGGTCGAAAAGCTGCTGGATGCGCTGGTAATAGCGCCCGATGTGCAGCCCGTCCATCAGGGCGTGGTGCACCTGCACGGCCACCGGCATCAGTGTGCGTCCCTCCTGGTCGAAGAACTTGCCCCAGGCGATGCGCGGCACGCTGTCGGCCGGGTGCATGTGAATGGGGTGCAGCATGCTGGTGAAGCTGACCCACGGCAGGCCGGTCATGAACAGCAGGTCATCCTGGCCGGGCTCGTCGCTCAGCACCGGCTCGGCCTGCGCCTGCGCCATGCGCTCGGCGGCCAGCGGGGCGAACTCGGCCAGCGCGGCGCGGTAGGGCACGGTGCAAAAGCTGAACAGCTCCTGCGCGTTGAGCACAGTGAAGGAGGGATGCACCACCTCATGCTCCACCACCTGCCCGCCGCGGATGCGCAGGCGGAACTCGGGCAGCTCGTTGGCGGCGCGCGCCAGCACGTAGGCCGCCGCCACGGTGAACGAGAGCCCGCGCCCGCGCACGGCCGCCCGAAAGGCGCTGATGTCCACATTGGCGCACAGCCCCACGTGCGGATAATCCAGCCCCCTGTAAAGCTCATAATGCCGGCGGCGCGGCCAGGTTTCCAGGTCGATCACGCGCATACGGCTCACTCCCAGTTCTTCAGCATGGCGGCCACCGAGCGGCTCATCTCAAACGAAAACTCGGCGGTGAATTTGCGCAGGTAGTTGCTTTGCCCAAGGTTGTCGGCGCCCTCCACGAAGGTGCCGCCGCGCGCCTGCATGCGTTCCATCCACGGGCGCTGCAGCGGTTCCACGTCCTGCGGCCGCAGGCGGCGGTAGCGATCGGTGTGCACGATGAATTCGGCCGGGTAGCGCGGCGAGGGGTTGGCGGCCGCCCGGTCGCTGATTGGGTGCCCGAAGCACAGCATGGCGATGGGCAGGACGTATTGCGGCAGGTCGAACATCTCGCGGTGGATCTCGTAGTGCTCCAAAATGTCGCCGATGTAGCACGAACCGATGCCCAGCGCTTCGGCGGCGATGGCGGCGTTCTGCGCGGCGATCAGCGCGTCGCAGCAGGCCAGCATCAGGTCGCCCACCTGGGGGGCGCGGGCGGCGTGGCCCAGTTCGCGCGCGCGTTCGGGCGCGCCGGAGTAGTTGAACACATCCCACCAGCGCTGGTAGTCGGCCAAAAAGACCAGCACCAGCGGGGCTTTGGCAATGAAGGGCTGATGGTCGCAGGTTTCCACCAGGCGCTCCTTGAGGGCCGGGTCGGCAACCTCGAGGATGGTGTACAGTTGCATGGCGCCGGCGGTGGGCGCGCGAAACGCGCCCTGCAGGATGGCTTCCTTTTCCTCGGCGGTAATGGGCTGATCGCTGTAGGCGCGCAGCGAGCGGCGGCGGTTGAGCAGTTCGAGCGTGGGGTTCATGCAGACCTCGAGAGAAGAGATTAATTGCGAGCTTTGAGCGTTTTTTGGGGCACTTCCCATTGGTAAATCACCTCGAACGGGTCATTGGGGGAAGGCTCCTTATATTTATAGCCGCACTTCTCGGCGGCGCGCCGCGCAGCGGTGTGGTTGGCGGCCGTCACAAAAGAAAGCCGCTTCAGGTGGGTGTGGGTGGCCACATAGCCTTGCAGCAGCGCCAGCGCGGCCGCGCCGACTCCTCGCCCGCGCATGGTTGGGTCAAACAGATGCAACCCCACCTGTGCTTCGCCGGGCTGCTGGCCGAGTTCGTGGAGAAAAATTTGCCCGGCCAACAGACCGTCCACGCGGATGGCAAAATAGAGTGTTTCCGGTCCCTGCAGAGCGCGCGCAAGCCACTGTGAGCGTGCTTCCAGTATGTCCGGGGCTGCCGGAGCATTTTCAATTTCATGTACGTCCGGCAGGCACAGAGAAACCGGGCCCAGGCTCAAGTCGGGGCCGTGGTACAGAGTCATAAACCACCTCCAGGCGGAGATGAAAACTGGCAGGGAATACCCTCTTCATTATATATGAAAAGCGCGGTCGCCGCGCAGGGTAATTTTGGTATTCAATCGGCGGGTGCGTTTGCCCCAAACCGTCGCGTGGTAATCAGGCTCTCCGTAGAAAACAGGATCAATGCCAGCCAGATGACGCTGAAACCGATGAGTTGATGGCTGGTAAAGGGTTCGTTATACAGAAAAACACCGATCAAAAACTGCAGGGTTGGTGTGGTGTATTGCAGTAACCCCAGCGTGCTGAGCGGCACCCGCCGCGCGCCTTCGGCAAACAACAGCAGCGGAACGGCCGTGATGATGCCGGAAAGCGCAATCAGCAGGTTGGTTTGAGGAGCCACGTGCCCAAAGCTGCCCACTCCGCGCAGCTCGGCTGCCAGCAGGTAGATTACTGCCAGCGCGAACAGCGAGCCGGTTTCCAGGGCCAGGCCGGGTAGCGCATCCAGCGGAGCCAGCTTTTTTATCAGCCCGTAAAAGCCAAAAGTCAGCGCCAGGCCCAGGGCAATCCAGGGTGGCCGGCCAAAACTGAGGGTCAGGTACAGGACGCCGGCTGCTGCCATCGCCACCGCGAGCCACTGCATGGGCCGCAGGCGCTCCTTTAAGAAAACAACGCCCAGCAGCATGCTGACAAGCGGGTTGATAAAATAGCCCAGGCTGGTTTCGATGACATGATCGCTGTTAACGCCCCACACGTACAGGCCCCAGTTGCCAACCAACAGAATGCCCGCGCCCAGGTAGGTGAGCAGCGTGCGCCGGTTGAGGCTGGCGCGCAGCGCGGGCAGCTCGCGGCGCAGCAGCACCAACGCGATCAGGAACAGGAAAGACCAGGCAAAGCGGTGCGCCACAATCTGGTCGGCGGGCGCCGCGTGGATGGCTTTGAAATAGATGGGAAAAAATCCCCACAGCGCGTAAGCGCCGGCAGCAGACAGAACACCTTTATTCATCTCAAACTCGCTTGTCAAGCTCGCTGGTAAATAAGTTAAACAGGGGCAATCATACCAGAAACTTCCGCGCCTGCACGCACAGGACATCGCCAGAATTAACTACCCGCCGAAAAAAGGGTTGTGCCCGCATGAAGAAAACAGAAAATGCACCACGAAAACGTCGAAAAATATGTGAGGAAAGTCAGGATTGAAATGTGACGGTATAAATCTAAAATAAACTCAGATGAGTGTATTCCTCATCGTGCGCTTTTTTTCTTAAGCGCTCTGTTTCCGCCCTACCCCCCCCATTTTCCCCCAGTAACTATTGTTAGCGTTAATTGTGCATTGGGATATGTAGTGTTTCGCCGTGGCGCTCATTTGAGCGCCAACATCCATCGCCCTCGCGTCTGCTTCAGGCGCGACCCATTTTTCTTGTTGGCGCGTTTTGCGCCAGGAGGTTCTGCACAATGAACATTATTTTCATTGTATTGGGTGTCTCTGCATTGTTCTACATTGCATACCGCACCTACGGCACGTTCATTGCCAAGAACGTTTACTTCCTCAACAACGAAAACACCACTGCCGCTGTTGAACTGGAAGACGGGCTTGACTACGTGCCCACCGAGCCCAAGTTCCTGCTGGGCCAGCACTTCTCCGCCATCGCCGCGGCCGGCCCAATCACCGGCCCCATCCTGGCTGGCATCCAGTTCGGCTGGCTGCCCACGCTGCTCTGGATTATCATCGGCTCCATTTTCATCGGCGGCGTGCATGACTGGGGTTCATTGATCGCTTCGGTGCGCAGCAAAGGCCGCTCGATCACCGAAACGGTGCGCGTCAACGTGTCCAAGGGCGCCTGGATCCTGTTCAACCTGTTCATCCTGGCCACGTTGATCATGATTATCGTGGCCTTCACCGATATCACCACTGCTTCCTTTGTGAACATGGTTGACATTGGCGACGGTACCCTGGTCGGCGGCGGCGCAATCGCCACCTCCTCCATCCTGTACCTGGCCCTGCCCATCATCATGGGCTTGCTGCTCAAGTACACCAAGCTCAGCCTGACCTGGGCGACGGTTATCTTCCTGCCGCTGGTGGCTGTGGCGATCTATGTCGGCAAGTTCATCCCGTTGGATATGCCCTCCGTGTTGGGCCTGGCCCCGCAGAAGGTCTGGAACATCATCATCCTGATCTACTGCTTCGTCGCGGCCATCGTGCCAGTGTGGGCACTGCTGCAACCGCGCGGCCACCTGGGCGGCTACTTCCTGTATGCCTCCGTCATCGT
>ERZ1649853.292-NODE-292-length-21093-cov-9.910305_pt1 | contig 21093 bp, 20 predicted proteins | sample MGYA00575353_ERZ1649853 | MGnify/ENA primary metagenome ERZ1649853 (study PRJEB40853, sample SAMN11349654) | freshwater sediment metagenome | isolation source: river sediment | host: Sediment | place: India: Okhla Barrage, New Delhi | collected 2017-02-21 ...
AACGAGTTCCTGGCGGACAAGCCTCGTTTCGCGGACGTGGCGCACGACCTGCTCGAGTTCCTGGCCGGGGCGGAGCTCCTCATTCACAACGCGGCCTTTGACGTCGCCTTTCTGAACCACGAGCTCGCGCAACTGTCCGTGGGCCTCGAGCCGCTGGAGCGCCACTGCACGGTGACGGACACCCTGGCGCTCGCCCGCGAGCGCCACCCCGGGAAGAAGAACAGTCTGGACGCGCTCTGCCGGAACTATGGCGTGGACAATTCGCGCCGGGACCTGCACGGGGCCCTGCTCGATGCGCAGTTGCTGGCAGAGGTTTACCTTGCGATGACGGGGGGCCAGGTCACCCTGTCCCTGGTCCCCAGGGCTGCCGCGGGGAAGGGGAAGCGGGCTGGCGAGGGTGGGGCGTGGAGCGGGAATCGGGAGCGGCTGGCAATCCACCGCGCGGACGGGCAGGAGGCCGCTGCGCACGAGGCCCGGCTGGCCGCCCTGGACCGGGCGAGCGGGGGCCGTTGCCTCTGGCGCGAGCTTGGCTGGTAGACCGAGGGCGGTCGGGCCTCAGGCTGCGGCGGACTGCAGCTCCCGGTAGCGGTGCAACCGGTGTTCACACCCCGTGCTCTTCCGTCATCGACGTTCCCGGCGCGGCCTTCACGCCGTCCGGGCGGAGCCGCAGGCGCCTTGAATCGCCCGGGCAGCGTGTCTAGACTCGCTCCACTTCGGGCGGGGTGAGCCTGCGCCGCCCCCCGTTGTCTCGTGCGCGGCAGGCATCCGCTCCGCCCCCATCCAGCCAGTCGACCAGAGGAGAACCCCCATGGCCTTCGAGCTTCCGCCCCTCCCGTATGCAAAGAACGCTCTGGCCCCGACCATCTCCGAGGAGACGATCGAGTACCACTACGGCAAGCACCACCAGACCTACGTCACCAACCTGAACAATCTCGTCAAGGGCAGCGAGTTCGAGGCCATGGGGCTCGAGGACATCGTGCGCGAGTCCTCGGGGGGTGTCTTCAACAACGCGGCCCAGGTGTGGAACCACACGTTCTACTGGAATTGCCTGAAGCCGGGCGGCGGTGGCGCGCCGACCGGGGCACTGGCCGCGGCCATCGACAAGGCCTTCGGCTCCTTCGCGGCCTTCAAGGAAAAGTTCTCCAGCTCGGCCGTCGGCAATTTCGGCTCCGGCTGGACCTGGTTGGTGAAGAATGCAGACGGCAGTCTCGAGGTGCTGAACACCAGCAACGCGGGCACGCCGATGACGAGTGGGAAGACGGCGCTGCTCACGTGCGACGTGTGGGAGCACGCCTACTACGTGGACTACCGCAACGCCCGGGCAAAGTACGTGGAGTCCTTCTGGGGGCTGGTGAACTGGGACTTCGTGGCGAAGAACTTCGCCGGCTGAGGACAGGCCGGGCGCCAGCCGCGGGTTGCCTCCTTGCGTTCAGGACGTGCGTGATGACAGATTCCCTGATGCGGACGTACGCCCGCCAACCGATCACCTTCGATCGGGGGGAAGGCGTCTGGCTGTGGGACCAGGAGGGACGCCGGTACCTCGATGCCGTCGCTGGCATCGCGGTGTGCGGTCTCGGTCACGCCCACCCTGCGGTGACGAAGGCCCTCTGCGACCAGGCGGGCCGCCTCGTGCACACCTCGAACCTGTACCGGATCGCCGCCCAGGAAGAGTTGGCGGACACGCTCAGGCGGGTCTCGGGGATGAGCCGGGCATTCTTCTGCAATTCCGGTGCAGAGGCGAACGAGGCGGCGATCAAGCTTGCCCGCCTGCACGGGCACGGCCTCCAGGTGGACGTCCCGGTGGTCGTCGTCATGGAAGGCAGCTTCCACGGCCGCACCCTCGCCACCCTCAGCGCGACGGCGAACCGCAAGGTGCAGGCGGGTTTCGAGCCGCTGGTCCAGGGCTTCCTGCGGGTTCCGTACGACGACCTCGAGGCCCTCGAGCGGGTTGCGCGCGAGCGCAAGGACGTGGTGGCGGTTCTCGTGGAGCCGGTGCAGGGCGAAGGTGGGGTCATCGTGCCCCGTGCCGGCTACCTCGCGGGTGTCCGGCGGGTCTGTGACGCGCACGGTTGGTTGATGATGCTGGACGAGATCCAGACCGGCCTCGGCCGCACGGGCCGCTGGTTCGCCCATCAGCACGATGGGGTCCTGCCTGACGTCATGACCCTCGCCAAGGGGCTCGGGAACGGCGTCCCCATCGGCGCCTGTCTCGCGCGCGGTGCCGCGGCGGAACTGATGGGACCAGGCAGCCACGGCTCCACCTTCGGCGGCAACCCGCTCGCTTGCCGGGCTGCGCTTGCCGTGCTCGAGACGGTGGAGTCGGAGAGGCTGGCGGAGCGGGCGGAGGACACGGGCGCCTACCTGCGCGAGCGCCTGGCCGGCGCGCTGCAGGGGCTCGAGTGCGTGCGCGCCGTGCGGGGCAGGGGACTGATGATCGGGGTCGAGCTCGCGCGCCCCTGCGGAGATCTGGTCGCGCAGGCCCGTGAGCGCGGGCTGCTGATCAACGTGACGGCCGAGAGAGTGGTGCGGCTTCTTCCACCGCTCATTCTGACGCGCGCGGACGCCGCCCTCCTGGCGGACACCCTCGTCGAATTGATCCGCGAATTCTGTTCGCGGGTGTGAGGCTTCCATGGCAATCCGGCACTTCCTCACGTTGCTCGACCTGACCTCCGAGGAGATCGTCGCCCTGATCGACCGTGCCACGGAGCTCAAGGCGCGACTTCGCGACGGCGTGATCGACGAGCCCCTGAAGAATCGGACGCTCGCTCTGGTCTTCGAGAAGTCCTCCACGCGTACCCGAGTCTCCTTCGAGGCCGCGATGGTCCAGTTCGGTGGGGCGACCCTGTTTCTCTCTCCGCGGGACACCCAGCTCGGCCGGGGCGAGCCCATCGAGGACACTGCACGCGTCCTCTCGCGCATGGTGGACGTCGTGGCGATCCGCACCTTCGAGCACGAGAAGATCGAGCGCTTCGCCGCCTACTCCGGCGTGCCCGTCATCAACGCGCTCACCGACCGTCACCACCCCTGCCAGCTGCTGGCCGACATGCAGACCTTCTTCGAGCACCGGGGCTCGATCGCCGGGCGCACGGTGGCCTGGGTCGGTGACGGAAACAACATGTGCCACTCGTACATCGACGCCGCCCGGCAGCTGGAATTCCGGCTGCGGGTGGCGTCGCCCGAGGGATACGAGCCGGACCCGCAACTGGTGGCGGCCGGATCGGGCTGGGTCGAGGTGATGCGAGACCCCAGGGAGGCCGTGGCGGGGGCCCACCTGGTGGTCACCGACGTGTGGGCGAGCATGGGTCAGGAGTCCGAGCAGGCGCAGCGCCTCGAGCGTTTCTCCGCCTACCAGGTCAATCGGGACCTGATGCGGCTCGCTGCGCCGGACGCCCTGTTCATGCATTGTCTCCCCGCGCACCGGGGCGAAGAGGTCACCGAGGACGTCCTGCTCGGCCCCCAGAGCGTCGTGTGGGACGAGGCGGAGAACCGACTGCATGCTCAGAAGGCGTTGCTGGAGCTCCTGCTGCGTCGCTGAGTGCCCGGACCGGTTCGTCGCGTGCGCATCCTGATCAGCAACGACGACGGCTACCAGGCTCCGGGCATCGTCTGTCTCGCGCGACGTCTCGGCGAGGTCGGCGAGATCTCGGTCGTTGCGCCGGAGCGGGAGCGCAGCGGCGCAAGCAATTCGCTCACCCTGCGCAACCCTGTGCGCGCGCGCCGCGCCGAGAACGGATTCATCTATGTGGACGGAACGCCCACGGACTGCGTGCACCTCGCCATCACCGGGTTGCTCGACCCCGAGCCGGACCTCGTGGTGGCGGGCATCAACGCCGGGGCCAATCTCGGCGACGACGTGCTCTACTCCGGCACGGTGGCCGCGGCGATGGAAGGGCGTTTCCTCGGATTGCCGGCGATCGCGGTGTCGCTGGTGGGGGACCGGTTCCAGCACTACGAAACGGCGGCCGGCGTGGTGGTGTCCCTCGTGGCGAGCCTCCAGACCTCGCCTATCCCCCCGGCGACGATCCTCAACGTGAACGTGCCGGACGTTCCTGCGCAGGCGCTGTCGGGATTCCGGGTCACCCGCCTGGGGCAGAGGCATCGCTCGGAGCCCGTCGTGCGCACCCATGACCCTCGAGGCCGGGAGATCTTCTGGATCGGGCCGGCCGGGCCGGGACAGGATGCGGGACCGGGCACCGACTTTCACGCGGTCGCGGAGGGCTACGTGTCCATCACGCCCCTGCACGTGGACCTCACTCGGCACGCGGCGATCGCGGACCTCTCGCGCTGGGTCGGAGGCCTGCGGGTCCGGTGACCACGCGATTCGACGGCATCGGCATGACCTCCCAGCGCACGCGGGACCGGCTGATCGAACGCCTGCGCGCGCAGGGGATCGGCAACCCTACGGTGCTCGAGGTGATCCGGCGCACTCCGCGGCACCTCTTCGTGGACGAGGCGCTCGCAAGCCGCGCCTACGAAGACACTGCGTTGCCGATCGGTCACGGTCAGACGATCTCCCAGCCCTACATCGTCGCACGCATGACGGAGCTGCTGATCGGGGAGGGGTCTCCCCGGCGGGTGCTGGAGATCGGCACCGGCTGTGCCTATCAGACGGCGGTACTGGCGCAGCTCGTGCCCAACGTGTTCAGCGTGGAGCGGATCCAGGCGTTGCTGCACCAGGCCCGGGAGCGCCTCTATCAGCTCCGAATCAACAACGCGCGCCTGCGGTTGGCCGACGGCTCGCTCGGCTGGCCCGAGCATGCCCCCTATGACGGCATCCTGGTGGCCGCTGCCGCTCCGTCGGTCCCCCAGGCGCTCTGTGATCAACTGGCTCCAGGTGGGCGCCTGGTCGCCCCCGTGGGCACAAGGGGCTCGCAACGCCTCGTGCTCATGGTGCGCGAGGCGGAAGGCTTTCAACAGCGCACTCTCGAGGCGGTGAGCTTCGTGCCGTTGGTTGCCGGGACCGGGTGACGTTGCGTGAGGACCCGCGCCTGGACCTGGAGATGTGCGCTCGGTTCAGTGGTCGTGCTCACCCTGGCCGGCTGTGGCTCCGGTGGTGTCAGGGCCCCGGTCGAGGAGCGCACAGTCGTTGGCTCCATCTCGATCCCTGACGCTCCCCGCCTCCGGAGCGCCGGCAGGCCTCAGGAACCGGCAAGGCGCGAGGCTGCGATGGAGGTGCCGCACCCGGCGGGGCCGCAGGTCGAGACGAAGCCCCGGGCTCCGGTGAAGCGGACCCCGGCGAAATCCGTCGAATCGCTCAAAAAACAGCAGCCCGAAGCGCTCGCGTGGGTCTGGCCCGCCACCGGCCGCGTGTTGCGCGGGTTCTCCGAAGGGGGCAACAAGGGCCTCGACATCAGCGGTCGAACGGGTTCGCCCGTGCGCGCTGCGGCGCGGGGCCGAGTGGTGTATTCGGGCAGTGGACTGGTCGGATACGGCAAGCTTATCATCGTCAAACATAACAAGAGCTATCTGAGTGCGTACGCGCACAACGACAGGCTCCTGGTCAAGGAAGGTGACTCGGTGAGGGGCGGTCAGCGCATCGCCCAGATGGGTCAGACCGGTACACAGGAGGTGAAGCTGCACTTCGAGATCCGTCGGGACGGCAGGCCGGTCGATCCGCTGATTTACCTTCCGCGCCGGGACCTGCGCCAGGAGGATTCGGATGCTTGAGCGGGACGAGGAGCGAGAGGAATTCCTCGAACAGAACCGCGAGCCGAGCGAGGACGCGCTCGGCGAAGACGAGCTGATCGATCCGGCAATCGGCGAGGGGCTCGTCGAGAACCTTGCGGAGGAACTCGAGGAGGACCCCGCGCTGACCGGGACGGACACCGTCTCCTTTCCCCGGGACATCCCGGAAGGGGAGATGGACGCCACCCGCCTGTACCTCAGCGAGATCGGCTACTCCCCCCTGTTGACCGCGGAAGAAGAAGTCCGGTTCGCCCGCGCGGGGCAGCGGGGCGACAAAGAGGCGCGCAAGCGCATGATCACCAGCAATCTGCGGCTGGTGGTGAAGATAGCCCGCCGGTACATGAACCGGGGCCTTGCACTGCTCGACCTCATCGAAGAGGGCAACCTCGGCCTCATCCGGGCGGTCGAGAAGTTCGACCCCGAGCGCGGCTTCCGCTTCTCCACGTATGCCACCTGGTGGATCCGTCAGACCATCGAGCGGGCGCTGATGAACCAGACCCGCACCATTCGTCTGCCCATCCACGTGGTGAAGGAGATCAACGTCTACCTGCGTGCCGCGCGCAAGCTGGCCCAGTCTCTCGATCGGGAGCCGAGTCCGGAGGACGTGGCCGGGATGCTCGACAAGCCCATCGAGGAGGTGAAGCGCATGCTGGGCCTGAACGAGCGTGTCGCTTCGGTGGACGTCCCGAGGACGCAAGACACCGAGAAGTCCCTCATCGACTCCATCCCCGACGAGCAGAATACCGACCCTTCCCTGCTGCTCCAGGACCGGGACGTGCAGCTCCACATCGACCTCTGGCTGTCGAAGCTGAACGACAAGCAGCGAGCCGTGGTGGAGCGCCGGTACGGTCTGCACGGCCATGAGAGCTCGACGCTCGAGGAGGTGGGCAACGAGCTCGGCGTGACCCGGGAGCGCGTGCGTCAGATCCAGATCGAGGCCCTGCGCCGCCTGCGGGAGATCCTGGAGCGGGAGGGTTTTTCCGTAGACACCGTGTTCGAGGGCTAGCCTCGCGGCATCGGCACGGCGAGTACCACACCAGGAGGGAACGCGAGATGAGACTCATCCTTTTGGGCCCACCGGGCGCCGGCAAGGGAACGCAGGCCAATTACGTGAAGGCGCGCTACGGGATCCCCCAGATATCCACTGGCGACATGCTTCGCGCGGCCGTGAAGGCCGGCACACCGCTCGGTCTGCAGGCGAAAAAGGTCATGGACGAGGGAGGCCTCGTCTCCGATTCGATCATTCTCGGTCTGGTGTCGGAGCGGATCGGGCAGCCGGACTGCACGAGCGGATTCCTCTTCGACGGCTTCCCTCGGACGATCCCCCAGGCGGAGGCTCTGCGCGAGCAGGGTGTGGACGTGGATTACGTGGTGGAGATCGTGGTCGAGGACGATGAGATCATCAAGCGCATGAGCGGGCGGCGCGTGCACCTGCCGTCGGGCCGCACGTACCACGTCGTCTTCAATCCTCCCAGGGTCCCCGGAAAAGACGACGTCACGGGCGAGGACCTCATCCAGCGTGAGGACGATCGGGAAGAGACGGTGCGCAAGCGTCTGGCGGTCTATCACAGCCAGACCTCACAGCTCGTGAGTTTCTACTCTGGGCTTGCGCGTTCCGGTGACCCGCGCGCGCCGAAATACGTTCGCGTCGATGGCGTGGGGTCGGTCGAGTCCGTCCGTGACGCAATCTTTGCAGCCCTCGGTTGAGCCCGCACTGATTGCTTGACCGATTGTGTTTTTGAACTACAGTACGCAATGACGGTCCGGCGCGACGATGATGATTCGATGACGCGCGTTCCGGAACCGGAACATCGACAGACAACTGGGGGATGGATTGATGGCTGCTACCAGAAAGGCGGGTGCCCGGAAGGCCGTGGCAGGCCGCAAAGCGACGGCCAAGCCGGCTGCGGCGAAGGTGAAGGCGAAGAAGTCGACCCGGACAGTCGCCGCGCGGAGAGTGGTCGCTGCGCGCCGCACCGTCGCCAGGGCGGCGGTCGCCCGTAAGACCACGAGTCGGCGCGCCGCATCCGCGCGGGCTCGCACCGCCACGCGGAAGAAGGCTGCCGTCCCGGTGGATGACCGCGAGGCGCGTCTGGTGGCACGCCTGGAAAAGGCGAAGGAGAAATTCCTCGCCCGCGAGGGCAAGCGCTTCGAGAAGGAGTTCTGGCGCAAGGAGCGCATGAAGGAGAAGGCGCGTATCCGCCGCAAGCGCGAGCGTACGCGGGCGAAGAAGGCCGTGGTGGCGCCCGCGGCTGCCTGACAGGCCGCTACTTCCGGCCCCGTTCTCCCGGTATGGTCCGGGGCGGGGAGTTCGAAACCGATATTTCCCCTGACCGGGCTCCCACGGGAGCCCGGTTTCGTTCCGCATCAGCCGTTCCCGCGGGGAACCTCCTCCCGCAGGTGGACAATTGGCCACGCACGGCTCCGGGCGATGGTGCCCAGTGTCTCGTCCGGGTCCACCGCGACGGCGTGGTCCACACGCTCGAGCAGGGGCAGGTCGTTGTGCGAGTCGCTGTAGAACCACGTCTCGCTCGGGGGTTGCCCCTGTTCCTCCACCCAGGCATCGAATCGCGTCACCTTCCCCGCGGCGTACGCCGGAACCCCGGCGACCTCCCCGGTGAATCGGCCGGCTGAGGTTTCGGGTTCCGTGGCGATCAGGTCCTCGACCCCGAGGAGGCTCGCGATGGGTCGGGTGATGAAGCGGTTGGTCGCCGTGATGATCAGCAAGCGGTGACCGGCGCGGCGGTGGCGCTCCAGCAGCATTCGCGCCGCCGGCAGCAGGATCGGGCGGATCTTCTCTTCGATGAAACGCTCTCTCCACGCCAGCAGGTCGGGCATGGGGAAGCGGGCGAGCGGTGCGAGCTGGAAGCGCAGGAACTCCCCGATGTCGAGGCGGCCGGCGAGATAGTCGGCGTAATAGCGCTCGTGCTCGCGCAGGAAGGCCTCGGCGTCCACCTTGCCGAGCTCGGCGAGGAACTCGCCCCAGAGGTAATCGCTGTCGCCGGCAATCAGGGTGTTGTCCAGATCGAAGATGGCAAGCTGCACGACCGTCTCCCCTTGGAGTGCGTACGTGGACTGCGCAGGGTCCTTCCCCGGCTACGGCCGGTATTTGCCGTGCACAGGTCCTTGTGCAAGAATCCTACCAGAGCACTGGAAGCCAGCAAGCCGTGATCGACGCCGACGGTTTCAGGCCCAACGTCGGAATCATCCTGATCAATCGGGGTGGTGAGGTGTTGTGGGCGCGGCGCGTGGGTCAGGACGCCTGGCAGTTTCCCCAGGGCGGCATCCGGCGCCACGAGAGGCCCGAGGAGGCGCTCTTCCGCGAGCTCTACGAAGAGGTCGGCCTGACCGCGGCGCAGGTGGAGGTGATCGGCTGCACGCGCGGCTGGCTCCGCTATCGCCTGCCCGAGCGATTCATCCGCCGCCACCGCCAGCCCCTGTGCGTGGGCCAGAAACAGCGCTGGTACATCCTGCGCTTCGTGGGGGAGGAGACGGACGTCTGCCTCACCCGGGGCGAGCGGCCGGAGTTCGACGACTGGCGCTGGGTGGACTACTGGACCCCCCTGAGAGAGGTGGTCTTCTTCAAGCGCCGGGTCTACCGGCGCGCGCTGGAGGAGCTCGCCCCGCTGGTCGGCAGGAGCGGCCTCGCCGAGGCGTCCGAGACCGCCGACGAGGTACCGCCGGAGGATTCGGGGCAGCCCCTCAGCCCGACCTCATCCGCGGAGTAGACGTGCCGACGCCCGCCGGGCTTCGGGACCCCTGAAGGGGGCCGGGGACCCTGTCCCACCGGTGCTCAGAGCCCCGCTTATCCTATCCACGCAATCAACTTTTGATGCCTGTCAATCCAGCGCTCGCGGTTCTGGGGTATCGGCTGTAATTAAGGCCGACTAGACTGTTGCGTGTACAGTAGTTCGAGTCACGCGTCCCCATCGGAGGCTGCCGCCCACCCCGCCTATGAACATATCCGGAATCCTGGTCGTCGTTCCCCCCGAGCGCCTGGAGCAGGCGGTCCTCGAGCTCAACGCGCTCCCGGGCGTCGATGTGCACCACACCGACCCCGCGACCGGGCGGATCGTCATCACCCAGGAGGGGGAGACCATCGGCGCCGAGGTGGACGGCCTCAAGCGCATCAAGGCCCTTCCGTACGTGGTGCTGGCCGAGATGGTGCACCACCGATTCGAGGACAGCACCGAGATCATCGACGCGATACCGTCCGAGTTGGAGGAGGACGACGGTCTCGCGCGAGTTCCGCCGTTTTTAAATGAGTAGGACCGGACCCCAAGGCTGGAATAACAGCACGACACTCGAGGAGGCTGGCTATGGCTGTTACCCGTCGTGATTTCCTGAAGAGCAGTGTTGCGGCATCCACGGCCATGGCGGTCGGGCTGCCCATTGGCGAGGCCGCCGCAGCCGCCGCGGGTGGCGGCGAAGAGGGCTGGCAGTGGGACAAGGGCGCGTGCCGGTTCTGCGGCACGGGCTGCGGCATCATGATCGCCACGAAGGGTGGTCGCGTGGTGGCCACCAAGGGTGACCCCGACGCGCCGGTCAACAAGGGCCTGAACTGCATCAAGGGCTACTTCAACGGCAAGATCATGTACGGCAAGGACCGCATCACGCAGCCCCTGATGCGGATGACCGACGGCAAGTTCGACAAGAAAGGCAAGTTCGTTCCGGTGACCTGGCAGCAGGCCCTGGACGAGATGGAGAAGCAGTTCCGCAAGGCCTACGACGAGAAGGGGCCGACGGGTATCGCCGTCATCGGGTCGGGCCAGTACACGATCCAGGAGGGTTACGCCGCCTCCAAGCTGATCAAGGGCGGGTTCCGCAGCAACAACCTGGACCCGAACGCGCGCCACTGCATGGCCTCGGCGGTGGTCGCCTTCATGCAGACCTTCGGGATCGACGAGCCGCCGGGCAGCTACGACGACATCGAGCACACCGACACGATCGTGACCTGGGGCGCCAACATGGCCGAGGATCACCCGATCCTCTGGTCGCGCGTCACCGACCGCAAGATTGGCAACCCCAACGTCAAGGTGGTCAACCTGACGACCTTCCGCAACCAGACCTCCGGTATCGCGGACGTCGAGATCATCTTCCGGCCCGGCACCGACCTCGCGATCACGAACTACATCGCCCGCGAGATCATCGCCCGCGACGCCTGGAACAAGGCCTTCGTCGAGAAGCACTGCGCCTTCGTCACCGGTCCGTACGACATCGGCTACGGCATGCGCCCGACCGACAAGTTCGCGTTCCCGGCCGAGAAGGACATCCAGGCGAAGGAGTTGAAGGTCGCGCTGGACAAGTACGAGGCCATTGGCCAGCGACGCAAGGAAGGGGAGGTGGTGGAGCAGAAGAGCGCGGCCAACCCCGACGCCCACTGGGTCATCAGCTTCGAGGACTTCAAGAAGGCGGTCGAGCCCTACACGCTGGACTTCGTCGCCGAGCTCTCCAAGGGCGACGCCGACGAACCGCTGGACGCATACAAGAAGAAGCTCCAGCAGCTCGCCGACTACTACATCGACCCGAAGCGCAAGGTGGCCGCCTGGTGGACCATGGGGTTCAACCAGCACTATCGCGGCAGCTGGGTCAACGAGCAGCTCTACATGATCCACCTGCTGCTCGGCAAGATTGCCCAGCCCGGCAACGGGCCGTTCTCGTTAACCGGTCAGCCTTCGGCTTGCGGCACGGCGCGCGAGGTCGGAACCTTCGCCCATCGCCTGCCCGCCGACATGGTGGTCGCGAACCCGAAGCACCGGGAGACCACCGAAGGCATCTGGAAGCTGCCGGCGAAGACGCTCAATCCGAAGGTCGGCAGCCACATCATGAAGATCCTGCGCGACCTGGAGGACGGGTCGGTCAAGTTCTGCTGGGTGCAGGTGAACAACCCGTTCCAGGCATCGCCGAACGCCAACCACTGGCTGAAGGCGGCGCGCGACATGGACAACTTCATCGTGGTCTCGGACCCCTACCCGACAGTCTCGGGCAAGGTCGCCGACCTGATCCTGCCGGCCTCGATGATCTTCGAGAAGTGGGGCGCCTACGGAAACGGCGAGCGCCGCACCCAGGTCTGGCGCCAGCAGGTGCCGCCCATGGGCGAGTCGCGCAGTGACGTCTGGATGATGCTGGAGTTCTCCAAGCGCTTCAAACTGAAGGAGGTCTGGGGCGAGAAGTCGATCCCCGGCCTCAAGGCGGAGGGGTTCGAGGACGGCAAGCTGCCGAGCGTGCTGGCCGAGGCCGAGAAGATGGGCTACTCGCCCGAGGACACGCTCTACAAGGTGCTGTTCGAGACCGAGGCCAACAAGAAGTTCAAGTGGCCTGACCCGGTCGCCAAGGGCCACGACAACCAGACGGTCAAGTATCTGGGCGTCGACTGGTTCGTGGAGAAGGCGCTGTTCGAGGAGTACGCCCAGTTCGGCCGTGGCCACGCCCACGACCTGGCGGACTTTGACCTCTACTACGACGACAAGGTGCGCGGTCTGCGTTGGCCGGTGGTGAAGGGCAAGGAGACCGTGTGGCGGTACAGCGAGGAGCACGACCCGTACGTCGAGAAGGGCAAGGGGTTCTCGTTCTACGGCAAGGCGTTCAAGGAACTGCCCAAGGGTGACCTGGACAAGGTGGTGGGCGAGGAGAAGGTGAAGCTTGGCGACAAGGCCAAGATCTTCTTCCGGCCGTACGCCGCTCCGCCCGAGGCGCCGGACAAGAACTACGACCTCTGGTTCTGCACCGGCCGCGTGCTCGAGCACTGGCACACGGGGACCATGACCCGGCGCGTGGAGGAGCTCCACCGGGCGTACCCGTCGGCCCAGCTCTGGATGAACCCGAAGGATGCCGAGGCGCGGGGCCTGAAGCGCAACGACCTGGTCTGGGTCGAGTCCCGGCGCGGGAAGGTCCAGGCAACGGTCGAAACCCAGGGCCGCAACACCATGCCCAAGGGCTACACCTTCATCGTGTTCCACGACGAGGGCGTATTCGTGAACAAGGTGTGTCTGGACGTGACCTGCCCGCAGTCGAAAGAGGCTGATTTCAAGAAGGCGGCGGTGAAGGTCTACAAGGCGTAAGCCGTGAGGGGCGAGGTGGCTGGCCGTTTCTGGCCGGCCACCTCGCGTGGTGGCCGCCGTCGGTGTGTGTTCCTCCGGCGGCCCACCACAGAGCCCACAGAGGACCCTGAGTGAAAGGCGTTCCATCCCCGGTGCCCTCTGTGTGTTTTGTGGAAATCGACCGGAAGGCGTTGGGCTGTCGTGAGTGAATCGACGCGGCGTGATTTCTTGGTGAAGGCCGCTCAGGGCACGGCCCTGGCGGCGACGGGCGGCCTGATCTGGTGGTTCCTGCTGAAGAACCAGGCGCGGGCCACGCCGTTCGCGATCCGTCCCCCCGGTGCCGGCACGGAGGCCGAGTTCAACGCGCTCTGCATCAAGTGCGGACTGTGCCTGCCGGCATGTCCCTATGGAACCCTGAAGCTGGCGGCGGCGGGTGAGTCCATTCCCATCGGTACCCCGTACTTCTTGCCCCGGGACGTACCGTGCTACATGTGCCCGGACATCCCCTGCAAGGTGGCGTGCCCCACGGGGGCCCTGGATCCGGAGCTCACGGATATCCACCAGGCCAGCATGGGCCTGGCGGTCATCGACATCGAGAGCTGCCTGTCCTGGCAGGGCCTGCGCTGCGAGGTCTGCCACCGGGATTGCCCGGTGACGAACAAGGCGATCACGGTCGTTCACCACCCGCGCAAGACGAGCAAGCACGCGGTGTTCGTCCCGCTGGTGCACAGTGAGCACTGCACCGGATGCGGGATTTGCGAGAAGGTGTGCCCGACCGACGTGCCCGCCATCCGCATCGTCCAGGCGGATCTCGTGCAGGGCAAGATGGGTGCGCACTACCGGCTCGGGTGGACCATCGACACCCCGATCACCCAGGAGTTCGTGCCGGCCCAGGAGGCGGGTCCGGTCCGGCCGGGGGTCGATACGACCGGGGCCGGCGTCGATTATCTGAACGACTGAGCGGAATCATGGCAACGGCACCTGATACCAGAGAGGGTTCGCAGCGCGGCGGGCGTCCGCCGGCGAGGCCCTTCGTGATGCCGGCGACCCTTGGAGGGAAGCTCCGGGTCTGGCGGTTCCTCATGGCCCGGCGCGCCGTGCAGGCGGGTCTGCTATTGCTCTTCTTCGGCTCGTTGCACTGGGGCTGGAACCTGTTCGGCCGACCGCTCCTGGTGGGCAACTACTCGGCCTCCGAGGTGCTGGGGCTCGTGCCGCTCGCCGACCCGTTTGCCGTTCTGCAGACCGTGCTCACCGGTTACTTTCCCACCACCGAGGTGCTGGTCGGCGCGGGCCTGATCCTGCTGTTCTACGGTGTCGTCGGGGGGCGGACCTGGTGCGCGTGGGTCTGTCCCATGAACCTGGTGACCGATGCCGCGGCCTGGCTGCGCAAGCGCATCAAGGTCCGGGACCTCGTCAACGTGACCCGGAACGTGCGTTACGGTGTGCTCGCGCTCACCCTCGTGCTCTCCGCCCTCGCAGGCGTGGCCGCGTTCGAGTGGGTCAGCCCGATCTCGATGCTCCACCGGGAGCTGCTGTTCGGGGCGGGCATCGGGTGGGCTGCGGTGCTCGGCGTGTTCCTGTTCGACGTCCTCGTGCTGCGCGATGGCTGGTGTGGGCACCTGTGTCCTCTGGGGGCCTTCTACGCGGTGCTGGGCGAGCGGACGGCGCAGGTGCGGGTGGCGTTCGTGGACGAGCGCTGCAGCCGCTGTGGAGAGTGTGTTCGGGTCTGCCCGGAGCCGCAGGTCCTGAATTTCAAGAAGGCCGCAGAGGCCGGCATGGTTGCCTCAGGAGAATGCATCAACTGCGGGAGCTGTATTCCGGTTTGCCCCGAGGATGCCCTGCGTTTCGACTGGCGCCACCGGATCGTGGCGGCGCGGCGCGCGGGGGACCCGGGGCTCGAAAAGTCGCAGGTACCACCCCAAAGGAGGGTCGCATGAAAATCAAAACCGTTCTGATCGCTTCCGCAGTGGCGCTGGCGGCCGCGGGCATCGTGCAGGCTGCTGGCACCGCGATGGAAGAGAAGGAGATGGGGCTCAGCAAGTCGAGCGTCTTCGACGTGCCCGTCCCGCCGGCGTGGGATTACGTCACCACGCAGGGGACGATGCCCCGTTACTTCGGGGATGCGCCGCCGATGATCCCGCACTCAATTGCGGCCTACGAGAACATCACGCCCACCATGAACATGTGCGTCAGCTGCCACAAGCAGCCGGACAAGATGGGCCAGAAGGTCGCCGCGGGGATGCCGACGCCGATGCCCGCCAGCCACTACACGGACCTGCGGAATTCCCCGACCAAGGTGGACAAGGAAGTGGACGGCTCCCGCTACAAGTGCACCCTGTGCCATCAGGCACAGGCGGATGCGAAGCCGCTCGTCGAGAACACGTACAAGCAGTAGCCGCCCGTGTTGCGCGGGGCTCCCCGAGAGGGGGTCCCGCCCGCCCCGGGGCGGAGTCGAGGGTCTATCGAGGCGGGGCAGCCAGCGTGTGGCCCCGCCTCGGTGATATCCGTTCGCAGGCGCGCCCCGCGCCCCACCAGGTCGGTATCCCATTGCCCCCATGAGCGGCGAAGCCTCCACGCTTTCTTTCGATGACGCGCTCGCCTTCCTGCTGGAGCGCGCCCGACCCGTACAGGACATCGAAACCTCGGACCTGCCGGCCGCGCTGGGCCGGGTGCTGGCAGGACCGGTGGTTTCTTCCCACGACGTGCCGCCCTGGGACAACAGCGCCATGGACGGTTATGCCGTGCGCGTGGCGGACGTCTCGGACGCGGGCGAGACGCGGCTTCGGGTGAGCCAGCGCATCCCGGCCGGACACCGGGGCGGGCCCCTCGTCCCGGGAACGGCCGCACGCATCTTCACCGGCGCCCCGGTGCCCGACGGCGCCGATGCGGTGGTCGTCCAGGAGGATTGCCGGGAGGAGGCGGGGGACGTGATCCTCTCCGGCAGGGTGCGCCCGGGGGACAACGTTCGCCCCCGCGGCAACGACATCCGGGCCGGGAGCGAGGTCGTGGGCCGCGGTGAGCGGCTGCGCCCCCAGCACCTCGGTCTGGCGGCCTCGGTCGGTGCCGCGCGTCTCGAGGTCTACCGCCGCCTGCGCGTCACGCTGTTCTCCACCGGAGACGAGCTGGTCGAGCCGGGTCTGCCGCTCGGGGAGGGGCAGATCTACAACTCCAACCGCTACACCCTCCGGTCCCTCCTCGGGATGCTCGGGTGCGAGGTCCGCGACCTGGGCATCGTTGCCGACGACTTCGATGCGACGCGTCGGGCCCTCGCGGAGGCCTCCGCGACCACCGACGTCCTGCTGACGACCGGTGGGGTGTCGGTCGGGGAGGAAGACCACGTCAAGGGGGCGGTGCGCTCGCTCGGCCGCCTCGACCTCTGGCGGATCCGCGTCAAGCCGGGCAAACCGTTGGCCTTCGGCCAGGTGGGGGAGGCGGATTTCGTGGGTGTGCCCGGTAACCCGGTCTCGGCGTTCGTCACCTTCCTGCTCTTCGTGCGGCCCTTCCTGCTGCGGCGCATGGGCGTGCTGAGGCCCGAGGTCCCTCGTTTCTCGGTGCCTGCGGATTTCCGGCACGATCGGGCTGGAAAGCGCCGGGAGTTTCTGCGGGCGCGCCTGATCGCCGGGTCGGACGGGACGGCGCGGGCGACGCTCTTCCCGCGCCAGGGCTCGGAGGTCCTTTCCTCCATCGCCTGGGCCGATGGCCTGGTCGAGTTGCTCGAGGGCAAGGTCGTCGCACCCGGCGACCCCGTGGGCTATCGCAGTTTTGCCGACCTGCTGAGCTGAGGGGTCCTCGGCCGCAGGGCTCGGCGCTCCCTTGAGTGGGGTTCCGGGGGACGCTGGCGCCATGAGGCTCTTACTGGTCGAGGACGACGCGCCGCTGCGTGAGCGGTTGCGCTCGGGGCTGCGTCAGGCGGGCTTCGCGGTCGACGTCGCCGCCGACGGGTTCGAGGCGGAGTCCTGCGGGGTGGCGGAGCCCTACGACGCGGTCGTGCTCGACCTGGGGCTGCCCGGCAAGAGCGGTCTCGAGGTGCTTCGCGGCTGGCGGGCGGAGGGGAATCAGGTCCCGGTGCTGGTGCTGACGGCGCGGGATACCTGGTCCGAGCGGGTGGACGGGCTCAAGGCGGGGGCCGACGACTATCTGGGCAAGCCGTTCCACCTGGAGGAACTGGTGGCCCGTCTGAACGCGCTCCTGCGCCGGAGCCACCCCGAGGCCGAGGCCTCCCTGGCGGGGCAGGGTCTGCGCCTGGACGAGGACCGGCAGGTGGCCGTGCGGGCCGACGGCCAGGTGGTCCCCCTGACCGGGACGGAGTTCCGGCTCCTGCGCTACCTCATGCACCACCCGGGCAGGGTATTGTCCAAGAGCCGTCTGAGCGAGCACGTGTATGAGCTCGACGAAGACCGGGACAGCAACGTCATCGAGGTCTACGTCAACCGACTGCGCCAGAAGCTCGGGAAGGACCTGATCCGCACGCGCCGCGGGCAGGGCTACGTCTTCGGCGAGAGGGACTGACGTGGTGTCGCTGCGGGCGAGGCTCACGGGCTGGCTGGTGGCCACGCTGGTTGCCCTGCTGGCGCTGCACTGGCTGGTGTCGGGAATGGCGCCCCGGTTCATCGCCCAGGACTTCGTCGCCACGCGGCTCGAGCACGATACGGAGTCCCTCCTCGCAGGTCTGCACGTGGACGAGAACGGGGGGCTACGACTCGACGCGACGCACGTGGCTCCAATCTACGACCGCCCTTTCTCCGGGCACTATTTCGTGGTCTCCGGCGAGCGGGGTGAGGTCCGGTCGCGATCGTTGTACGGCGAGGACCTCCCGGGGCGTGCCCCGCAGACACCGGGCGTGGTGAGGGTCTCGGAGGCCTGGGGCCCGCGGGGGCAGCCGCTGCTGGTGCGGGCCGAGACCTACGTGGTGTCCGGCAGGGCGGTGGGTCTGATGCTCGCCGAAGACCTGACGCCGGTCAGGGAGCACCTCGCCCGCCTGCATCTCTGGTTCTCCGCCGGCACGCTGGTGCTCATGGGCTTGCTGCTCCTCATCCAGAGCGCAGTCGTCCGGTGGGGGCTCCTTCCCCTCGAGCGCGTGCGGGAGGACTGCCTGCGGCTCGAGTCGGGCGAGGTGGCACAGCTGCGCGAGGATGTGCCGCTGGAGGTCCGCCCGCTGGTGAGGGAAGTGAACCGGCTGCTCGGCGTGATGAATCAGCGCCTGGAACGTTCGCGGAACGCCCTCGGCAATCTGGCCCATGCCATCAAGACGCCCCTGACCCTGCTGGCTCACGCCCTGGACGAGCGGGAAGGGGAGCGGCTCGGCCCCGATGTGCGCCAGGGCGTGGCGAGGATCCAGGAGGTGGTCGACCACGAGCTCGGGCGGGCCCGCCTGGCGGGGCGCTCGGCGTCGACCGAGAGGTTCGTGCCGGCCCGGGAGCTGCCCGACCTGGTGGAGGTCATGCGCCGGGCTCACGCCGGACGCGCCCTCGACTTCCAGTTGCAGGTGCCGGAAGGGATTGCGTTCCCGGGCGACCGGCAGGACCTCCTCGAACTCTTCGGCAATCTCCTCGACAACGCGGCGAAGTGGGCCAGGCAGCGCGTGGTCCTGCGGGTGGAGGAGGGTGAGGGCCTCGCCTTTGCGGTAGAGGACGATGGTCCGGGGATCCCCACGGAACGTCTGGGAGAGCTCTCGGGGCGCGGGGTCCGACTCGACGAGGCGGTCCCCGGCCACGGCATCGGACTTCCCATCGTGCGGGAGATCGTGGACCACTACGGCGGCTCCCTTGCCTTCTCCCGCTCGGAGGTCCTCGGCGGCCTGCGTGCCGAGGTCCACCTCCCGGCGGACCGGGCACGGCCCCTTTAAGCTTGGATTAAGGCACCTCCTCTATTCTGTGAACAGCTGTAGAGGAGGTACCGGCGATGAATGAAAGCGATGAACGTTCGCGGGGCATCGGCGACGCGGCCCTGATTTTGCGCTGGATCCGCGCGAATTCTCTGAAGTCCTTCACCCTGCGGGAGTGTCAGCAGCGGCTGCGGGGGCGCTTCCGGAAGGCAGCTCAGCTCGAGCCGGTCATCGAGATCCTGGTGGAGCAGGGGCGGATCGAGCGCGTGGTTCCCCCGCCGAAGGTCGGCCGCCCGCCGCGGCTCTTCCGGGTGGTGAACGCCGGCGCCGAGGCTTGACGGGACCGTGAGGTCTCGGACCGCTGTCCCCCGGGTGATGGCTCGGGCGAGTCCCTAGGGCTCGAGGGACGGCGTCGGTGGGAGCCGCAGGGGGGCGTTGGCCCCCGCGGGGTCCAGCACTGCGCCGAGCGGAGAGTCGAGCACCGGCCACTCGCCCTGGAGGGCGGCGTGCAGGCCCGGTGTGTCGAAGACGAGGTAGCCCTGACGCCCGTAGTGGCGAAGCTTGCGGGTGATGCCCGCCACGGCCGCCTCGTCCTCGGCCCCCACCCACCCCAGCACCGCGGAGGGGGTACCCCGGCGGGGCAGCGCGAGGGCGAAGGCGTGCCCGGCCCCCGGCAGCGCCCGGCCGGCGAGCGTGACCAGGCTGCCGGACGGCCCGCGGCTCCGCGGGGCGGGCGAATCGGTGTCGTCCGGTCCGCGCAGTTGCGGCGCCTCGAGTCGGCCGCCCTGCCGGGCGAGGGCGTTCGCCACCTCACCGAGGAAGCGGTTTTCCCACCCCAGGACCCACACCGGTCGATCGGCCGAAATGCCCTGGACGTCGCGGTCCAGCACGGCCTCTCCCCCGCCACGGCCCCACTCGGCGGCGAGCGACCCGTAGGCCTCGAGAAGGGCGGGCGGCGCGGCACCGGGTAGCAGGAGCAGGGGCTGACGGGCCCCGAAGAGCCGGCCGAAGGAGGCGGGGAGCTCGGCGGGGTCGAGCCGGCGGAAGAGGTCGAACCGAGGGTCCACCTGCAGGCGCACCGGTCGGGTGCTCGTGCGCACCTCGAACGGGGCGGAGCGCCCGTCGAGGGCGACGTTCTTCACCACCGCCAGCGAGTCTCCCTCGCACTGAACCGCCACGGGCACCTGCAGGCGATAGGGTTGGGCCGTGCCGGTCTGCTCGATGTGTCCGCTCACCGCGTACCCGCCGGCCCCAGTGGTCACGGTGACCCCCGACAGACCGAGCCTCGGTGCCCCCGCCCGCTCGACCCACTGCTCGAAGAACCACCCCAGGTCGCGCCCGGCCTCGGCCGCGAAGGCCCGCTGTACGTCCGGCCAGCCCGCCCTGCGGAAGAGGTGCTCCCGGAAGAGTCGGCGCAGTCCTTCGACGAAGGTCCGGTCGCCCACCTCCTGGCGCAGGGTGTGGAAGACCATCAGGGCCTTGTGGTACCCCACCGCCTGGGTGACCTCCCCGTGGCGTCCCCGGAAGGACGTGAGGGGAAAGTCCTCCGCCTCGTCGACGTAGTCGGCGTATTTCTGCAACGCCGCCCGCCGATGGGCCGCGCCGCGCCCTTGCCGCTCCTGGACGAGGTGGTCGGCCAGGTAGGAGGTCAGGCCCTCGGCCCAGTTGCCGGCGCGGTAATCGATCCAGACCCCGTTGCCCCACCAGTTGTGGAGGATCTCGTGGGGGTAGGAGCTCTCGAGCAGGAACGGCAGCCGGAGGACCCGGGAGCCGATGAGGGTGAAGGATGGCATCCCGTAGCCGGTGTCCCACGCGTTCTCGACGAGCGCGAACTTCCCGTAGGGGTATGGCCCCAGGAGCCGGCTGAAGAGGTCCAGGTAGCGGCCGGTGGCCTCCAGGTAGCGCTGGGCCAGCTCCGGGTCCGGGGCGCGAAGGTAGACCTGGGCCTCACCGTGGGGTGTGGCCTTCCGGTACACGGTGAACGGGGCGGCCACGAGATGGATCTCGTCCTGGGGCTGGCGCTCGGTCCAGCGGGTCCCGTCGGCCCCGCTCACCGTCCCGGCGCCCTCCTCGACGCCCTGGCTCACCGACGTCCACCCCGACGGGAGTGCAACCGTGAGGGAGAAGGTGAGGGGACCGCCGGGGTCGGGATACCAGCCGCTCGCCCCGTCCAGATACACGGCTGCAGGGTCGATCAGCCCGGGGGTGCTGGGCATCGGTCTGCCGCCATCGGTCGCGATGTCGGTCACGGCGTGGCGCAGGGGCCCCCCGTAGCGGATGGTGAGCCGCGGACTCTGCGCCGGGACCTGCGCTCGAAACCGCTCGAGCGGGACGGCCCCGGCGGCGGTGCCGGTCCGCTCCAGGCTCGCGCCGGGGGTATCGGTCCTGGGCTCGAGGCCCGCGTGCAGGGTGAGCTCGAGGGCAGTCGTCCCGGCGGGGAGCGTCAGCGTATCCTCGGCATCGAGCGTGCCGCGCAGGGGGTCGACCTGGACCCGCAGGTCGTGGTGGACCTGGACCTGGACCTGGGCCTCGAACTGGGCCTGG
>ERZ1649853.293-NODE-293-length-21067-cov-6.009566_pt1 | contig 21067 bp, 11 predicted proteins | sample MGYA00575353_ERZ1649853 | MGnify/ENA primary metagenome ERZ1649853 (study PRJEB40853, sample SAMN11349654) | freshwater sediment metagenome | isolation source: river sediment | host: Sediment | place: India: Okhla Barrage, New Delhi | collected 2017-02-21 ...
TGCCCTGGGGATCGTTTTATATGAACTCCTTACTTCGCGGTGCCCCTTCCAGGCAGAAACTCCGGCAGCCATCCTGATCAAACAGGTGCAGGATCCGCTCCCCCGACCCCAGATGTTCGCTCCGGATATCCCAGAAAATGTGGAGGGTTTGATCTTTAAAGCGCTTGCCAAAGATCCCAGCCTGCGTTTCCAGACCATGCAGGAGTTCATCCGAGCAATGAACGACGTATTACAGAACAAGGCAGTTGAAGGTGTTACCCCGCCCACCATGGTGGTCGACCCAAACGCCACTGTATTAGCGCAAAGACCTTCAATCCCGGCTCCACTTCCCATCCCAATGGTAGCCCCTCAACCAGCTCAGAAGAAAAAGAACATCCTTCCACTAGCTATCGGTGGGGGCACCGTAGTGGTAGTCCTGGTCTTTGTTCTACTATTCACCACGATCCTCCCTAAAATCAAGGGCGCGACCCAACAGTCAACAGGTGGACAAACCCAGATTACGGGACAGGTTGAAAATACCCTTCCCGCTGAGAAAACCAGCACAACCGGATTCTTCGGAATAGGTGGGCAGACCACCGAAGCAGCGACAACACCAGAGGTTCAATCAGGAGATCGCTCCATTACCGTAATCGATAAATTGCCTGAGGATGTCCCGGTTTTCACACCTAACAATAATGATGTCATGACAACCACTCAGGATACGGTGGTAATGGTCATGTATTCCTCCAATGTCGAACCCAAACAAATCCAGGATTTCTTTCTAACCAAGATGCAAGCGAATGGCTGGACCCTGGAGAACACAACAGAAATGTCTGCACAGAACATGGTCATGTATGCATTCATGAAGGATACGCGGACAGTGGCAATAAATATCTATAGCGAAAATGCAGGAAATACCATGATCCAGGTGATGTTGGACAGCGGCAATTAATCCCCAACATTTCAACGAAAGCTAGAACCGTCAAGGATTGAGTAAAGGAAATGAGCCCTTTGTAACGGGATGGACAGGTTAACCAGGTTTAAGGCTCGATCGTGATCCTGGTTAACTCATAGATTCCCGGCCAGTAAGTATCAAAGGGGGTGATCTGCAAATTCTTTATGTATGGTTTCACAAGGTAGGCATTTACGTTGTTGTAGAAAAATATTGCCGGAACCGACGCAATAATCTTTTGCTGAGCTTCTGCATAGAGTTGCATGCGGGTCGCACGATCAGTCTCTGAATCAGCTGCATCCAGCAACGCATCTACCTCGGGATCAGAATAGCCAATCCTGTCACTGTAAGTTCCAGTTCGCCAAGTAGAAGAAAGCCAATTGCTGGGATCGGGATAATCAGAGCACCAGCCGAAAAAAGTTAATTGGGGAGCGGTTTGAGGATTATTGAGCATCTCATAATAAGTGGTGGGATCCATCGGCAGAAGATCAATATGTATTCCCAAGTTCTCCTGATAATTATTTACAAGCCATTCAGCCCGCTGCCGATTACGGGTCGTTTCGGTGAACGCGAATGTTATTGAGGGCAAATTCGCCGCAGACTGGTATGAGGATTCTGCCAAAGCCTCCCGGGCTTTCTGCGCGTCAAATCTCCAGCGGTTTTCATAGGCATCATAACCGGGGAAACCCTCGGGAATCCAGGTAAGCGTTGGAGATCCAAGCCCTCCCAATATTTCCGATGTATAACGTTCACGATCGAGCGCGTATGCAAAAGCCTGGCGCACCATCACATCATTGAATGGAGGTCTATCCTGCTGGATCATCAGGGCATAGGTACAGGAACCTGGATATACCATAACCTGTGACCTTAATTCCGGATCTTCCCTGGCAGCGGCGAGCTCGCTGGCCAGTAAACTTACAATATCAATATTCCCATTTTTGTACGTCTCAAAAGCTAATTCAGACTGAGACATATAGTGATATTCAATATTCACCTTACCGTACTCCCCCCAGTAATTGGGGTTTGGCATGTAATAAGCTGAAGAGTTGAACTCCAGTTCTCTAAGGATGTATGGACCATTCCCCACCTGGTTGGCAGCATCCTTCTTCCACCATTCCACTCCTCCTGAAGTGATCAGTTCCTCTTTGGCTGGATATGCCATAGTCATGGATAAAATGGTATGCATCTGGGGAGATGGTCTATCCATGGATATTTTAAGCACCAGGCAATCAGTTTGCTCGTAATCACTACACAAAGTCCCATTCTTTGTGAATGCGTGAATTGCGACGGCATTACGTAAAGCAACCAGCTTTTCTGGGGAGAGAGCTGCGCTGTCCGCGCTTCTATATGTATATGCTCCACTGATCGCATCTAGAAAGGAACTTAATCCAGCCTGTGTAATAGGATCAAGCGTTCGCAATAACGCGTATTCAAACCGCTTGGCATTCAGGATGGAATTGTCGCTGTAGCGTAAATTCTCTCTGATGATGAACGTGATCTCAGTAGCATCAGCGTTATATTCCCAGCTTTCTGCAGATCCAGGAATGGTTTCAAGATCACTGTTCAAACGGGTCAAACCCTCATAATTTAATTGCAGGTGGGTAACTTCACTCATAAACTCGGCTTTCTGAGGGTCGAGTGTCTCAGGGACTGAGCTGATATTTATCCGCAGTGTTTCCGTTGGAGCACTGAAAGGTTCGCGGGTGGGGGTTGAGGTGATAAAAGCGATCCGGGTGGGAGCTGTTGTTGGGATATTTGAAAGGGTGTTTTGTTTTTCCAGAAAAGGTATATTTACTCCTAGGATTTCGGCCAGAGGATTTCCCGGTATCAACAGAGTGACTCCGGCTGCAATAATGATCGCTCCAAGTATTACAACGGGGATCCATATCCTTATTTTTGATCGCAGCTGGATTAGTTTTTCCTGTTTCGGGGTTCTATTCTGTTTTTCAACTTTTGGAACCTGCTCGATCTTTTCAACCGGTATCCCAGGTTTGACCTGTGTGGCAAAATAATCTGTTGCCAATCCTTGATTGTTCTCTCCAGGGAGAGTACTGATGGTTGGCGATTCGATTGGAATTAACGGAGGTGGGCTCGTTATTACAGACTCCAGGGAGATGCGCTGCAGAACATCCTTGAATTCCTTCATCGACTGATAGCGTTCAGCAGGTTCCCTAGCCATAGCCTTGACGAGAATCTGATCTATTCGGTCTCCCAGGCTTGAAACCAGCAAGGACGGCTTTTTCAAGGGAATGGTGCTTTGCTTAAGCACTATTTCCATGGGTGTGATGGCTGTATAAGGTTTTTGCCCGGTGATCAACTCGTAAAAAACTGTACCCAGAGAATAAATATCTGTTCTGCCATCCACCTCATGTCCGAGTCCCTGCTCGGGTGACATGTATTCCGGTGTGCCGATGCCCATGCCGGTTCCGGTGAGAGTTACACCGTCTTCATTTTCAAGGAGCCGGACGATGCCAAAGTCAGTCAACATAGGCTGTTCACCTTCGGTGAACATGATATTTGCAGGCTTGACATCGCGATGAACAATCCCTTTCTGGTGGGCATAAGCTAATGCATCTGCAATGGGGGTGAGTAAAGAAGCTGCCTTCTCCAGTGATAAAGGCTTTCCCAAATATTGTTTAAGCGTCCCGCCCTGTAAATAAGGCATTACCAGATATGGAATACCCTCAAATTCTCCGTAATCGATAATGCTGACAATATTGGGGTGGGTCAGTTTAGCAAGGGTTTTGGCTTCCCGCTCAAAGCGCATACACATTTTTTCTACAACTGCAGCTCCAAACTGTTCAAGGCGTATCAGCTTGATGGCTACGTCCCGCTCAAGCTGCTGATCGTACGCCTTGTACACAGTTGCCATGCCCCCCTGTCCGAGAGCATCGACGATTCTGTATTTCCCGATGGATTTTCCAGTAAGATCCTGCATAATCCCTCGATTTGAAAGACGTCTATGGATTTATCAATAGTATACATACAAAAATATCAAAACTATTCATGAAATATCTCAGACAAATGAGAAGGTCATAATAGTCAGGAAAAACACAATCACCACAAAATCAGGAATTTTTAAGGTAAGAATTCTAATTGCCTGTTGACATCGGACTTCTAAGTCCGTATAATGATGTTAGCTGTGGGAGCGCTCCCACAAGATTTCACCGAATCATCTCAATACACCCGGAGTTGTGCGTGGCAGAGTTAACGCTCGAAAGTCTGGCAAAACAGATCGGTGTGTCCAGGTCCACAATTTCCCGTGTGATTAACGGTTCTCCAAATGTTAGCCCCGAAGTCCGTGAAAAAGTACTCAAGGCCATCCAGGCAACCGGGTTCCACCCCAACGCAGCCGCCAGGTCTTTGGCTTCTCAGCGATCATGGATGATCGGGCTGGTGCTTCCCCGCAGCGTAGCATCATTCTTCCGCGATCCCTATTTCCCGCAGCTCACTCAGGGTATTGCCTATTCCTGCAACGATCATGATCTTTCTCTTTCGCTTTTCCTCGTCGCCAATAAAAAGGATGAGGAAAAAATTTTGCCCCGGCTTACTCGCAGTGGAATGTTGGATGGGGTTCTCGTTCAATCAGGCGAAGTTGGAGACAAGTTTATCAGTCAACTGACCAAATCCAATTTACCAACCGTTGTAATGGGAAGACCCTGGGAACCCGAGAGCGTAACTTATATCGATGTAGATAATGTCACATCAGCAGCAAACGCCACAAGGTACCTGATTGGCTTGGGATACCAACGTATTGCCACTATCACTGGCAACATGAGCAGCACAGTATCAATAGACCGGCTGGAAGGATACCGCAAGGGATTATCCGCTTCAGGCAGGAAGTTCCTTGCAGACCTTGTGGCTGAAGGTGATTTTACAGAAAGCAGCGGCTACCAATCCATGAAAAAATTGCTGCCCTCAAAACCGGATGCGGTTTTCTGTGCTTCAGATATCATGGCGGTCGGCGCAATCCGAGCGATCAATGAAGCGGGTTTGACCATACCGGGTGATATCGCCCTCGTCGGTTTCGACGATATCCCAATGGGGTCGCTAACAACCATGCAGTTGACTACGGTAAGGCAACCCATAATCCAGTTTGGGATCAAAGCTGTGGAGCTCCTGATTGATCTGATCGAAAAAGGTTCGAAACCGGCCAGGCGGATGATCCTGGACACAGAACTAATCGTCCGTGAATCCTGCGGCGCGATGCAGTTATCCAGTAACCACTTAGGGGAGTAAGAATATTGCCTTTTTTGAGAGCGCTCCCATTATTTATATCGCGAAATAAAGGAGGTGAGTTGAGAGAAAAATTGTTCGGCAGTTGTCAGAGAGATGTAAATCTATAAAAGGAGAATAGGAAGAAATGAAAAAAATATCGATCATCTTTTCAGTAGTGCTTGTCCTGGCTATGGTGCTTTCTGCCTGCGCTAAGACACCCGGTGAAAAAACCGTACTCAATGTATGGTCCTTCACCAATGAGATCCAAACTATGGCAATCGCCTTCGAAAAGGATCACCCGGATGTGGATGTCGTCTACACCATGATCCCCATGACCAATGGCGAATACCAGACCAAATTGATGGCTACGCTCGGAACTGAAGACGTTCCCGATGTGGTCGCTCTCGAAGCCGCATTCGTGAAAAGCTATGTCGAAAGCGATTTCCTGGCTGACCTGAAAAGCCTCAATGCCGATGTCAAGAAAGCTGATGTGTATCCCTTCGTGACCGAAGTCGGCACCTACGATGGTGTTCTCAAGGGTCTCTCCTATCAGGCTACCCCGGGCGCTCTCTTCTATCGCCGCAGCCTTGCCAAGAAATATTTCGGTACCGATGATCCTGTGGAAATGCAGAAGATCCTTGGCGACATGGACAAATACACTGCCGCAGCTGCCGTTGTTAAAGAGAAATCCGGTGGCGATACCTACATGGTTGCCTCCAATGGCGATTTCATGAACCTCTTCTATGCCAATCGTGCCCAACCCTGGATCGTGGACAACAAACTGACGGTCGATCCTATGGTCAACAAACTCATTGAGGTTGCCAAGACTTTCCGTGACAATGGTTACGAAGCCAAGGCTACCCAGTGGCAGGAAGGCTGGTTCGCTGGCATGAATGACTCCCTCGTTGGAGCCGATGGCAAACCGAAACAGATCTTCAGCTACTTCCTCCCCACCTGGGGTCTCCCCTATGTGTTAGCTCCCCATGCTGCTTCCGCTGATGGCACCAAGACCACCGCTGGCGACTGGGCAATGATCACCGGACCCCTCCCCTATCAATGGGGCGGTACCTGGCTGGGCGTTATGAAGGAATCCAAGAACCTCAAGCTCGCCAAAGAATTCATCCGCTTCTGCACTCTGGATGAGACCAACCTGACTAACTGGGCAACTGGTGTGTACACCAATGAATACCTCAAAGCCATTGACCCCAATACCCCCGAAGGTCAATCTCAGGCAGCTGGTGACTTCGTAGGCAGCAAGGTTGTCGTTGAGAAGATCACTGCAGGATTCGACAATTCTGAGCTGAGCAAGTTCCTTGGCGGACAGAACTCTTATGGTGCCTTCGCTCTCGCTGCACCTTCCGTCAATGCACGCCTTATGCAGGGCTCAGATGACGCCATTCAACGCGCCTTCAATGATCCCCTGGCCTCCTACCTCGATGGCAAGATCACCGAGGAAGAGATGTGGAAGACCTGGAAAGACGCTGTCCACAACGAATTTCCTGATCTGATCATCCCGTAAAAGGGACTGTTGTAAAACAAATGAGTCAGTGTATACAATATATACACTGACTCATTTTCCGGAGGCACAATGGTCAAATCCACTTTAAATAAAAATAAATACGGTTACTTTTTTATTGCACCCTTCATCATCGGTTTTCTGTTATTTGGTTTATACCCTGTTCTTAACACGATCGGGTTAAGTTTTACCAATACAACCATGATGACCTCCCATGCCAAGTTCATCTGGCTGGATAACTTCAAAGCTTTATTCGCAGATGAGATGTTTATTAAGGCAATGGGCAATACGTGGCTCCTCTGGCTATTAAACTTCATCCCTCAATTAGGAATCGCCATGCTGATCTCAGTATGGTTTACCAGTACCAGGCTCAAGATCAAAGCCATTGGTATCTGGCGGGTAATCTTTTATATACCCAACTTGATCATGCCGGCAGTTGTTGCCGCCCTATTTTTCAGCTTATTTTCATATTACGGACCTGTTAACCAATTGCTGGTAAGGGCAGGTCTACTACCCGACGCAATCGACTTTATCCGAGACCGCACAGTAATGCGCTCTCTCGTTGTTTTTATTCAATGGTGGCTCTGGTACGGTCAAACGATCATCATTTTAATGGCAGCCATGACCTCCATTTCCGTTTCTGTTTATGAAGCAGCACTGGTGGATGGCGCAAATGGCTGGCAGATGTTCCGCTTTATTACTTTACCGTTGATCAAACCTGTGATGATCTATATCCTGGTGACCTCACTGGTGGGTGGTATGCAGATGTTCGATATCCCCTACTTACTCACAGATGGCCGCGGCAGCCCCGCCAATGCAATCCTCACCAATAATATCCTGATGTACATGAAATTCCGCAGCAGCAAGGGGCACATTGGTGCTGCAGCCTCAGTGGGAATACTTGTGTTCATCATTACTTCATTTGTTGCGCTGCTTATCTTCTATCTATTGCGAGACAAAGATGCAGTAAAAAAGGCGAATGGAGGTAAATCCAATGCGTAACTATCGCTTTGCTACCAACCTCTCACGAACACTTATCTACATCGTCCTGATCCTGCTTGTAATCATCACGGTTACCCCCATTTGGATGCTTGTTGTCAATGCCACGCGTTCCACTACAGAAATCCAGAATGGCGTCAGCCTCATCCCCAGTTCACATATGATAGAGAATTACAATGTGCTTCTGAGCAAGGGATTAAACTTGCCACGCGGATTTCTCAACAGTCTGCAGATCTCAGTATTGACCACCATCGTAACCGTGTATTTCTCGATGCTGACCGCGTATGGCATTGTTGCCTACGAATTCAAGGGCAAAAAGATTCTCTATAATGGCATCCTGGTGCTGGTTATGATCCCGATGCAGCTTTCGATCATCGGTTTCTTCCGGTTCATGTCGAAAATTGGTTTGGATGACTCATATGCGTCCCTGATCCTTCCAAGCATAGCGTCAGCATCCTCGGTATTCTTTGCCAAACAGTACCTTGAATCGATCTACCTTCAGGATCTCATTGATGCCGGCCGCATTGACGGCTGCAGCGAGTTGGGGATCTTTCACAAAATTATGATGCCCATTGCCGCACCAGGAGCTTTTACCCTTGGCATTTTCGCTTTCGTGGGTTCATGGAACAACTTCTTCAATGCCTACATCCTGATCACCTCACGCAGTAAATATACCTTGCCAATGTTGATCCAAACACTGAGGGGTGATGTTTACCGCCCGGAATATGGCGCCATCTACTTTGGACTGGCAGCATCAGTTATTCCGGTCATCATCATTTACTTCCTCTTCTCACGCTATATCGTTAATGGTATTTCGATGGGAGCAGTGAAAGAGTAACTGGTCAGAAAAGTTTACCATCACGAAAGCGTGTTGAGGTATCAGTATGCGTTTTGGGCATTTTGACGATGTCAATCGTGAATATTTAATCAGTCAACCGGATACCCCCCTGCCCTGGATAAATTACCTTGGTTCAGAAGAGTATTTTGGCCTCATTTCAAATACAGCGGGAGGTTATTCCTTTTACCGCGATGCTCGTCTACGACGGTTAACTCGTTATCGATACAATAACGCTCCTCTCGATGAAGGTGGACGTTACATATATATCCGTGACAACAGTGCTGTGGCTCATTCGTACTGGTCTCCAACCTGGCAGCCAACAAAAACCCGGCTGGATGAATATGAGTGCCGGCATGGCTTGGGTTACACGCGTATCCATTCCTCAAAATCCAGTATCACCTGCGATATCCGATACTTCATCCCACTGGGACAAACATTAGAGATTTGGGAGGTGGTCGTTACCAATAACCGCCCACGCCCGGCTTCGCTTTCGCTTTTTTCCGCTGTCGAATTTAGCCTCTGGGATGCCGTAGACGATTCAAACAACTTTCAGAGGAATTACTCGATCGGCGAGGTTGAGGTTGAAGGAAGTGTGATATACCACAAATCCGAATACCGCGAACGCCGGAACCACTTTGCCTTCTTTGCCTGCTCTGAACCTCTGGCTGGTTTTGACACGCAGCGCGAAGATTTTCTCGGACCCTATCGCGGCTGGGATACCCCGCTATGCGTCAAGGAAGGGAAATCGAATAATTCCATTGCGGTTGGATGGCAGCCAATCGGTTCTCATCATGTCAAGTTAACCTTGAATCCGGGTGAATCCCGGAAAGTAATTTTCCTGCTGGGTTACCACGAGAACCCGGTTACTGAAAAGTTCGACCCTCCCGGCAGCCTGGCGCTTAACAAGAAAACCGTCAGACCGATCATCGAGCATTACCTGAAACCAGACACCGTTGAAAAGGCTTTTGAGGAATTACGCACCTACTGGGATGACCTGCTGTCAAGATTCCAGGTGCACACTCCCAGCGCAGATACCAACCGCATGGTGAATATCTGGAATGCCTACCAGGTGATGACAACGTTCAATTTTTCGCGTTCAGCATCCTATTTCGAATCCGGTATCGGGCGGGGAATGGGTTTTCGAGATTCAAACCAGGACCTTTTAGGGTTTATGCACCTTGTTCCGGAAAGAGCGCGCCAACGCATCCTTGACCTGGCAGCCACCCAGCTTCCAAATGGCGGTGCTTATCACCAGTACCAGCCGATGACCAAACTGGGAAATAACGATATCGGTGGAAATTTTAATGATGATCCTTTATGGCTCGTCCTTTCGGTTGCAGCTTACTTAAAAGAAACCGGGGATTGGGCGATTTTACATGAAAAGGTACCTTTCGATAATGTCCCAGGTTCTGAGTTTCCATTGTTTGAGCACCTGCAACGTTCTATGGAATATACCCTTGAACGACTGGGTCCGCATGGGTTACCGCTAATCGGCAGGGCAGACTGGAACGATTGTCTTAACCTGAATTGTTACTCAGAAACTCCCGGTCAATCTTTTCAGACCACGACAAGTAAAGATGGCAAGGTGGCTGAAAGCGTTTTCATCGCAGGGTTATTCGTACTTGCCTCGGCTGAAATGGTGGAAATCGCCAGACGCAGGGGAAAACCTCAATTAGCAGATAAGTATGCCAGCGCTAGGCTGGAGATGGAAAAAGTAATTAACGAAACCAGTTGGGATGGCGCATGGTTCCGGCGGGCGTATGACGATTCAGGCACTCCGGTTGGGTCCCGCGAATGCAGAGAAGGTCAAATCTTCATCGAACCGCAGGGGATGTGCGTGATGGCGGGCATCGGCATCGAAAATGGCAGAGCAAAAACTGCTCTCGATTCTGTTTCCGACAAACTTGCTTGCGATCACGGAATTGTTTTACTTCAACCTGCATACAGGCAGTATTACCTGAACCTGGGTGAGATTTCCTCTTATCCGCCGGGATACAAGGAAAACGGCAGCGTATTCTGCCATACCAATCCCTGGATCATGATCGCTGAAACAAAAATCGGACGGGGAGATAAGGCGTTTGATTATTACCTGCGAATCAACCCGTCTATCCGCGAGGAGCTCAGCGAACTTCACCGCTGTGAGCCTTATGTTTACGCCCAGATGATTGCCGGAAAGGAAGCAGTGAAACCCGGCGAAGCCAAGAATTCCTGGCTGACTGGAACTGCTGCCTGGATGTATGTAGCCATCAGTCAATGGATCCTGGGGATTCGCCCGGGGTATGACGGACTTATCATAGATCCAGTCATTCCTTCCGACTGGGAAGGTTTTTCAGTAGTCAGGCAGTTCCGCGGTAAAAAACTTAATATCATGATCGAAAATCCAAATCATACCGGTAAAGGCGTGAACAGCATTGTTGTTAATGGAACAGAAATCAAGGGCACGGTCATCCCAATGAACCAGTTAAATCCGAACAATCAGGTAATTGTCAGGTTGGGGTGAAAAAAGGAGTCCATTTGTTATCCAATCTTATTGAGGTTAAAGGTTTTGAGGGAGAGGGATATCAACCGCTGGTGAGTTACGGAACCTGGCGGGTTGCAGCATTGCGCTATCTGGAAGAAATCGCCCCGGACCGGATCAATTCCATGGAGCGGCATAAATCCACGGATGAGGTTTTTGTTTTGGTAAAAGGGATTGGGATGATAGTTCTCGGTGGAAACAGCTGCAAGGTTGACACCATTGAGACTGTTGCGATGAAAACCGGCAAAGTATATAACGTAAAAAAGAATACCTGGCACAATATCATCCTCAGCGAAGATGCTCATGTCATCGTAATTGAAAATGATGATACGGGTGACGAAAATAGCGAGCATTGTTTATTGACCATGGAAACACAGCAATTGTTGAGACACAAAGCCCAGTCTTTTCTACTTGATCCATGTTAATTAATGGGATTCTCTAATGCAATTTTCTAACTCCTCTTTTCCACCTCCCAGCCGCAAGCAGCGGCTGGGAGCGTATGGGCAGTGAGTTATCGAGCAGTCAACAAAACCTTGCTAATTTGTAATAAGCACCACAATTCTCAGGAATGCTAATGGAGTAACCATGACCACAAAAGTTCAAGAGATCAAGAAAAGAGTAAAAGCACTCGTCTCCCAGATGACAATCGAGGAAAAGATGGCTCAGCTGGGGGCTTATTGGGTTTACGAGCTCCAAACTAAGGGAAAACTTGATCAGAAAAAGATACAGCAGAAACTTGTTAACGGTATCGGTCAGATCACACGCAACGCCGGCGCATGCAACCTGATGCCGCTAGAAACTGCCCAATCCGCCAACCGCCTTCAAAAATTTCTCAAGGAAGAAACCCGCCTGGGAATACCCGCAATCATCCACGAAGAATGCTGCGTTGGACTGATGTCTGCCGGGAGCAGCGTTTTCCCCCAGATCATTGGACTGGCTAGTACTTTTCAACCCGAACTGGCTGAACAAATGACAACAGCCATCCGCCACCAGATGCGGGCAGTTGGATCACACCAGGGACTCGCCCCGGTTTTGGATGTTGCACGCGATCCCAGGTGGGGACGCGTTGAAGAGACTTTCGGTGAGGACCCAACCCTCGTCAGTCAGTTCGGTGTAGCTTATATCAGAGGGCTGCAAACTGATGACCTTTCACGGGGTGTGATGGCTACCGGAAAGCATTTTATCGGGCATTCCTTCAGCCAGGGTGGTCTCAATTGCGGTCCTGTTCATCTTGGTCCCCGCGACCTGTGGGATATCTACATGCTGCCCTTCCAGGCAGCCATTCGGGATGCCGGTCTGGCATCGATGATGAATTCTTATCCTGAATTGGATGGTGAGGTTGTTGCCACTTCCCGGAGGATCCTTACCGATCTACTGCGGGATACCCTCGGGTTTGATGGTGTGGTCGTATCCGATTACGAAGCCATTGATATGATCCACAATTACCATCACGCGGTAGAAACCAGGCGGGAAGCCGGGGTCAAGGCTCTGACCGCGGGTATTGATGTTGAATTGCCCACTTTTGCCTGCTACGGGGATGAACTGCTCGCTGCGCTCCAGACGGGCGAGATCTCAATGGAAACTGTGGATCTTTCGGTGAGTCGGCATTTGCAGAAGAAATTTGAACTGGGGTTATTTGAAAATCCTTTTATTGACGAGGGTTATGTCTTATCAGTATTTGAGACACCGGATAACCGGTCATTAGCCTTTGAAATCGCGTGTCAGAGTATGGTTCTCTTGAAAAATGACGGCACCCTCCCATTAAAAAAGGACCTCAAGAAGATTGCTGTGATCGGACCGAATGCCGATTCCAGCCGCAGTATGATGGGAGATTACTCATTTACTGCTGTAGCTGAATTACTTTCATTTGCTCCCGATCCTGATTCCGGTTTTGCGTCAATTGCGAAAAAAGATATCGAAACCCCGACGGTAAAGATTTCCACTATTCTGGAAGAGATCAAAAGAGTTGTTTCGAAGTCTACAGAGATAATTTACGTCAAGGGTTGCGATATCAACTCTGATGATGAAAAGGATTTCAAAAAAGCCATCAGGGCAGCCAGCGAGGCGGATGCGGTCATCCTGGTGATGGGCGGAAGGTCAGGACTGACCCCTCCGAATACCACCGGAGAATTCAGGGATGCGACTGATCTGGGGCTGCCAGGCGTACAGGAAAAGTTGGTTACCTACATTCTTGAGGTTGGCAAGCCTACAGTTTTGGTACTCAATAACGGACGCCCCGCCTCGATTCCAGGGCTTGTCGAGAAAACCAATGCCATCCTGGAAGCCTGGGTGCCGGGAGAGGAGGGTGCCCGGGCAGTGGCTGCCACCCTGTTTGGCGATAACAACCCCGGCGGCAAACTGCCAATTTCCATTCCCCGCTCAGCCGGGCAGGTGCCGATCTTTTACAATTACAAACCCTCAGGTATGCGTTCCAACATTTTCGTGGATTACTATAATGAGCCGGTGAGACCCCTGTTTCCCTTTGGTTTTGGGTTGAGCTATTCCATGTTCCAGTATAGCGACCTTGAACTGAGTAAAGCGAAACGCAATGCGGGTGAAGTCATTGATATCACGATCAAGGTGAGGAATACCGCTAAGGTTCCTGGCGATGAGGTTGTCCAACTATATGTCCAGGATATCGTAGCCAGCCTGCCCAGGCCGGTTAAGGAGCTGAAGGGTTTTTACCGGGTAAACCTGAAACCCGGTGAGGTGAAATCCATTACCTTCCATCTACGGGTTGACCAGATGGCATATTATGACGAAAACCTGGATCTCACCCTTGAACCTGGAAAATTCAAGGTAATGGTCGGCAGTTCATCCGAGGATATCCGGCTGGAAGGTGAATTTGAGGTTGTCGGAAAGAAAAAGACCCGGGTAAAAGAGCGGGTTTATCACTGCCCAGTGGATTAACCCTAGACACCAGGTAATAACGAAATAACTTGATAATCGTACACAAGAGGATAAATGACACTAGAATTCCTGTTTCCACGTGATTTCAGATGGGGAACCGCGACTGCGGCATATCAGATCGAAGGCGCTGTCAACGAAGACGGCCGCGGACCATCAATTTGGGACCTCTTCGCAAAAACCCCGGGCAAGATTGCCAACGGCGATACCGGCGATGTGGCTGGCGGGCACTATCATCTCTGGCAGGAAGACATAGACCTGATGGGTAAGCTTGGCTATAAAGCATACCGGTTTTCCTTATCCTGGCCGCGAATACTCCCGGAGGGAACCGGCAAGGTCAACCAGAAGGGGTTGGATTTCTACAATCGACTCGTCGATAAGCTGCTGAGCGCTGGCATACATCCACTGGTTACCTTATATCACTGGGACCTTCCAGCTGCATTGCCCGGAGGATGGACCAACCGCTCAACGGTAGCAGCTTTTGAGGAGTTCACGTCAATTGTGGTGCGATCGCTGGGGGACAGGGTAAAAGAATGGATCACCATAAACGAACCTTTTTGCGCCAGTTTTTTGAGTTACCTCTACGGAAAACACGCACCCGGTCAGACTGATCTGCACAGTGCGCTTGCCGTGTCGCACCACCTGCTGCTCGCTCACGGGGTGGCAGTTCCAGTGATTAGATCCGCAAGCCCTGATGCGCGGGTGGGTATTTGCCTAAATGAAGGACCCTTTTACCCCTATTCACAATCCGAAGCGGATCTTTCGGCAGCCCGGCATGGTGATGGTGAGCTGAACCGCTGGTTCCTTGACCCTCTGTATGGCCGAAATTATCCGCTCGATATGCTCAAGGATTACAGAGCTTTGGGAGGAATCAGCGATCTCGAACCTGATTTCATCCATCCGGGTGATATGGAAAAGATCGCGGTTCCCACTGACTTCCTCGCTCTGAACTACTACACACGGAGCATTTTGAGAACTGATCTGCCGGATGGAGCTTCCTCGGGACATGGCCCCACGATGGAAACCCCTGATGAAAAGCATACAGAAATGGGTTGGGAAATCTTCCCGTTCGGATTGTATGAGACGATCCTGCGTGCATACTATACCTATAAACCAAAAGAGATCATCATCAGCGAGAATGGCGCAAGCTATTCTGATGCACCCGACAAGTCGGGGCGGGTTAGGGATGAGCGGCGGATCGCGTATCTGAAATTGCACATCGAAGCCATCGCCAATGCCATTAAAGCTGGAGTTCCTGTAAGCGGCTACTACGTATGGTCATTGCTGGACAATTTTGAATGGTCTTTCGGATATGCCCAGAGATTTGGTCTCATTTACGTCGACTATAAAACACTCAAAAGGTACCCCAAGGACAGCGCTTACTGGTATGGTGAAATCGTCAAGAAGAACAGCTTAGATCTCACCTAGTCAATCTCTAAGGGCAGGCAGCCGATGAATTACGGATATTTTGACGATGACGCAAAAGAATATGTGATCACCCGCCCGGATACGCCCCAGTCCTGGAGCAATTACCTGGGGACGACTGAGTATGGGGCGATCATCACCAACAATGCTGGCGGTTACAGCTTTTACCAGTCAGGAGCAAGAGGGCGGTTCCTGCGTCTGCGCTTCAATAGCATCCCCAAGGACCAGCCCGGACGATATTTTTATCTGCGGGATAGTGAAAATGGGGATTACTGGTCTACCTCCTGGCAGCCGGTGGCAAAACCGCTTGCAGAATATCAAACCACCTGCCGGCATGGAACTGCCTACACCATCTTACGATCTGAATATTCCGGCATCATTTCTGAATCCACTTACTTTGTTCCCTTAGGTCAAACCTTCGAGTACTGGAAACTGAAGATAACCAACAACTCAGGCAGAGCACGGAAACTCTCAGTGTTCACTTACTGTGAGTTCACCAATCAATGGGATACCTACCAGGACCAGGTGAACCTGCAGTATTCGCTTTTCATCATCCGGGGCAGCCTGGTGGATGACCGGATCCTGCGCTTGGCTATCCAGGATAACCTGACACCGGCATCAGGCCAGTTTTTTGTCCACGACATTGCGCGTCATACCTGGATGACCATTATCGGCGCGCCCCTGGCAGGGTTCGACACCAGCCGCGAAGCCTTTCTCGGCGTCTACGGGGACTACTCAGCTCCACAGGCGTTGGTACTGGGTAGCTGCTCTGGCAGCGAGGCATTTGGAGATAACGGCTGCGGCAGCCTGCAGGTGGAAATTGAACTGCAGCCGGGTGAATCCCGTGAGCTGCTGGTGATGCTGGGCATCGGTGATGCTCGGACAACCGGCAAGCAGGCAATTGCCGAGTATGGATCTATCACCAGGGTAGAGGAAGAACTGGCAAAACTGAAAACGCACTGGCACCAGAAATTGAGCAGCCTGAAAGTGGAGACCCCTGACAAGGAGTGCGACCATTTCATCAATGTCTGGGGGCTGTATAACAGCCTGATCACCTTCAACTGGTCGCGGACCGCAAGCCTGGTGTACAACGGTGAACGCGACGGTCTTGGTTTCAGGGATTCCGTGCAGGATGTGCTTGGCATAACCGCAGCCATACCCGAGCAAGCCAGGCAGCGCCTGGAACTGATGCTTACCGGGCAGGCTTCAACCGGCGGCGCCATGCCGGTGATCAAACCTTTCGAGCACACCCCCGGCCGGGAGAAAGCCCCTTCCGACGAAGAATACCGGTCAGATGATTGCCTGTGGTTCTTCAACGCCGTCCCTGCTTATGTGAACGAAACTGGTGACCTGGCTTTCTACAACAAAAGACTGCCCTATGCCGACAGAGGTGAATCCACTGTCTTCGGGCATCTGCGGAGGGCAATTGAGTTCAACCTGGAGCGCAAAGGCAGGAACGGCCTGCCCTGCGGACTCTCTGCCGACTGGAATGACTGTCTCCGGTTAGGCTACAACGGTGAAAGCCTCTTCGTCGCTTTCCAGCTGCGGCTGGGTTTGACCACCTACGCCGATATTGCAGACTTGCTGGATGCGCCCGACGAACGGGAATGGGCATTGGTTGAACGAGATAAACTGGACAAGGCAATCCAGGCGGTGGGATGGGACGGCGGCTGGTTCATCTGGGCTATCGATGACAAAGGGCAGATCTACGGCACGGAGAAACAGGCGGAAGGACAGGTTTACCTGAACACGCAGGTCTGGTCTGTGATCAGCGGTGCTGCCACCCCCGACCAAACAGAGCGGTGCCTGGAAGCTGTGTATGAACGCCTGCACACCCCTTATGGTTTGATGCTGGCTGCCCCGCCTTTCGCCAGAATGCCCATCGAGGTGATGCGGGCAGTGGTCTACAACCCCGGCATCAAAGAGAACTCCGGAATCTTCAACCACACGCAGGGCTGGGGAGTGATCGCCGAGTGCCTGCGCGGGAATGGCGACCGCGCCTATGAATACTATCGCGCGACCATGCCCTCCTCTTACAATGACCGGGCGGAGATCCGCCAGAGCGAGCCATACGTGCATGCCCAGACCACCTACTCCAAGTATTCGCCGCGGGCGGGAAACGCGCGAACTTCGTGGCTCACCGGCGCGGCAGCCTGGAGCTATTACAGCGCGACCCAGTACCTGCTGGGGATCCGCCCGGAAATCAGCGGATTGCGAATCGATCCCTGCATTCCCACATCGTGGGAGGGCTTTTCAGTCACTCGGCTCTTCCGCGGCAAAACCTGGGAGATCAGAGTCCACAATCCGGACCATGTGAGTAAAGGGGTCGCAAGGATTACTGTGGATGGCAACCCGCATGAAGGTTCACTCATCCCTGCTGATCTGCCGGGTGAAAAGCACCTTGTCGAAGCCTGGATGGGATAGCCTGCTCTGAACCCGAGTTCAACCCGAAATTGGCCTGTCCCTATCATGCATAGATCGCTTAACCGGTGACGCTAGAATCCGGTGAAATGCGATTATGGATTCCGGTAGAGAGTCATGATGGGGACACCCTTATACCCGTATTCATAGACAACATCCATCGAATTTAGAGTGCGGGCAATGATGTCTTTCTGCTGCCAAGGACCAAGGGTGGTCTGACGATGCTGGTAGATGAACCAATCCGCGGCAACCATCGGGATATGAACCCCCTGCGGAGCCAGCGGACCAAGGATGGAAGCCACGTCTTCCGGGGCAACGATAACCAGGTCATCCCGCAGTGTACCCTGAGTTTGATAATAGATAAGTACATCATGACTCCACGGGTCCGCCCAGACCCGGTCACCCGGCTGCGCCTGTTCATTCAACAACGGCAATGCAAGAGCATAGGTTTCGCACCAGTAGGTTGTTTCCAAGCCGAGCTTCTTAGCCCCGGCTATGCCGCCAACCCCTTCTGAATAGTAGGAAAGGTAATGCGGGTACAGCCGGACCATCGTGACCAGTTGGGGGGCAAAGAACAGGAGAACCAAAACTGCACCTCCAGCCCAGCGGAGCCACGTGCGACCGCGCTGTGATGCGAAGGCAGCGACCTTCGAAAACAACCAGCCAAAACCGATGCCGGCAAGCGCAGCAAGGAACGGATATGCAGCCATGTACATACGATCATTGTCGTAAACAAGGCTCTTACTGAGGGCGATGGCAAGCACCGGGGTAATCGCTGAAAAGAACAGGAGCCAGGGCAATTCGCGTTCCCCTTTCTTCTTCAGGCTTGTAATGAAACCGGTGAAATAGAGAACGGTCAATCCCAACGGAATAACTGCCCAGAGCATGACAATGCCGAAATGCCAGGGCGGGGGCATGTGGAATTCGCCCAGGTAGAACTGGCCAATCTTCCAGTGGTTGACCGTGATAAAGCCCAGATACTCCACCAGACGGGGGAGGGTATCAGTGTAGAGCCAGGGCCAGACTGCCAGGAAGACCGGGATGGCAGAGACGCCCATGAAGAACAGCCTGATAACGTGTTTCCTGTCACGGCGGAAGATGAGCCACCAGAGCCCCAACGTGAAGGGGATGAACACAGCGTTCACCTTGGTGGCAAGCGCCAGCCCCCAAACGGCACCCAATAAGATTCCCCAACCCCAGCCTTTGCGGTCGCGCAGCAGCCAGAAAAGCCAGGTGACCACAAACACGGAAAACGCCGCCGGCACATCCAACGCAGAAAGGTGGGCATGAAAGAAGAACCTGGGCATGGTCAGCAGGGAAGCTGCAGCGGCCAAGCCGGCAATCTGCCCATAACTGCTGGAGATCCAGTGATACAGAAGGGCTATCATGATGGCAGCAAGCAGCATATTGCCGATGCGGTGAGCGGAAAGGTCGTCGGTCATTCCGCGGGAGAGACTCCACCAGAGCCCGGTCCAAACCTTATCCACGGGCGGGTGTTCATGGTTGATCGACCAGTAGGCAGCGATACCCGAGCGGGAGAACGCCCAGGCAGGATTCTGCAGGGACTCACGATACCAGCCCATGTAGGAGTTCGAGGAAGCAATGTAGGCAGGCTCATCCCAGGTGAGGCCAATGTCTTTGACCGTGGTCAGCAGGAGAATGAATGCCAGAATGCCAGTCAGGATCGCGGTGATGATACGGTACAGCCTGATGTTTTTCATCTCTATGTTCCCATTCATTAAATTCTCAAGGACACCGTGAAAGACTCCGGAGCTCCTTTAAGTTGTAATCGAACCCCCATTCAAGGGATCTGTGCCAAGTAATCCTGGCTGGCGGTGATGTTCCCCTTCAACAATTCCAGGCGAGCATGGTCGAGAAGGCGGTATTTTTCGAGGTTAGCCGGGGCGGGGGAAAAGGCGGGGAAGAAAATGCGATAGGCATCACTGACAGCTTCAAGCTGAGCTGAAAACGCGGCGGGATCAACACCGGTCACTGCCGGCTGCCAGGACAGGGATAGTTCAAATTCCTGTTCCAACTGGTCGAGTTTTTTACCGTAGACATTGGCGTAGTTACTATTGGGGTAAACCAGACCGATGCTGGCAGGGTTGTACGCTTCTGCAAGGTAGCCGACAAAACACCCGGCAGTGTAGTAGTTATTCATATCATAGTTATGCCCGGAGTACCCCAGCTCACTGGCAATATTCGGGAGAGCACCAGCGTCGTACAGGAGTTTGCAGATGCTTTTTAAAGGAAGATGATCCGAGTTTTTTATGGCGGTCAAGCCGCTGTACACTGCTGCCCCTTCGCTGATCATGACCGAGCTGGGAACACCAAAAACGTTCCACATGTACAAGTGGGTGAGCTCATGAGCAATGATGTACTGCTGGTCGGCTGGATCGCCGGTGCCGTCATAGAGGAAGAGGCTCTCGCGCGCTGCCGAGAAACTGCGACCGCGAAGATGTTGATTTTCGGGTTTGAAGAGCGTACCGGCGGCGTAGGTGGTGAAACTCCCGGTCAGGTCAACCCCCCAGAGAAGTTCTGCGTTTGAGAGCGCGTTGCGCACCAGCGCCACCACTGCATCCGGGTCAACCGAGGTAAAGGAATTCTGCTGATAACGCAGGGTGAAATCGCCGGCTTCATAAAAAATGGGGTACCCCAGGGTGCGGTTACCCTCGAGCTCTGACCAATTGAAGGCGAGCGGCTGGGTGTTCCTATCCGGCAGGTTGAGTTTTTGACCCGGCAGGATGGAATCCCCGTACATGAAATTGGCATTACGCAACTGCTGTTCGGTGACATTATGAGCTGCTGCAATCGATTCAAGGGTATCCCCATCCGCGACGCGGTATTCGTTCGCAGCCAGACCCCCCGGGTCCTGCGCGGGATCGCCAGCCGGGACGACCAGCGTCTGACCGGCATAGATGATATCACTGGCAAGGTTATTGAGCGCGATGATGCCGTCAACGGTGGTATTGAACCTAGCAGCAATACCAGAGAGAGAATCTCCGGCAAGGACCGTGTAATAGAAGGGACCGGTTATGAGGGCGGTCGGCGTGAGCGTGGGCTCAGGTGTGGCTTCCGGCAGCGGGGTTTCAGTGGGCAACAGCGAGGTAATTGTTGCGGCAGGCTCACTTGTGGAAGTGACCACTGGAAGATCCGGGATTGACGGCTTGCCATAAGTGAGCCAGAACAAGAGGGCAAAGACCGCCAGTGCACCCACGGCGAGAAGAACAATAGCTATAACAAGGGATTTCGGGTTCCGGTTCATTGCGACCAGCAGGGACCCCATGCACTGGA
>ERZ1649853.295-NODE-295-length-21026-cov-7.560584_pt1 | contig 21026 bp, 17 predicted proteins | sample MGYA00575353_ERZ1649853 | MGnify/ENA primary metagenome ERZ1649853 (study PRJEB40853, sample SAMN11349654) | freshwater sediment metagenome | isolation source: river sediment | host: Sediment | place: India: Okhla Barrage, New Delhi | collected 2017-02-21 ...
TAAGATCACCTGGCGGCGTGTGGTCGACACCAATGACCGCTTCCTGCGCGATATTACCGTTGGACAGGGACCGGAAGAGAAGGGGATGACCCGCCGCACCGGCTTTGATATCACCGTCGCCAGCGAGATCATGGCGATCCTGGCGCTGACCACCGACCTGGCGGACATGCGCGAGCGCATGGGGCGCATCGTGATCGGCACCAACCATGCTGGTGAAGCCGTCACCGCCGAAGACCTGGGCGTGGCGGGGGCAATGACCGTCCTGATGAAGGACGCCATCAAGCCGACCTTGATGCAGACCCTGGAAGGCACACCGGTCTTCGTGCACGCCGGGCCTTTTGCCAATATCGCTCACGGCCAATCCTCCATTATCGCCGACCGCATCGCCCTCAAGCTGGCAGATTACGTGGTCACCGAGTCCGGCTTCGGTGCAGACATCGGGATGGAGAAATTCTTCGATATCAAGTGCCGCTACTCGGGTCTCATCCCCAGCGTGGTGGTGCTGGTCGCCACCGTGCGCGCCTTAAAGATGCACGGCGGTGGGCCCAAGGTGGTGGCTGGCAAACCGCTCGATGCGGCTTACACCGATGAGAACCTCGACCTGCTGCGCGCCGGTTTGGGCAACCTGCAGCATCACATCCGCAACGCCCGGCGCTATGGCATCCCGGTGGTGGTGGCAGTCAACTCCTTTGCCACCGACACCCAGGCGGAAGTCGACCTGGTGCGCCAGGCAGCCCTGGAAGCCGGCGCGGAGGACTCGGTCGTCGCCCGGCATTGGATGGAAGGCGGCGCGGGCGCAGTCGAGCTGGCAAAAGCGGTCATCGAAGCCGCCGAAAAGCCCAGCGACTTCCAGTTCCTCTATCCGTTGAACCTCTCGATCAAAGAGAAGATCGAAACCATCTGCACGCAGATCTACGGCGCAGACGGCGTGGATTACCTGCCAGAAGCTGAAGCCAAGATCGAGCTTTACACTCGCCTGGGCTTCGACAGCCTGCCGTTGTGCATGGCAAAGACCCATCTCAGCCTCAGCCACGATCCCAATCTGAAGGGCGTGCCGAAAGGCTACCGCATCCCGATCCGCGATATCCGCGCATCGGTGGGGGCGGGCTTCCTGTATCCCCTGCTGGGTGAGATGCGCACCATGCCCGGCTTGCCCACGCGACCGGTCTTCTATGATGTTGACCTCGATCTCGAGACCGGACGAGTGGTTGGGTTGTTCTAACATTACAAATCTGTGATCCACGGGTGCGCACAAAAGATGTCATGTGCGCACCCGTTTTTTTAACTTTAGTCTATAATCAATGTTTGATGGACGCACCTGATCTGCCTCCCAGTTTCTACACTCAGATTATCGACGAAACTCCGGCGATGATTTGCCTGCTGAGACGAGACGGCACGGCTGTATTTGTCAACCGCGCCACCGAACGTATTACCGGATATGCTGCGCTCGATTTGATCGGCAAGGATTTCTGGCGCATTCTTCACCCTGGCGAACAGTATCATCAAGTTGAAGAGATCCTGCACCTATTCTCCGAAGTCGATGTGCTCGACTACGAGATGGAAATGACCACGCGGGAGGGACTTCGCCGCACGATTGCCTGGACGCTGTATAACAGCAACCAGCAAGATCTGTCCGCCGATCTGGTCGCCTATGGCATGGATGTGACCAAGCGCTCACAGGCTGAACGGCAGCGCGAGCAGCTCCTGTACGACCTGACCCATCGCAGCCGCCTGATGGAGCTAACTGCCGAAGTATCCACGGTACTGAGCACCATCCTGGATGTATCCATCCTGGTTAACCGTACTGTAGAACAGATCAAAGAACATTTCGGCTCATATTATGTTGGGTTGTTCCTGGTCGATGAGACAGTTAAATATGCCGAGCTACGCGCCGGCACTGGAGAGGCGGGTCAACAGATGCTGGCTGACGGGCACAAGCTCAAGATCGACGACGACTCGACGATTGGCTGGACGGTTAAACATAGCAGGGCGCGCCTAGCTTTGGACGTCAGACAAGATTCAATGCATTTCGACAACCCTTACCTGCCCCTCACCCGCTCCGAATTGGTCTTGCCGCTGATCAGCCAGGGGGTCTGCATCGGCGCCCTCACCGTTCAGAGCCAGTACGAGGCCGATTTCACCCAGGATGATCTGGTCATTTTGGAGCTCATGGCTGAACAGCTTGCCGTGGTCATCGAGAATGCACGCCTCTACGAGGCGGTGCAGGGGTATGCGTCCGAATTGGAAAAACGCGTCGCCGAGCGCACCACCGAGCTAACTGCCGTGAACCGCGAGCTGGAGGCCTTTGCCTACTCGGTTTCGCACGACCTGCGCGCTCCACTGCGCGCCATCGACGGCTTCAGCCAGGCGCTGCTGGAAGATTACCTGCCAGAGCTTGACGAACAAGGCCAGGATTATTTGCGCCGCATCCAGGCAGCCAGCCGCCGCATGGGGCAATTGATCAATGACCTGCTGAAACTCTCGCGCCTGACGCGCGGCGAGATGAACTATGAATCCGTCAATCTGAGCCTGATGGCGCGCAAGCTGGCAGACGAGCTGCGCAATCACGATCCGCAGCGCCAGGTAGAATTCATCATCGAGCCAGATCTCGTGGTCAGCGGGGACGCACGCCTTTTACAGATTGCCCTTGAAAATCTCTTGGGAAATGCCTGGAAATTCACCTCTAAGCAACCCCAAGCCACTATCGAGTTTGGTCGCCGAAATAAGAATGGCAAATTGACCTTTTTTGTGAGGGATACCGGAGCCGGCTTCGAGATGACTTACGCAAACAAACTGTTCGGAGCCTTTCAACGCCTCCACCCGGCGAAAGAGTTTGAAGGCTCCGGGATCGGTCTGGTGACGGTCCAACGCATTATTCACCGCCACGGCGGACAGATTTGGGCTGAAGGTGAAGTAGGTAAAGGGGCAACTTTCTATTTTACGCTATGAAAGGACTCTATGGATCACACATATATTCTCCTGGTTGAAGATAATCCCGATGACGAATTGCTGACCCTGCGCGCCTTGCATGCCGGGCAGGTAGCCAATGAGATCATCGTAACGCGTGACGGCGCCGAAGCAGTGGATTTCATCTTCGGCAATGGGAATTTCGCCGGTCGCAGTGTGGAAGATACCCCCCAATTGATCCTACTTGACCTCAAACTGCCTAAGCTTGACGGTATCGAAGTCCTGCAGCGTATCCGTGCCGATGATCGTACCTGTCATTTGCCGGTGGTGATCCTGACCTCCTCAGATGAAGATTCGGACATTCTAAAAAGTTATCAATGCGGAGCCAACAGCTATATCCGTAAACCCGTAGATTTCGTCCAGTTCATCGAAGCGGTCAAGCAGCTCAAATTGTACTGGCTGGTACTCAATGTGCCGCCTCCTAAGAGCAAACCATCTCAGCGATGACAACACCGCTAGACTTATTATTGGTAGAAGATTCTGAAGATGATGCACAGCTCATCATACGTGAGCTGCGCAAGGCAGGCTACGACCCACGCACCAGGCGTGTGGATAACGCTGTCGCTCTCCGCAAAGCATTAGAAGAGAAGACCTGGCAGATGATTATTGCCGATTACTCCATGCCGACCTTCAGCGGCCTGGAGGCGCTCAAGCTGATTCAAGAAATGAGGCTTGACCTGCCCTTCCTGCTTGTCTCCGGAACGATCGGCGAAGATTTAGCAGTGGCAGCCATGAAGGCCGGCGCACATGATTACTTAATGAAGGACGACTTGACGCGCCTGGTGCCTGCAGTCCATCGCGAGTTGCAAGAGGTCCGGGAGCGCCAGGCGCGGCGCATGGCAGAGGGGGAGTTACGTCGCCGGGCTGAGGAACTGGCAGCCTTGCACCGCGCCTCTATGACCATTACCGAAGCGCACGACATGCATTCTCTCGTCCAAACCATCATCGAACAGGCATGCAGGTTAATGCGTTCCAGTGGCGCAGGTGTATGCATTTGTGATACCCTGAAGCAAGAAATTACTGTCTATGAGGAGGTGGCTCAAGGCAATCGTTCCTATGGGGGCATGGTACTCAAGTATGGGGAAGGCGCAGCAGGCATCGTTGCACAAACTGGTAAACCGCTGATTATCGATGACTATAGTTCCTGGCCCAATCGCCTGACCATCTATGAAGAAGAAAAACCGTATTTCGCCACGCTGAGCGTCCCCATGACCTGGCACGGGCAGGTGACGGGTGTCTTGCAAGCCATGGATCATAACAAAGAGCGCAAATTCACGGAGGCAGATGCCGAGTTATTGAGCTTGCTCGGTGACCAGGCAGCCATCGCCATAGAGAACGCCCGCCTGCTTCAGGCTGAACGTGCCATCCGTGAGCAGGCCGAGGCCCTAAGAGAGGCTGCTCGCATCGTCGGCTCCAGCCTATCCCTGGACGAGGTGCTCCAGGCGGTTTTGGACCAACTAGCGCGCGTGTTGCCTTTCGACAGTGGCAGCATCATGTTCGTCGAAGACGAGCGCGCCGTGGTCAAAGTTTGGCGAGGTTACGATCCACTCCTTGCCCAAGAGTTTATTTCAGATCTTCAATTTCCCATTGCCACCGACCTGACCTGTGGAACTGTGGTGCGTGAAGCGCAGCCTATGGTCATTTGCGACACGCACAATGACCCGCGCTGGACAATCATCCCGGTTGGCGCACATGTCAACTCCTGGTTAGGAGTGCCACTGATGGGACGCGACCGGGCAATTGGTCTCTTCAGCCTCGACCGTATTTCGCCGGATGGTTTTACAGAAGAAGAAGTATCCCTCGCCCAAACATTCGCTTCCCATGCAGCCACAGCCATCGAGAACGCGCGCCTGTTTGAGTCCGAAGAAAAACGCGCCGCAGAGTTGATGGCTTTGCGCCAGGCAAGTCTAAACCTGACTGCCAGCCTCGAGTTAGAACCGGTGATGTACGCCGCCCTGGAAAGCGCCTTGCGCTTCTTGCCTGGTTCCGTCTATGCCCATATCTTTCTGTATGACCAAGAGCATGGAGGCGTTTTAAAGTTTGGTGCAGCGATGAATGCTAACGGCAGCCATGGGCGGCTGCTCACCCGTCCGCGCCATAAAGGCCTGTCATACACGGTCGTTACCACAGGTCAGCCGGTCATTATGAACGAGGCTACCACCCATCCTGTCTTCGATAATTACCAACCGCAAGGACAGGTTTCCGCCGTCGGTCTACCTCTCAAAATTGGGTCACGCGTGCTGGGCGTGATGAATATCACCCACCCATCTCCCCACAACTTCACCCAGTCCGAAGTCCACATCCTTAGCTTGTTGGGCGACCAGGCAGCCGTGGCAATCGAGAACGCCCGTTTGTTCCAACAAGCCGAGACCGAGCGACGCCACCTGGGTCTATTGTATGACCTGGGACGCGGCCTGGCAGCCAGTTTGCAGCACGATGAAATCCTGCAGCGAGCCATTACCCTTACCTGCCAGGCGATCGATGGGCTGGTGGGAGAAGCTTTCCTGTATGAGATGGGGAAGAATCAGCTCCAGTTGCGCGCAGTACACGGACTCCACATGGATGATCTGCGCCCGCTAGAGCATGTGATGCGCATTTCCATGCATTCCAGCATGGCAGGCTGGGTTGCCCTAAATCGCACGCCCATCCTTTGCACAGATGTCAGCCAGGACAGCCGCTGGTTGCCCATTCCCGAATTGGACAACGAGGCGCGCTCGGCCATCCTGGCGCCCATCATGGACAATGAACGCCTGTTGGGTGTCTTGTCTGTCACGCACCGCCAAACCAATGCCTTCTCAGATGAGCACCTGGACCTTCTCCAGGTTATCTGCCAGCAAGTAGCCCTGGCACTCAGCAATGCAGAAAGCTATACACAGGTTGAAAGCCTGGCAGATATGCTCGCAACCGAGCAAAAACGCCTGGAAAGCCTGGTCGAGCTGCTGCCTGCGGGGGTGCTCTTACTCGATGAAGATTTTCACTTGCTGATCGCCAACTTGCTGGGCAGGCAGATCATCTCCCGTTTAAATCCGGAACAGACTGGCAGCCGATTGACCTATCTGGGCCCTTACGCAGTCGATAGCCTTTGCCAAGCCTTTGCGAGCTCTGAGGCAGCGGATCAATTGCCCGTCGAGATAACCCATACCGGCCCGCCGAATATGACCATCGAAGTCGAAGCGCGCCAGATCGGCAGTGAGAAGAGCCAGTGGGTCATCACCCTGCGGGACGTCACCCAGGAACGTGAAATCCACGAGCGCGCCCGCTTGCAGGAGCGCCTGGCGACGGTTGGGCAATTGGCAGCCGGGATTGCCCACGACTTCAACAACATCATGGCTGCCATCCTGGTATATACCGACTTATTGATGAGCGACCAGGGTCTGCCAGCTCTCAGCCGCGACCGCCTTACAATCATCCAACAGCAGGTACAGCGCGCCACCAGCCTGATCCGACAAATCCTGGACTTCAGCCGCCGTTCCATGTTGGAGCCGCATCCGCTCGACCTGCTGCCCTTCATCAAAGAGCTCGACAAGCTGCTCTCGCGTGTCCTACCGGAAACGATCCAGCTGGAATTGAAATATCAACCTGGAGTTTATATGGTGAACGGTGACCCCACGCGCTTACAGCAAGCTTTCATGAACCTGGCAGTGAACGCCAGAGATGCCATGCCGGAGGGTGGCAGCCTGTGCTTCGAGTTGAGTCGCTTCAACAACGATACCAGCAGCCGCCAATATCACTCCAGTCTGCCGGATGGCGAATGGATTTGCATTACGGTCAGGGATAGCGGGCACGGCATTCCCTCTGAAATCTTACCCTTTGTGTTCGACCCATTTTTCACCACCAAGCCGGTGGGACAGGGTACCGGCTTAGGTCTGGCGCAGGTGTATGGCATTGTCCGCCAGCATCAGGGTTACATCGATGTCGCCAGTCCTACCGGGCAAGGGACGGAGTTCAAGATCTATTTACCTGCCCTGCTCAATGCAGAAGATACACCCGGAGAACAGGTAAAGCAAGTGCAATTGGATGGCAGTGGAATGAACATCCTGGTCGCCGAAGACGACCCGGCGACCCTTGAGGCTCTCAAAGCCCTGCTCGAAGCGCAGAACTTTAAAGTACTCACTGCTCACACCGGTCAAGAAGCGTACCAGATCTATGAGCGGTGGAGCGAATTGATCTTGATGGTGGTCTCAGATGTGGTGATGCCAGAGATGGGGGGAGTCGCCCTCTATCAAGCCTTGCGCCAGCGTTGGCCACAAGCTCGCATTCTGCTGATCACTGGTCATCCCTTGGAGAGCAATGATCAGGCGCTGCTCGAAACTGGTGATATCCATTGGCTACAGAAACCATTCTCCGTCCAGGAGTTTATTTCAACGGTAAGAGTAGTCTTAGGTGATTGAACTCTAAGCCCTGGCGTGAATTAGAAGCGGATCAGTGAGATGACCATCGAGATAATGATGATCACACCCACGATGCCCATCAGGATTTGATAACGGCGCATGGTGCGCGTCTGTTGCGGCTTGTTTGATTTCTTCTGAGCCATAAACTTACTCCTTCACCAACATATGATATTTCTTTTGCACATAACCGATCGCCGATTCTAACTCGTCGATCGTGACAGGCTTGGCTACAAACCCGTCAGCCCCCAATTCGAGACACTGGTCGATTTGCAGGTCGGTTGCCTCGGAGGAAAGCATCAAAATCGGCAGTCCTTTCCATTCCGGGCGACGGCGGACAAATTCAAGCATGTCAATGCCATTTACTTCTGGCATATTGATATCCAATAAGAGCAGGTCCGGTCGATCCCCCTGCACAAGACACTTGGCAGCCACCCGAGCATTGTTGAATTTGACCATTTCATGGTTTAGCAAACCAAGCATCAGGCGCACCGCTTGAGCCATCTCATCATCGTCGTCTACAAACCAGATTTTCATCCAAGGAACTCCTTGATCGTCTCTGCTAATTTTATCGTAATTCCTGGAACTTGTTCAAGCTCTTCCATACTTGCTTTTCTGATAGCTTGTAAACTACCGAAATGCGTCAGCAGACTCTTGCGCCGCGCCGGTCCGATGCCGGGGATCGAGTCGAGCTGGCTTGCCACGCCTGCCTTATCACGCCGCGCCCGATGCGAGGTGATGGCGTAGCGGTGCGCCTCGTCGCGCACGCGCTGCACCAGGTACAACCCCTGTGACTGGCGCGGCAGCAGGATCGATTCCGATTTCCCCGGAACGAAGATCTCTTCATGCTGTTTTGCCAGGCTGGCGACGTGCAGCTTATCGTGCAGTCCAAAACGCTCCACCACCGCCACCGCCCGGCTCAATTGCCCTTTTCCGCCGTCCACCAGCAGCAAATCAGGCAGGATGGCAAATGCCTGGTCGGTTTTCTTGCCGGAGACCGGCGCGGCTTGCCCGGTTTCTAACTCTTGGGCGGCCTGCCAGCGGTTGAAGCGCCGCTGCAGCACTTCCTCCATGCTGGCGAAATCATCCGGGCCCTCCACCGTACGGATATTGAAACGCCGGTAATGCGCCTTCTTGGGCACGCCCTGCTCGAAGACCACCATGCTGCCTACCGCGGCGGTGCCCTGGGTGTTGGAGATATCATAACACTCGATGCGGTTGGGCGGCTCAGCCAGCTCCAAGGCGCTCTGCAGATCGGCCAGACCCTGCTCTTGCTTGTGCGTGTCGGCTTCCCATTGCGCTTTGAGGGCAGCCAGCGTCTCGGCGGCATTTTCGGCAGCCATCTGCACCAGCTCGCTTTGCTGCCCTTCGCGCGGCACGCGGATTTCAACCTTCTCGCCGCCGCGCCGGGTGCGCAGCCACTCGCGGATGATGTTGGCTTCCTCGATCTCTTCCGGCAGCAAGAGTTGCGCCGGCACCGTGGGCGTCTCATCATAGAACTGCTTCAGAAATTCCGCCAGCACCGCCGGGTCGGGCGTCTCTTCCGCACCTTCCATGATGAAGTACTCGCGCCCGATCAGCTTGCCGCCGCGGATGAAGAACACCTGCAAGCAGGCTTCCCCGTTCGAGCGCGCCATGGCGATCACATCCGAATCGATGTAATCGGCGGGAAAGACGATCTTCTGGCGGGCGACAATTTGATCGATGGCGCGCAGCTGGTCGCGAATGGCTGCCGCCCGTTCGAAGCGTAGATCATCCGAAGCGCGTTCCATCTCACGCTGCAAGCGCTCGACGATGGCTTCCGAATGTCCTTCCAGGAATTTGCTCAGGTCGTCGATCATCTGCCGGTATTCAGCCTGGTTGACTGCCCCAATGCAGGGCGCCAGGCACAGTTTGATGTCGTAATACAGGCAGGCGCGCTCGTCTTTACCGTTGATCTCTCGGTCGCAGGTCAGGTATGGGAAAATGCGGCGCAACACGTCCAGCGTCTGGTGCACGGCCCACACGCTGGTGTAGGGTCCGTAATAGCGCGCCCCATCCTCGGCAATCTGGCGTGTCACGGTCACTTTGGGATAAGGAAGCCCCCAATGGATTTTGATGTACGGGTAGCGTTTATCGTCCTTCAAGCGCACGTTGTACTGCGGGCGGTAGCGCTTGATCAGGTTCATCTCCAGGATCAGGGCTTCCAGCTCGGAACCAACCACGATCCATTCGATATTCTCGATGCGCCGCACCAATTGGCTGGTTTTCGGGTCGTGTGGCCCGCTATGGAAATAGGAACGCACCCGGTTGCGCAGGCTGATGGCCTTGCCAACGTAGATGACCTTGTTCTCGGCGTCCTTCATGATATAACAGCCGGGACGCGTGGGCAGGGTGTCCAGGATGCCCTGCAAGTGTGCTGAAAGCTCCATAAGAATTTGATTCTATCATGGGATGAGGCGTTATAATTGGCGCATGTCTGAAAAACCGCTTGAAGTCCTGGTTGGTGAGCTACTGCGCCAGCGCGGTCTGCGCCTGGCGGTAGCCGAGTCCTGCACGGGCGGGCTGATCGGTCACCGACTGACCAACGTGGCGGGCAGCTCGACCTATTACATGGGAAGCGTGACCGCCTATGCCTATGAAGCCAAGGTGCGCCTGTTGGGCGTTAGCTGGGAGACCCTCGAACAGCACGGCGCAGTCAGTCCCGAGACCGTCATCGAGATGGCGCGCGGCGTACGCACTGCCCTGGCAGCCGACATCGGCCTGTCGGTCAGCGGCATCGCCGGCCCGGGCGGCGGCACCCCCGAAAAGCCCGTCGGCCTGACCTGGATTGGCTTGTCCTCGCCCTGGGATGAATTTGCCCGCCAATTCATCTGGCAGGGTGAGCGCATCGAAAACAAGGAACACTCCGCCCAGGCTGCCTTGCAGCTCTTAGTGGATTACCTTGAACAAAAAGCTGCGGGAACTAAATCATAGGCTTGCGACGTCTGGAATATGGACCAAATACCATGCGGCTAAGAATTACATTGATCTGCACATTGGTCATCCTGCTGCTGACAGGCCCGGTGGTTCCCGGGCGGGCGGTGCGCGCCGCCTCGCCGCAATCCAGCGTAACTGCTTATGACCTGATCGTGGCCATGAACGCCCTGCGCGTGTCCAATGGCTATTCTGCCCTGATCGAAGATTCCATTGTTAATGCCGTAGCGCAAGCTACCGCCGAATACATGGCTGCCTATGAGATGTCCTGGCATATCGGCAACGTCAAGGGACGCCTGGCGGCAGCCGGCTACGGTGGCGGCGGGACGGTCTGGGCAACCGAGAACTTTGCCGTGGGCGGCAGCATGTCGATCGACGAGATCATGGTGGTCTGGTCGGACGCCGACCACATGCGTCCGGCGACGGTGGCGGCTTATTGCCACGTCGGCGCAGGCGTAGCGAAAGCCGCCAACGGTATGACCTATTACGTGCTGCAAGCGGCATACACCTCGGAACATGCCTGCGGTGAGTACAATTACTCCGGCCCTACAGCCGAGCCAGGCTCGTCAGGCAGCAGCGGCGGAGGTTCGCAGCTCATCATCCCGGTGGTCACAGCGACCCCGGACGCTGAAGGCAAGATCTACCACGAGGTAGCCTTTGGACAATCCCTCTGGTCGATCGCCATCGCCTATCACATTACCATCAAAGATATCGAAATCTGGAACAACCTGAGTAGAGATGACCCGCTACAGACAGGTCAGCGCCTGTTCATTCCCAGCAGCAACACGGCGGGCTATGCCACGCCCACGCCGGTGGGCATGATTCTCCCCAGCACACCCGACGCGGACGGCAAGATCGTGCACAGCGTGCAGGCGTACCAGACCCTGACCAGTATCGCGGACGCTTACGACGTGACCATCGACACGATCCTTGCCTTGAATGGCATCCAACAAGACTGGCCGTTGCAGATCGAGCAAAAGCTGCTCATCTCCCCCGGTTGGGTCACTCCCAGCCCCACGCCTCGCCCGTTGACGCCCATCGAAAAGCTCACCCCCGCCAGCGACGGCAACTACTATCATGTCGTCCAGAGCGGTGAGACGCTGTCGTGGATCGCCAGCCTGTATGATATCAATGTGGCTGACCTGCTGGCCTGGAACGGGCTGGCGGTCGATTCGATCATCCAACCGGAACAAAAGTTACTGCTGCGGGTTACGCCGCCGGCGACCTCCACTGCAACCGCTGCGCCGCCAACCGCCACGCGCCAGATTACCGCCACGCATACCCCGCGTCCCAAGACGCCCACCTATACCGCATCGCCCACTGCGCCGCCAGTCACTGCCACACCCACGGCTTCGCCTGCACCTGCCAGCTCGAAACTGGTTCCTCCATTAGCTGCGATCGTGGCCGCGGCGGGTTTATTTGGGTTGGGTTGGCTGATCCGTAAAAGACGCTAACAACAACAGAAAGTCAAAGACGATAGATATGGGGAGTATCATGCAAGCCATTGAAGTAATTGCACGGTTTGACGAACAGGGCAAAATCATGCCGCTGCGCTTCACCTGGAAAGGCAGCCAATACCAGATCGAGTCAGTCGGCCGGCGCTGGAGCAACGAGGATGGGCAACATATCCTGGTCATGGTGCCCGGAGGCCGTATCTTCGAGTTGCTCTTCGCCTGCCAGGAATCGCGCTGGTATATCGGTCGTGTAGAGACTGCCCGGCTGGTGGCCTGAGAATGGAGTGCAGCAGGCAAATGCGGAAGCTCTCCCTTCTTCTGTTGATCAGCCTTCTGCTGGTCTTATTATTGTCATCCGGGCTGCACAGCCATCACCGCGCCCTGGCTGCTACCCCCACCCCCGGCAGTGCTTCCACGCAGGTTGCCCCTGCGAGTGAGAATACCCAACCGCCCGACCGGGTCGGCAACATCCTGTTGGGTGCGATCATTACTTTGGGAGTGATTGGCGGAAGCTTGATGGTCGTCGGCGCGCTGCTGGGTCGCAAACCCCGTAACTCAGATTCATAGCTGGCGTGGATTCCACACGTTTTTCAAGAAACCATCCGTCGCTTCGCTCAGGCTCTGCCAACTGGCAATGGGCAGCTCCACCTGCGCCAGGGCGGCTGTGGGGAACGGCTCAGCATAGTCGGTCAGCAACTCCAGCAGCTCTTGCAGGTCGGGGTTATGTCCCACTACCAGAACGCAGTTCACCTTGTCCGGCAGGGTGTGCAGGACATCCAGGTAGCAGGTGGTGTCCGAGAGATATAATTCTTGACACAGCTCGATTTCGCCCTGGTAACCGCATGCCTCAGCTACCAGGCGCGCCGTATCCTTCGTGCGTTTGGCAGTCGAAGCGATGATCAGGTCCGGCGTCAGCTCCTGCTCCCGAATCAACTTACCCACCAATGGCGCGTCGTGCTTGCCGCGCTTGTTGAGCGGGCGATTATGGTCTTCCAACCCCGCCTCGCTCCAGCTTGATTTTGCATGGCGAAGAAGTAGGAGAGTCTTCATATTGTCGATTATAATCGCTCCCCGGAGATAGAATGATTAAAGCATTGGTTTTTGATTTCGATGGTTTGATCCTTGAAACCGAAGGGCCGATCTACCAGTCCTGGTCGGATGTATATGCCTCGTATGGATTGACGCTGTCCTTTGCCGACTGGCTGACCACGATCGGCACCCAGGAAGCCAACTTCCAGCCCGCCCCAGAGCTGGAGCGGCTGCTGGGTAAAAAGTTGGATTGGGAGGTGATCGAACCGCAGCGCAGAGAGCATGAGCTTGGGCTGATCTATGCCCAGCCGCCGATGCCCGGCGTCACCACTTACCTCGAGGATGCCCGCCGCCTGGGCTTGCGCATCGGTCTGGCTTCTAGCTCAAGTAACGATTGGGTCATCGGGCACCTATCGCGCCTGGGCTTGCTGCACTACTTCGACGCCCTGCGCACTTACGACGATGTGGCGCTCTCCAAGCCCGACCCTGCCCTATATCTATCTACATTGCAGGCGCTGGGCATTCCCCCGGCGCAGGCGCTGGCGCTCGAAGATTCCACCAACGGCATCCTGGCTGCCAAGCGCGCCGGCATGTATTGCGTGGCGGTGCCCAACCATATGACCCGCCAGCTCGACATGAGCCAGGCTGACCTGCGCCTGGAATCGCTTGCCGAGCTCAGCCTGGAGAGTTTGCTGCAAAAGCTGGACGCTTAAAACACAGAGAGCCGCTTTTTCAAACGGCTCTCTGGCGCGCTGCGGCACCTTACCCGATACTGAGGAGGGATGCCGCAGCGCTAAGTCTGGTACTATCTGACATGGCGGACATCACCTCCTGTTCAGTGGGATAGCGAGGAGGGGGTGGCAAGCATCACCACCGTACCGGTAGTATCACATAAAAACCGTCGAAAGTCAATAGCAGAAATCGGACAATCCCGCACCGATTATCAAACATCTCATTCCAACGCGCAGACCACCTCCACCCCGTTCAAAGCCATGTGATACAGGAACACGGCGTGCAGTAAGTCGCCATCGTGCGGCATGGCACCGATCTGCTGCGCCAGCTCTACCGGCATGTCATACGTGTCCACACAGTCCGCCGGCAACACCACCCGCCGCTGTAGCTGGCGGGCGTTGGCATCCAATCGTAGGTGCATGGCAAGCTGGTAAGTGCACAGGTCGGTGCAGTCGCCTACCACGATGTATGTATCCACTTCGGGATGCGCTGCCACCCAAGCATTCAGCTCCGTATCCAGTCCAGATTGGATCGAATTCTTCTCCATGACGATCATATGCTCGAAGAAAGGCAGCGCACGGAACTCCGGCACCGTCTCCGCCTCCGCCGTGCCGCGCACGCAGTGCGGCGGGAACTGCGCAAATTCCACTGCATCCGGCTCGTGCGTATCCTGCGGTAGCAAAAAATAGCGCACGCCCCTGTCCCAGGCTTTCACGAACAGCCGGACGATGGGGGCGATGATGCCCTTCACGCGCGGGCTGGCCAGCACGCCCGCATGGCAAAAGCCGTTGGTCACATCCACCGATATGATGACCGTCTTTTGAGGGTCTTTGATCACAGACTCCAGGGATATGACCGGCAAACCTTTTTGGAATTCTGCCAGGTATTCCAGAAAGGGCTGTGAGCTTCTAAAAGCAGTTGTTTTTGACATATTATGCTCCTTATCGTTTTCCAATACTTCTCAACCGATAATTAGTGTATATTATACACTAATTATACCCTGAGACGCCGCTTTTGTCAATAGCCACCGGTCTTGGTTAAAACTCAACGCTCTGTGCCCTATCCGCATAAAAATGTCAATTTACACCGCACATTCGTGATAAGATAATACCCTATGCGAAAAAAGGAGTGCCTATGATGCATGGTGGCGGCGGCTGGTTCGCCGTAATGAATGCAACCGATGAAAAACCCAAAGTGACCGGAGCGCTGCTCAAGCGCGTGCTGGGTTATTCCCTACCCTATCGCTGGCGGATCGCCGGCATGCTGCTCATGATCCTATGTTCAACCGGGCTGAATCTGGTCACCCCGCTCATCCTGCGCGACCTGATCGACCATACTATTCCAAATAAAGATATAAACCGCCTGATCTGGTTGGCACTGGCATTGCTGCTCATTCCAGCCCTCAATGGCGTATTATCGGTGTTTCAACGCCGCTTGAACTCCAGCGTCGGTGAAGGCGTGATCTTCGACCTGCGCGTGGCGCTCTTCGCCCGCCTGCAGCGCATGTCGCTGCGCTTCTTCACTAACACCAAAGTAGGCGAGATGATGAGCCGCCTGAACAATGATGTGGTCGGGGCACAAAACGCCATCACCAACACCATCGTCGGCATCATCACCAACCTGATCCAGGCAGTCGCCGTCCTGATGGTCATGTTGAGCCTGGAATGGCGCCTGACCCTGATCAGCGTCATCATCATGCCGCTCTTCATCCTTGCCGCCCGCCGGATGGGGAACCGCCTGCGCGACATCTCACGCAAGCAGATGGACGCCAACGCCCAGATGAATGCCATGATGAACGAGACCTTGAACATCGGCGGCGCGTTGCTGGTCAAGCTCTTCGGGCGTAAAGACACCGAGGTACAGCGCTTCCAGGGGCGCGCCGCAGTGGTGCGCGACCTGGGCATCCAGCGTGCGCTGGTCGGGGCGGTCTTTTTCATCATCGTTGGGCTGATCAGCGCGGTGGGCACCGCTCTGGTTTATGGCATCGGCGGCTACCTGGCGATCATCGGCACGTTCACCGTCGGCACCATCGTCGCCTTTGGCTCTTACCTGGGCGGTCTGTATGCCTCGCTGCAGGGTTTGGCGAACGCGCCGGTCGAGTTTGCCACCTCGGTAGTCAGTTTCGAGCGCGTCTTCGAGGTCATCGACTTACCGCAGGACATCCCCGAAGCGCCGGATGCCTATGTGCTGGACAAGGTAACCGGCGACCTGGTCTTCGACGATGTAACCTTCAAATACGAGGCGCATGAGAAGAGCCTGCTCAGCGATGTCCGGCGCTTTGGGCGCATGGACAACGTAGCGGCGGTGCTCTCCGGGCAATCCAGCCAGGCCAAGAGCGGGCAAACGGCCTCTGAGAACAAAGAGTCAGCCGGTAAGCCAGCCGAAGAGGTGACTGCCAGCGCGAACGATGACGAGCTGCCGCACAGCCAGGCGCGTTTGAACGCCCTGGAGAACGTCACTTTCCATGTCCGCCCCGGGCAGCTCGTCGCCCTGGTCGGCCCCAGCGGCGCGGGCAAGACCACCCTCACCTACCTGATTCCCCGCCTGTACGACCCTACGGAAGGACATATCCGCATCGACGGGCACGACCTGCGCTCGGTGACACTGGACTCGCTCTCCACCCAGATCGGCATGGTCACCCAGGAGACGCACCTGTTCCACGACACGATCCGCACCAACTTGTTATATGCACACCTGGACGCCACCCAAGAGCAGATCGAAGCCGCCTGCCGGGCAGCCAACATCCACGACTTCATCGCCAGCCTGCCGGAGGGTTACGACACCATCGTCGGCGAGCGCGGCTACCGCCTGTCCGGCGGTGAGAAGCAACGCCTGGCACTGGCGCGCGTCATCCTGAAAGACCCTCGCATCCTTGTTTTAGATGAAGCCACCAGCCACCTGGACAGCGAATCCGAATCCCTGATCCAGGAGGCGCTGAAGCACGTCATGGCGAAGCGCACCAGCATCGTCATCGCCCACCGCCTGAGCACCATCCTGGCAGCCGACATGATCCTGGTCTTTGACCGCGGGCAGATCGTCGAGCGCGGTACGCACCAGGAGCTGTTGGCGCAAGGCGGCTTGTATGCCCAGCTCTATGAAACCCAGTTCAGCCGGGAGCACACTGCATGAACGTCTATTTCGCCTGTTCGATCACCGGTGGGCGTCAAGATGAAGCCGTCTACCAGTTGCTGGTGGACACGTTGCACGAGGCCGGGCACGAAGTGCCGACCGCCCTGCTGGCCGGCGCGGAGGTGATGCAGCTGGAGGGCATCGTGGAGGCTGCCGACATATATTCCCGCGATACCACCTGGATACGCGGCTGTGACCTGTTGCTGGCGGAGGTCAGCACGCCCTCGCACGGCGTGGGTTACGAGATCGGCTATGCCCTCAGCCTGGACAAGCCCGTGCTGTGCCTGTACCGGCATGGCAAGAAAGTATCCAAGATGATCCTCGGCAACCCGCACCCCTGCTTGCGCGTGCGCGCCTACCATACCCCACAGGAAGCCGTGCAAATCTTGCTCGAGAATCTTTCCGAAGCGCCCTGGGGACGGTCATGAAAAAAGGCGTCCTGGCAGGGATTGGGGCTTATTTCATGTGGGGCTTGTTCCCCATCTATTGGAAATTCCTGCTGGAAGTGCCCGCTCTGCAGATCCTGGCGCACCGCATGGTCTGGTCGCTGGTGGTCATGCTGCTCCTGCTGGCGATCAGCGGCGACCGCACCTGGCTTAAACGCGCCTTGCGCGAGCGGCGCCTGCTGCTCACCTATGTCGCGGCGGCCTCGCTCTTAGCCGTCAACTGGGGTACCTACATCTGGGCGGTCAATTCCGGATTCGTGGTCGAATCCAGCCTGGGCTATTTCATCAACCCGCTGGTGAACATGCTCTTCGGCGTGATCTTTCTCAAGGAACACCTGCGCCGTGGTCAGATCATCGCCGTCTGCCTGGCAACTGCGGGTGTGTTATACCTGACCATCAGCCACGGCAGGCTGCCCTGGATCGCGTTGGTGTTGGCCTTGACCTTCGGCCTGTATGGCTTGATCAAGAAGACCGCCCCGCTCGATTCCTCGCAAAGCTTCACCCTCGAGACGCTGGCGCTCTTCCTGCCTGCCTTCGGCTACCTGGCGCTGCAAGAAGCGCGTGGCGTAGGCGCCTTCGGTCACCAGGGCACGGTGACCAATCTGCTGCTGGCCTTTGCCGGTCCGGTGACTTCCATTCCCCTGCTGCTGTTTGGCTTTGCCGCCCGGCGCATCCCGCTTTCCATGGTCGGCTTCCTGCAATACATCGCCCCCACGCTGCAATTCTTATTGGGCGTGCTGGCTTATCACGAGCCTTTTCCGCCCGAAAAGCTGGTGGGCTTTGCCATCATCTGGCTGGCGCTGATCTTGTACACCACAGAAAGCGTACTCTACAACCGCCGCCGCGCCGCAGCCACGCCTGCCTGACGCCTATCCCGCATCCCACTTCTGCATGATCTGCCAGGCCAGCTGGTGCACGCGCTCCAGCGTCTCGGGCTGCAAGCGACCGGGCACGTCGCTCAGGCGATGCCATTCCGGCAGCGAATTTTCGTCTTTGTATTTCGCCACCAGCGTCACGCCTTTCAGCCCATATTCCCATACTGTACCCGTCTCGGTGAACGTTCCGCCCGGCATCTTCGCATATGCCTGCACGTCAAACGGCTGGCCAGCTTCTTCCACCAGCGCCTGCACATCCGCCGGGATATGTTTCTTGCGCAGCGTGCCTTCCTGGCTCAAATAAATGATCTGATCACCCGTGCCCACCAGCTCGAAATCCAGGAAAAGTGCATCCTTGAGCTTCTCACCCTGCTCCCGGATCAGGGTGATCATGCCATCGCAGCCCGTCTCCTCACAGCCGGTGAAGGCTAGCGTGACTTCGGTATGTTGCAATGGCTGTGCTTGCAAGCGCTCGCCCAGCGCCAGCAGCGTGCCGACTGCCGAAGCGTTGTCGTTAGCGCCGGGCGAATAGGCGCCCAAATCCGCCGTCACGCCGGTGAACCAGCCCAGGAAGTGGTTTACTGCCAGGTACAGCCCGACCCAGGCAAAGGGCTGGAAACCCGTCCACATCGCCAGCAAGTACAACAGCGGTGCAGCGGCGACTCCCCACATCGCTACGGGCGTGGAAGTGATGAAGAACTTGAACAAGAAGTCCGTAGCCCACCAGAACACCGCCCGGTGGCTGTCCAGGTGACCCACCAGCACCAATCGCCGTCTCACTTCGCCCTGTGGCGGGAGGCTTGCCAGCACGTTCTGGCTTGGACCGTGCGGCAGCGTGTTGCGCAAGGGGTAGTTACGGTAGGTGTATTTCCGCCACAAGATGTAAAAAGACAGCCCGAAAGCCGCCAGCATGATGAGAATCGTCGGCAGGTCGGCGTAGACCCTGCCCAGCAGCCAATAAGCCGCATGCCCCACCATGGCCAACCCGAAGGCCAGCCCCATGAACAGCCAGATCGAGCGCAGGCCGTTGAAACGCTGCTCGCGGATGTCCGTGATCCCCAATTTCTCGGCTGCGGCGCGCACATAGGCGGCGGCCTGCGCCTCTTCGGCGGTGGCTGAGCCGCGCCCAGGGGAGGCCAGCGTGAGGTTGGTGGCATGCTCCAAGGCGCGCTGACCCCAGGGTGTAGGGCCTGAAGGTTGACCAGCCTGGCGAGGTGCGGCAATATTGTTCTCATCAATAATCTCTGGATGTTTCATGGGCATCTCCGAAATGAGACCTGTGAGGTTTCAAAAACCTCACAGGTCTGATGGGCTATGGCTTGATCTCGAAAACCTCTCCCGCACTGCTGCCTTGCACCTCAGGGAAATAGAACATCCAGGCCGTAGCAGGCATGGCTTGATACGATCCCGCCTGCAGCAGCACCAGCGTGTAGGTCAGCTCGTATGTGCCCGCCGGCAGGTAAGGGGCGGCAAAGGCGATGTGATCGTCGTAAATGCGCGCCGGCTCGAACAGCCACCATCCCCAGCCAGAGGCGAAGGGGTCGCGTGGATCGTAAAGCGGTCCCGCTTCTCCGCCCTGGCCCTGCTGTGCAGTCTTCAAGCTGCGGTCCAGGATTTCCGCCCCGGCTGGAATGTGATCCTCGATAATAATGTAGTAGGCTTCGCTGGGCAGCACCAACGTCAGCCGCACGGTGACAGACTCGCCCGCCTGCGCAGACTGGATCGGCGTGGCAGTTTTCAAGTCTGCCCCCGCCGGGTAGTACGCCCGGCTCACGCTCAACCCACGGCTGATAGCGCTCACCTCTGCTACCGGGCGGTACACCTGCAAGGAGGCATTGTAATACAGCCTCCCACCGCCATCGCCTCGCCGGATGAGCAGGGCGTTGGGGTCGTCCGCGTAGAGCGCACTGACCGGCTGGGTCGCCTCGACCGGGGTCAGGTGTGCGTCACCGCCCGCCTCCCCACTGGCGATGGCCGTGCCGTTCAACAGCGCCTCGAAGCTGTAGCTGCCGCTCAGCTCACCGCTACCCTTCATGTACTCGCTCATCGCCAGCACCGTCCAGGCATCGTCGAAGGTCGAGCCCCACCCGCCGTATGGCAGTCGGCTGGCTATCTGATAGTTCACCGCCTCCGGCAGCAAGGCAGAGGCCGGTTCGAGCTGCGCCAGGGCATAGATCACCATGGCGGTCGTGCTGGCATGCCCGGTCAGGTTATGATAATCGATCTGCGCCTCTTCCCAGTGCACACCCGTCGCCGTGCGGAGGCCGCCGCTCTGCAAGTCGGAGAGCAGGGTGTCGGTCTGCGGGTTGCCAGGCGTCAGGCTCTCCAGTGTCAACGCCAAAAGCGCCTGCGCCCAGGGGCTGAGCTGGTCGCGCACTTTGTAGAGCTGCTTCGCCAGGGCGGCGTCTCCGCTACCTGCCCTGGCTAAGGCAAAGTCAATGAATGCCAACTGGTTCAACTGCCAGGGCTGCGAAGCCATGGTCGGCGCGCTGCGCATTGCATTCAGCGCCTCGATGGCGCGGGGGAGCACGCCTTCCGGTACGCCAATCCCGGCTTGCTGGGCACCGCTCAAGCCAAACAGCACATAGGCAGTGACCGTCAGGTCGCTGTCCTGCCCGGTCCACCATCCCCATCCGCCCGCATTATTCTGGCGGGCTGCCAATTTCTGAATCCCGGCTTGCAGGCTGCTCTCCAGCCGCGCCTGCAGCTCGGGCGCCTGGATGCCGAAGCCTTGCAGCACCAGGTAGGCTTGCAGGTTGGGGAAGAAGCTCGACAGCACCTGTTCGGTACAGTCATAGCTGGGGTTCTCCAACACTTTCAAGGTTTCGACGATCATCCCCGCCACGGAGGCAGACAGCTCGAGCTTCAGCTCACCGTCCGTCACGTCGTACGAAGCCGGCAAGCTGACCAGCTCCAGGCGCTCGCCTGCCGCATCCATCACGCCCGAGGTGGCAAAGGTCTCCGGCGTGCTATAGCGCAGGATGGGCAGCGCGCCGTTCGCCACGCGCACCGCGTCCAGCGTGCCGCTGCTCCCTTCCGCTGTGCTGCGCA
>ERZ1649853.297-NODE-297-length-20909-cov-6.888798_pt1 | contig 20909 bp, 20 predicted proteins | sample MGYA00575353_ERZ1649853 | MGnify/ENA primary metagenome ERZ1649853 (study PRJEB40853, sample SAMN11349654) | freshwater sediment metagenome | isolation source: river sediment | host: Sediment | place: India: Okhla Barrage, New Delhi | collected 2017-02-21 ...
CCGAGCTGCATCTTGCTGAACATGTCCGGCGCGTGGATGTTGTACCACTCCTTCGCGCGCCACTTGTCCTTGACCTTCTTCGCCGCAGCCCTTGCCTTCTGTGCCATCTGATACCTCTGGTTGGATGATAGGGTGGCTCGATAACAGGTTGCCGTATTAAAAGATTACTGTGGTTTGGTGAAGGGGTTTGGGCCGCCCAGGGGGCGCTTCAGCGCTTCCTGAGCTTGGGGTTCATGACCTCGTCCATCGCGTAGCCTATGAACGTGAACCCTAGGACGACCGTGACGATGCAGAGGCCGGGCATGATGATGAACGCGTACGGACCGGCGAGTGCGACATCGTAGTTGTAGGCGTCCTCCAGGATCCTCCCCCAGGTCTCGACGTCCTGCGGCCCGAGGCCGAGGAAGCTCAGGGTGCTCTCGGAGAGGATGGATATCGCGATGGTCAGGATGGCGTTCGCGAAGATCAGGGGCACCACGTTGGGCAGGATGTGCCTCCTCAGTATGTGCGCGTCCCCCGCCCCCAGGGCCCTCGCCCTCTCGACGAACTGCCTCGACTTGAGCGAGAGCACCTGAGACCTGACGATCCTCGCCGTGGTGGACCAGCCGGTGATGCCGATGACCACGATGACGGACAAGAGGTCCTGGGCCCCCCAGATGGACGCGATGACTATCATGAGGACGAGCCATGGTATGGACAGGAAGATGTCGTTGACCCTCATGATCACCTCGTCCCTCCAACCGCCCCAGTAGCCTGAGGCCAGGCCTACCAGCGTGCCGAGGCCCATGGATATGCCCATCGCGGTGAACCCGACGGTGAGCGACGCCCTCGTCCCGTGCAGGGTCCTCGTGAGCACGTCCCTCCCGCAGTCGTCCGTCCCGAACGGGTGCTCGAGGCTGGAGTCCTCGAGCGTGTCGTTGGTGCGCAGGCCGGCGTCGTACGGCACGAAGAGCTCCGCCACCACGACGATGCCGAGGAAGAACGCGATCACGGTTATGCCCACCTTCCCCATCCATGTCTCCATGAACAGGTCGGTGTTCCTGCCGAAGCCCCTCATCGACAGTCCGACCTTGTCGGCCAGCAACGGGTTGAACGCCAGGAGCCTCCTCGCGCCCGATTCGAACTTCTTCTCGAACTTCATGGTACCACCATCAGGTAATCGTCACCCTCGGGTCGAGTTTGACCAGCACCAGGTCCGCAATCAGGTTGGCGATCACAACCGCGACGCCGCCGATGAGGACGACGAACTGTAGGATGGGGTAGTCCTGCTTGCCGATGGCGTCTATGGTGACCCATCCCAGGCCTTTGTAGCTGAACACGACCTCTATCTGGAACGCCCCGCCCAGGATGAACGCGATGTCCATGGCGATCGTCGTGACCACCGGCAGCCTGGCGTTCGGAGTGGCATGGTACTTCATGACCCCACGCTCCGTCAGGCCCTTGGCGTAGGCGGTGGTTATGTACTCCTCGGTGAGGACGTCTATGAGCGAGTTCCTCTGGATGAGCACGATCCCCGCGATGGAGCCTATCGTCAGGGTGGCGCAGGGCAGGGCCAGGTGCCACAGGATGTCCGCGATCACGGGCAGGGAGAACTCCGGCGAGAGCCCCGGCGATATGTATTGACTCCCCGGGAACAGGGGGATCCAGCCCACGAATATGACCATCAGGATGATCCCGAACCAGAAGATGGGCATGCCGTAGAAGAAGATGCCGAATGCGGTGATGGTCACGTCAGCGGGTTTTCCCCTCCTCCGCGCGGCGTACTTGCCCAGGACTATGCCCACCATGAATGTGATCGTGGAGGATATCCCCAGGAGCAGTAACGTCCAGGCTATCGCATCCCTCAGGACGTCCACCACAGGTCGTTCGTACCAGAACGATATCCCCCAATTACCCGTGAACGTCCCGACGAAGTACAGGTAGAGCTGCGTGGAAAGAGGCTGGTCCAGCCCCCACACCTCGATGTTCCTGTCTCTCACCTCCGGCGGGGTGTTCGGGTCCCTCGGGGTCATCATGTCCACGGGGTCGGCGGGCATGACCCTGAAGAGGAGGAAGTTGACGAGCATGATCAGCAGTATCGTTATGAACGCGTTGAATACCCGCTTAGCCAGCACGCGTCTGAATGATGCCAAGTGTTCACCTTCCGGTAGTGCGGTGTCTGTCGATTCCTAACCTTGTTCGCTGTCCGTGTCCCTATCCGCCCGGCTCACGCCCCTACATAAAAGGGTGTGTAAATGGTTTGTCAAAGGGGTTTGTATCGCGTTCGCCCTTCAGCTGGGTGGGGCCGGTTCGTCGGGTGCGGCCATGCCTTCCATGCCGGCTGCTTCGGCGGGCGCGGCTCCCTTCTTCCGCTTCATCAGCAGGAGGACGACCACGATCACGACGACTATCAGCAGGAGTATCCCGCCGATCAGCACCCAGTTGGTCTCGGCTGGCGGGCTCACGACGTCCACCGTCGTGGACCTCGAGGACGGCGTCATGTCCGAGTGGTCCTCGCCGTCGGTGACGCTGGCCACAACCGTGTAGTCCCCCACCTCGTCGAACGTGTGGGTGAAGTTCACCGTCGCGGCGACGCTGCCTGGCAACGTGTCGACGACCACCTGGTCGCTCTCGCCGTCACCGAACACGATCCTCACGGTGACGTTGTCACCCTCCACGTCCTTGACCCTCACGGTGAAGGTGAGCTCCTCACCGACATCGTATAGGTCCTTGGATGGCGACTTGGAGATGCTGTCCAGCACCGGCTTGAAGTTGGTCTCAGAGACCTGAACGGGCGCGGTCACGCTCACGTTGTGGCCCATCCCGTCGTCCGCATACACGGTGATGTCGAAGCTCCCGATGTCGCCGTACACGTGCGTCGCCGAGTAGTAGTCCTCGGGGTCGCCCATCGTCATCGGGGTGCCGTCGCCCCAGTCGTACCACACGGTCAGCTCGTCGCCGTCAGGGTCGGAGATGTCCACGGGCGCTATCTCGAAGGTCACGTTGAAGGCCGCGCTGTACGAGGACTGCATCGTGATCTCCGGCGCCTCGTTCGCAGTCACCCTGACGGTATAGGGCAGGGACGAGTTCGCAGTGCCGTCGTCCGCATAGAGCGTGGCCGAGAACGGCCCCTCCTCCGTGTAGGTGTGGGTGAAGGTCACCGTCTGGGCGTCCGTGGTCCCTCCCGCGGTCGTAGCAACGGCCAGCTCGCCGTCGCCGAAGACGAGAGTCATGGTCAGCGCGTCGCCGTTGGCGTCGCTCGCGGACGCGGTGAAGGTTGTCTCGCCGTCCACCAGGCCGGGGTCGGGGTCCTGCGACAGGCTCAGCGCCGTGGGCGCCGCGTTCGCAGTGCTCGATATGACTGCGGTCACCGTGACGGATTCGTTGTGCAAGTTGCCGTCGTCGACCCAGAGGGTGACGTCGAACTCGCCCTCGGAGTCCCATATGTGTTTGACAGCGTTCGTCACGACCGAACCGGGGTTCGTGTTGAGCACGGATGTCACGTTGTATGTCCCGTCGTCCCACACCCATGTGAAGGTCAGGGTGTCCGGGTCGAGGTCTATGGCCGAGCCAGATACCGGGGCCCAGGTGCCGGGCGTCCACTGGATAGCGGACACCGCAAGGTTCGTGGGCGCCGTGTTCTCGAGCACCGTGTAGATCTTCGAGGTGGACACATTGTGCACCGAGCTCGTCTCATCGCCCTCGTAGCCGTCGAACACAAATACCTCCACCAGCTTCGTCCCCATCTCAGTCCAGGCGTGGGTCTGGGTGTCGGTCACCACGGCACCTAGCGACGCCGGGGTCTGGTATGAGATATCGTATGTGCCGTCGTCCCAGACCCAAGTGAACTTGAGCTCGCCGGTCTCGTCCGTCTCGGCGTCGCTCGCGGAGACGGTCCATGCGACCTCCTGGTCGATGTAGACCGGGGACGCCGGGGTCCCGACCAGGGAGCCGGGCGTAATGACCGGACCGTAGTCGAGTTCAGAGACGACGTCCACCGTCGCGCTGGTGGAGACCTCGTGGTTCTGCTGGTAGTCCCAGGCCGAGATCCTCAGCGTCAGGCCGGTCGCGAGGGTGTCGTACGTGTGACTGAAGGTGACCTCCGTGGGCACGGTGGTGTCCCCGGTCACCTCGTAGTCGTGTTCTTCGGCGCCGTCCCCCCACGAGCAGTTGAGCTTGATCGGGTCGCCGTCAACGTCCTTGACCTCGACCGAGACGTCGAACTGTACACCCTGCTGGGCCTGGTAGTCAGGCGCGAGGTCGCTGGTGAACTCGGGCGTCAGGTTGTCCGCGGGCAACAGGTCGAACCAGATCCACAGGAGGTCGGAGGTTATCGGCCGTCCGTTGTGCGCGGACCAGTTGCCCCAGCCCACGAAGTTGGCGTTGGAGACGCCGTAGAGGCCGAGGTCGTAGTAGGGCGGGTTCTCCGTGTAGGAGTCGTAGATCACCTGCTGCAGCTCGTCGAGGATGACCTTCCTCTCGACCGGGTCGAGCGTCTTCTGGGCGATCGATATGTTCTGGTCGAAGGAGGAGAAGCCGATGAAGCCCTCCTCGTCCATGTCGAACTCCTCGATCATCGACGCGTTGACAAATGGGCAGGTGCTGTAGTTCTCCGTATAATCGTTGAGGGAACCGCGTACCCACCACTCGCCCATCGGGCCCTGACAGTTGTATCCGCCCTCCCTGAGCTCGTTGGTCAGCCAGCAGGTGAGCGCGGCGCCGATGGGCTCAGGTCCCCAGCCCCAGTGCCAGACCCATATGTCGTAGTCGGACAGGTACCATGCCTTGGAGGTCATGATGCCCTCGGACTTCTTGGCGGCGACGAGCCCGATGCCAGCATCTTCGGCATCCTCGGCCCAGCCCTCGGCTATGGCGAAGTAGTTCGGGTCCGTGTCGGGTGCCTCGCATCTTATGCCGGAGAGCTCGTAGCCCACGGACACCCATCCCTCCTGCACCGCGAACGCGTCGGCGGTCGCCTTCAAGTAAGTGCCACCGTCGTCGGCCCACCCGTTGTCAAGCAGGAGCTGCTTGGCGGCGACCGGGTCGAACGGATACTCCTCGATTTCCGCCTGCCAGTACCCTGGCTGCACCACCGATGCCGCCTTCGTGGCCAGGCCCTGCAGCCGCACGTCCACGATGTAGTCCTTGTCCAGGGTCATCATGATGGCCTTTCTGACGAACGGGTCCCTCAGGACCGGGTTGCCGTTGTAGTACTTGTTGTCGTCCCAGTACTCGGGTATCGCATTGATCGCGACGTCGCAGATGCCCGGCTCCGAGACCGCGTACTTGTCTATGTCCAGGGTAGTGCCGACGCCGAGCGTCTCCATGTATGTGTTGACCGACCCTTGGAGGTTCACGGCGTCCACATCGCCCGTGTTCAGCGCAAGGGCGATGGAGTTGACGTCCGTGTAGACGATGTACATTATCCCGGGTATGTCGACGGTCCTTGCCCCGCCGTAGTCGATGTCCCCGAAGTAGTTGGGTGCCTTCTTGAATGCGAACCAGCTGTTGGTAAGGAGCGCCTCGAACACGAACGGCCCCGTCCCGTACTGCTGCTCGGGAGTCATGCTCTTCGACACGGGGTTGGAGAACTGGCTCCAGTAGTCCTCGCACAGGATGGGCACCCCTGACAGGTCGTCGATCAGGGTGGCCTTGACGTAGCCCACCTTGATTATGAGCTCGGTCTCGCTCAGGACCTCTATCTCGTATATCTCCCTGACGTACCAGTCGAAGGTGTAGCCGGTGTTGTTCTTGATCATGTTGATCGTCCAGGCGACGTCGTAGGCGGTCAGCTTCTGGCTCGTGTCCTCGAGGTTCGCCATGTTCCTGAAGTAGGCGTTGTCGGAGATCCTGACCCAGAGGTTCAACGACCCGTTGGCCTGTACCTCCTGGTCCCACTCCATGGCGAGGTCGCCGACCGGCCCGGACCAGTCCTCGTCATATGTCCACAGGGCGCTGTACATCAGGTAGCAGGCAACGTAGTCCTCGACCATGTTTATGGTCAGAGGGTTCCAGTACGAGATCTCCATGTTCAGGTAGCCTACCTTGACATAACCGTCACCGACCGCTGCCTCCGCCTCTCCCACGGGCGGGGGCGTGTCCGCGGCCATAGGGATGGCCGTGAACAGGAAAGCAGTCGCGATAAAGAGCGCTAGCGCACGCATTGATGTCCCCAAATACATATCCGTCATTCCCCTATACTCAATTGAGTGGCTGAAGGCCGCTCCTCCGGCCCCGTTTCGCGCGGGCATTGGACTTTATGCTATATAAACAATATGAGTTTTGACGTGCTGGCTGGTCGGGCGCGCACACCCGCGTTGCTCAAACCCGGACAATGTCTAGCACAGCCTGTATCGATATCCGACGGTCGCCAGGAGTGCTGGTCCGCGCGCACCTTCGAAAGATGCGCGAGGGCGGTCGCCTGCACGGTCGAAAAGGGAACTCCCGGTCCGCATATCGTACCTGGTCCTTTCGGAAGCCGTCCGGCGCCCCTACGGTCTCAGTCCCTCCGGCCTCCGGAGGAGGCCGCGAACATGTGCATGACGGTGATGACGCTCTTCTCGAAGTCCCGCATCCCCTTGACGACCGCGAACTCGTTCGGTGAATGTGCCTTGGCGCCGTACCCCAGGCCCACCCCTCCCCACGGCACGCCCAGGACCTGGTCGAACAGGTAGAACGGGGCCGACCCGGCCATCATGGGCCAGACCTCCGGCTCCTTGCCGTGGTACCTCATGGCCTCGACGCACGCGACTGAGATGGGCTCGCGCGGCGAGACCTTGGACCATGGGTAGTCCTCGTAGGTGCGCATTCTGATGTCCGTGAAGCCCCTCCTCCTCAGGTGCGCCATGACCTTCTCCCTCGTCCCCTCGATGGTCATGTCGGGCACGGTCCTGATGTCCACCTTGGCCATCGCCCTGTCCGGGAGGACGGTCTTGGTCCCAGGCCCGGTGTACCCGGAGAGCACCCCGTCCACGTTGATGGAGGGCTCGAAGAGGTACTTGGTGATGAGCTCCTCCTTAGTCCCCTCGCCCTTGAACTTCGCGACCCCGAGGTCGGCGAGGTGCGCCTTTGGGTCGAACCGGGGCGCGACCTCCCTGATGAGCTCCCGGTCGTCCCTGTCGGGCTCCCTGACGTCGTCCCACAGCCCGTCGACCGCAGGCCTCTGGTCCCCGTCGACGAGGGTGGAGAGGGCCTGCACCAGGCGCCACGCGGGGTTGTGGACCCAGGACGCCTCCCCGCTGTGCACCTCCCCGTTCATCGGGCCCCCCGTGTCGGGGTTGCCCTCGGCGACGAGGTCGAAGTAGACGACCCCCTTGAGCCCCAGGGAGATCACGGGGACCCCCTTGGAATCCTCGCTGTAGTCGAAGCCGAACGCGACGTCCGCCTTCGAGAGCCTCCCCTTATTCTTCATTATGTATCTCGGTAGGCTCGGGCCGCCGCACTCCTCCTCCCCCTCTATGACGAAGTGCATATTCAGTGGCATCTCACCCTTGTCGAGCATCGTCTCAACGGCAAGGAGCATGCCTGCCAGCGCCCCCTTGGAGTTGTACGCCCCTCTGTTCACCAGGACCTCTCCGTAGGGCCTCCTCCTGACGACGGTCGCGCCGAACGGCGGGTGGTCCCACAGCTCGGGATCGCCGACCGGCTGGACGTCGTACATGCCGTAGAGGATACCGGTCTTCTCCGCCCCCACGTCGAGGTAGCCCGTGACCAGTGGATGGCTCTTCTTGGCGCCCCTGAAGAGCCTCGGCTCCACCCCCAGTTTCGCTACCATCTCCGAGACCGCGGCGGCGGTCTCCTCTATGCCCTCCCCGGTCATGGACACGCTGGGGATCCTTAGGAGCCTCCTGGTCTCAGCCAGGTGCCTGTCCCACTTCCTGTCGATCTCCCTGTGCAGCTCCTTGAGCGGCATCGCACGTCCCTCCTAGGCGGGCCAGAAAAGTGCCCGGTCAGTTCCCGAGGAACCTCGGCTTGGGTGCCTTCTCGTTGCTGACGATGCGCTGGATGGGGGCGTTGTGGCACTTGACGGCGCTCTCCTCGTCCCTGTACACCTTGCCGCAGGTGAAACACTTGAACATCGTCTGAGTCATGTCGGGTGGCTCCTCGGGCGGCACGTGTATCGCTTGGTCAGTAATGAACTTTTCAGCCTGATTTCACGTGCTTGGAGAGGGCCGCCTTCGCCTCGCCCGTCAGCTGAGCGTCCTGCTTGGCGAGCATCTCCTCGAGCGCCTTCATCGACGGCGGGTCCTTGAGGAACACGGGGACGTAGCTCGTCGTGGTGTCGATGACGAGGACGGCGACGAGCTCGTCCTGGGAGAGCTCCCTCTCCTCGACGTCCGCCCTGAAAGAGACAAAAGGCAGGATGTCCGGGGGCAGGTTCCTCACCTCGGTTATCGCCACGAGGTTCGCCTTGTGCATTTCCGGACACCCCGTTCTGGTTTAGATGTTCACCTTGGTCAGGTGGCACTCGAGCCCGAGCTTCTCCTTCTCCAGGCCGAACGCGAGGCCGAGTATCTGCGACAGGTGGAGCACCGGTATCCCGAACTCCTTGAGCTGGGCCTGCCCCGCGTCGTACTGCAGGTGGCAGAAGGGGCAGCAGTCGACTATGACCTCGGCGCCCGCGGCCTGCATGTTCGTCAGGTTCTCCTTGGTCATCTTGAGCGCCACGTCCGGCGTCCTGGCCCTGACCCCGCCGCCCGCGCCGCAGCACGAGCCCTTGTCCTTGAACGGCAGGCTGGTCATCCCGGCCGCCTCGACGATGTCGTCGAATATGTGCGGCCTCTCGGCGTCGTCGATCTTCTTGATGTTGCTGGGTTTCAGGAAGTGGCAGCCGTAGTGCACGGCGGCCTTCATGCCCTTGCCCTGCCTGGCCTTCGCCCTTATGGCCTCAACGCCGACGTCCTTGTACAGGAGTTCGACGAAGTGTCTCACGTTGACGGTGCCCTGGTACTCATCCACGCCGGCCTCCTTGAGTATCTTGTTGATCTTCTTCCTCAGCTCAGCGTCGTGGTTGAGCTTGTGGGCGGCCTCGAACAGGGTGTCGAAGCACCCGTTGCATATCGTCACGATGTCGACGCCCATCTTCTCGGCGATGACGAGGTTCCTGGCCGCGACGGACAGCCAGTACGTCTGGTCGAAGGACCTGGTCACCCCTGGCGCAGGGCAGCAGCTCGCCCCTTGCATGTCCACCAGCTCGACGCCTAGCGCGTCGAAGACGGCCCTTGTCGAGCTCTCTATCCCCGGGTACCTGAGGGGCATGATGCACCCCAGGAAGAATCCGAACTTAGCCATGTCACTTGCCTCCTGCGGTCAGCTTGTCGAAGCCGCACGCGGCCCCGATCCTCTTCACCTGTTCCAGCGCCTTCGGGTCGGAGAACACGGTCGGCGGGACGCCCTGCAGGCCGAGCCTGGCCCTGAGCGCCTTGTCCTCGTCCCGGAGGGAGACCATGTGCCCGGTCTTGGAGATGAGCTCCGCGACCTTCCTGTGCGGCTCCGCCATGTACCCCTTCCTGACGGCCATGTTCCTCAGGGCCATGATGACGTCGACGATCTCGACGCCCCTCGGGCACCTCTCGTAGCACGTGAAGCATGTCGTGCAAAGCCACAGGTCGTCCGACGGGAGCACGTCCTCCTCGAACCCCAGCTGCGCGCGCCTGACGAGCTTCCTCACCCGGAAGGCCGTCTGCCTCCCCGATGGGCAGCTGCCCGTGCACGTGCCGCACTGGAAGCACAAGTTTACGGTCTTGCCCCCGGCCTCTACAACTTTTCTCGTGAACTCCGGGTTAGGTTCCTTGGCCTCGGCCAAAACACTCACCGGACGGTGCACGGCCCCGACCGTATTTGAGGGTTTTGCCCCGACGGGTCAAGCATTATCCTTTAGGGTAAAGCCCCGCCCTCCTCGCCTCGGAGATGAAACGGTCCACCCCCGTGCTCTCGGAGCACGGGACCGCGATTATAGAGTGCTGCGACCACCTCTGCTCCCTCGCGCCGTGGGCCTTGACGATCCCCCTCCGGACGAGGCTCCTGTTGACGAAGTAGCTCAAGTCCACGGTGTCGAGGACCGCGGGCTCGAACACGGTGCACGCGACCCTGTGCTCCACCCCCTTCTGCTCGAGCTGCCTGAAGGCGAGTCTCTGCGCCCCGAAGGCGAGGCGGGCGTAGTCGGGGCCGCAGGGCCGGTGGAGGAGCACGTCCGCGCCCACCTCCGTCCCCTCAAACATGTCTGCCCGCTCCATCGCGTAGAGGGCGTCGTCCAGGACGACGCAGTCGAGCCGCCCCTCGTCCATCATGCGGAGGTTCTGCTCGTCCGTCGATATCCAGACCCTGCAGTCGGTGCCGCACGCGGAGAGCGCCGTCGCCGCCGTCAGCACGCACCTCTCGGAGACGAGCGTCCCCGCCACCCTCAGAGCGTCCTCGTCCTGGAGTCTCAGCTCGAGCGACTCGAACCTCCTGAGGAGGGCCCTCCCCTCTGGGGTGAGCGAGGTGCCCCTGCTCGAGGAAGACACCAGCTCCGCCCCCGTCTTGGCCTCCACCTCGCGGACGTACTTGTGCAGCACGGGGGTCGAGATGCCGAGGGCGGACGCGGCCTTCTTCATGCTGCCGCGGTCCCTCAGCGCCGCGAGGGTCTCCAGCTGCCGGTGGGTGATCTCCACGCCCTCCTCGACGATCACCACCCGCCCCTTCCAGGCCATGCTCATCTCCTCTTCTTGAGGCTGTATGTGCTGAGGAGCAGCATGGCGAGCGCGAAGCACGCCAGCACGAGCAGCTCGACCCACACATCCTCCACGCCCCAGCCCCTGATCATCACGGACCTGCACCCCTCGACCGCGTAGGTCAGCGGTATGAAGTACGAGACGGGCCTGAGCAGCTCGGGCACGGCCTCCAGGGGCCAGAAGACCCCTGCGAGGAGTATCGACGGGAACAGGATTATCGGGAGGAACTGGACCGCCTGGAACTCCGTCTTCGCGTTCGACGACAGGAGGAAGCCCAGGCCCTGGGTGCCCACGCCCAGGACGAAGATCAGGAGCAGCACGAGCAACGGGCTCCCCTCTATCTGCACCTGGAAGAGGGCGACCGCGGTCACGAGGATGACGACCGACTGCACGAGGGCGACGAGGCCCAGGGCGAGCGCGTACCCCGCGACGATCTCCCCCTCGGTCACGGGGGTCGTGAGGAGCCTCTCAAGGGTCCCGGTCGTCCTCTCGTGCACGAAGGAGATTATCGACAGCATGAACGTGACCATCATCGCCGCGAGGCCCATCACTCCCGGCGCGAAGAAGTCGATGAACTCCGCCCCCTCGCCGTACACTCTGTCCTCCGTGACGACGATCGGCGGAAGGACGTGGTACTCCGAGACGATGACCTCCTGCACCGTAAGCCGGACCTCTCCGGTGATGGCCTGTGCGATGTTCGTGTTGCTGGCGTCCATGTATATCGTGATCGTGCCCGGGCCGGTCGTCGGGGCCGAGCCGATGTCCTCCACGGACTGCAGCACGTTCTCGGTGAAGTTCCCCCAGAACACTATCGCGGCCCACGCGTCCCCGGACTCGACCTCGGAGACCGCGTCGCTGACTGCCGACTCGCTGGCCTCTCCGGGCGCGGGGCCCTCGGGGTTGACGATGTAGAGCCTCTCTATCTTCAGCACCCCACCGGCCGTCAGCTCTTCCAGGACCGCATCGGACGCAGACGAGTTCCCGTAGGCCGCATCGAGGTTCACCACCACCACGGGGACGTCCTTGATGTCCCCGCCGAAGGTGTACCCGAAGATGGTGATCATGAAGAGGGGCATCAGCACGAGGAACCCCGCCGTGCGCCTGTCGTGCCTCAGGGACCTGAGGACCTTCCTGGAGACCGCGAACACCCTCGTCCGGTTCATGCGGCGTCCCTCCTGGAGTACTCGAGGAAGGCCTCCTCGAGGCTCGAGGTCGAGGTGCGCTCCATGAGGTCCTGAGGCCTCCCCTCCGCGATGAGCTTCCCCTGCCTCATCATGCCGACCACGTCGCACCTGCCGGCCTCGTCCATGTAGTGGGTCGTGATTATGATCGTCTTCCCCCTCGACTTCAGGTCGGAGAAGTTGCGCCAGAACCCCACCCTCAGCTCGGGGTCGACGCCGACCGTCGGCTCGTCCAGGAACAGCACCTCCGGGTCGTGTATCATGGCGCACGCGAGGGAGGCCCTGTGCTTCATGCCGCCGCTGAGATGCGACACGAGGCTGTCCCTCCTCTCCGCCAGGCCGACCATCGACAGGAGCGCCTCCCCGCTCTTCGCGAACCGCTCCCGCCCCATCGAGTACAGGGAGCCGAACAGCTGGAGGTTCTCCGAGACGGTGAGGTCGGCGTAGATCGCCAACTCCTGCGGCATGTACCCTATCCTGGCCAGGGACGCTCCCGCGAGCGGGACGTCCTCCTCCAGTATCCTCGCCCCCCCCTTCGTCGGCCTCAGCCTGCCAACCATCATCTTGATGGCGGTCGTCTTCCCGGAGCCGTTGGGGCCTATCATGCCGTAGAGTGTGCCGCGGGGCACGGACAGGTCCAGGCCGGCCACGGCGACGAGGTCCCCGAACTCCTTCCTCAGTCCCCTTGTCGCGACCGCCTGCCGCTCATCCGAGCCTTCCCCGTCCGCCATCTCCGACCACGGCCGTGACCAATGACCGTTTCGTCTCTAGATATCGCTTGCGGTGATGTCCCGCGAGTTCACGCGCCGAACCGTCCCAGCCTGGGGAAGTGTGGCGCCATCCGGTTCCACCGGAGGACCCGTAGGCAGCCCGCGCGCCCGCCCCGGTCTGAACGGTTATATATATACGGAATCATGTAGAAGTTCGTTCTTGATGCCCCCTAGGAACTACATACTCAAGGTCTGTCTTCTAGGAGACGGCGCCGTCGGCAAGACGAGCCTCGTCCACAGGTATGTGTACGACGCATTCGACGACAAGTACATCATGTCCTTCGGGACCAAGGTCTCGAAGAAGACGATCGAGCTCCCCGAGGCCAAGGCGGACCTCATGATCTGGGACATACTGGGGCAGAAGACCTACGAGACCCTCCACGGCGCGTACTACCGGGGGGCCGCGGGCGCCCTCGCGGTCTGCGACTTCACGAGACCCCAGACGCTGGAGTCCCTCGCCTCCTGGGTCTCCGGGTTCAGGGGGGTCGTGGGCGAGAAGCCCGTCGTCATACTCGCGAACAAGAGCGACCTCCCCAAGTCCTACGGGGTCGAGGACGTCCTCGCCTTCGCCTCGACGATGGGCTGCGAGGTGATGGAGACGAGTGCCAAGACGGGCGCCAACGTGGAGTCCGCCTTCTGGAGCCTGACCTCCAAGATGCTGGAGGCGAACAGGTGAGGCAGATCCCGTTCTTCGTCATGCCGGGCATCGCCCTCTCGCACCTCAGGGAGGAGCTCGAGATCGTCGAGGGGGAGCACAGGGCCAAGCTCATGCTCTACAGGTACGGGCAGAGGTGCGGCCGCGCGCTGGTCCAGTCCTACGGCCTCTCGTGCAGCTCGGTGAGCGAGGTGAGGGCCGTTGTCGAGCCGATATGGATGGAGGCCGGGCTGAGCAGGATGTCGGTGGAGTCGGCCGAGGAGGCGGACATGGTGGTCAACCTCCAAGAGTCGGTCGAGGCGAAGGAGGGCAAGACCTGCGACTTCGCGAGGGGCTACCTGTCAGGCATCGTCTCGGAGCTCACGGGCAAGAGGTTCGAGGTGGACGAGGTCGAGTGCGCGAGCGAGGGGTACCTCGCATGCGTCCTCCAGGCGTACGAGGTCGTGGACAGCCTCAAGCCCCTCAACAAGGAGGAGGTGGAGACCGCGAGGAAGTACAACCTCGAGTCGGGGTACTCCTACCTCATCAAGGAGGAGATCCCCGACCAGGCCTTCGACATCTTCGTCGACTCGGCCAAGCACGGGGTCCCGAGCCTCTGCGTCACGAGGGAGTACCCCGAGAAGGTGAAGGAGCGCTACGCGCTCAAGGGGATCCCGTTCCTATGGCTCTCGATGGACCAGGAGAAGAACTACTCCAGGGAGCCGTCGAACCTCGCGCTGCTCTATTCGGACATGAAGACCTTCATCACCACCAACTCCCGGTGCGTCGTCCTCCTGTCCGGAGTCGAGTACCTCATCTCCCAGAACGGTTTCCAGAAGGTCCTGAAGCTCCTCCAGCACCTGAACGACAAGGTGGCGGTGACGGACTCCACCCTTCTCGTCCCGATCAGCCCGCTTACCGTGTCGGAGCCCGAACTCAAGATGCTCGAGAAGGAGATGCGTTCGTTCTGAGGGGTCGGGCGGTGAGGTCGCGGTGAAGTACGCTGTCATCATCTGCCCAAAGTGCGGCAAGGCGAAGGGCGTCGAGGCGGAGAGGAAGACCGCCTCGTGCCCGTGCGGCAGGGAGATCGTGCTGTCGCGCGCGAAGTTCCTCTTCGAATCCAACAGCCCCTCGGAGCTGGCCCGCGCGGTCGCGGAGGCCAACGAGCAGCTCGGGGAGGGCGTGAAGCCGAAGGCCAGGAGGAAGAGGGCCCCGAAGGACCCCTACGCGGGCGTCGCGGAGCGCGCGCGCGCCGTGAAGGACCCGCTCGAGCGCATGCGCGTGGTCGCGCAGGAGCTCACGTCGATGCACGGTTCTTTCGGCTACGACGACGTCAAGAGGGTCGCTGCCCTGGTGGGAAGGGAGTCCCCCGAGGACATGATCGCGAGGCTGCAGGAGCACGGCCTCATATACGAGACGTCCGAAGGCACCTACAGGACGGTCTGAGGCTCACTTCCTGACCTTCTTGGCCTTCTTCACGCGGCCCTTCAAGGAGTCCTGGATCAGCACTGGCAGGGACAGCCTGTACACCTTCGCATAGGCGTACACCACAACGGCCGAGGCGGAGGCCAGGCCGAGCAGGTTGAGGGGCGGTTCCACGACCTCGTACATGAAGAACGGCACCATGAACAGGTTGTACGCGATGTGCACGAGCATCGCCTCTGCAAGGTACGGTTTCACCTCCCCGCGGGCGACGCCGATCCCGATGAAGGTCGTCGTCGCGCCGTGGAGCAGGACGAGCTGCAGGCCCATGAGGGCGTAGGCGGTCATTTCCACCGCTGTGACGGTCTCGAGCGACAGGGCGCTCACGTAGATGGTGGCGAAGGTGTACGTCGACGATATCCCGAGCCCCATCGACACCCCGTAGAAGGCGGTGTCGACCTTCCTCTGGAAGCGGGGCAGGTTCAGTATGACGAGCTTCAGGAGGCACTCCATCGCCGCGAACCCGAGGATCAGGAGTATGAGGGTCTCGACCGACGAGGCCGTCTGGCCCCACGACTCGAACGCGAATATGAGCATGCCGAGGACTATCCCCAGCGCGAAGAATGCGAACAGCTTCCGGTCGTCGAAGAAGGGCTTCTCGACCGCGGGGTAGGTGTACTTCCTCAGGGTGAGGAACAGGAGCGCCAGAGCGGGGGCGAACCCCGCGACGGCGCTCACGATGCTCAGCAGGTCTGCCATCTGAGCCTCCTGTAGCGTTCTGACGTTGATAACTTTATAGTATGCCCCGGTCGTGCGGTTGCCGAGGTACAGACATGGCGAAGTGCTCCAGATGCGGTATCGAGATAGGGGAGTCCGCGGCCTGCCCGACATGCGGCGCGCCGCCGAGCCAGAGCGTCCTTGACAAGGGTGTCAGGAAGACGGCGCACGTGACCGGGAAGGTAATCGAGACGGGGGTGGACGTGACCGAGACGGTCGTCAAGGAGACCAAGCCGGTCTTCAAGAAGGCCTTCGACCTCGGCAAGAAGGGCGTCGTCAAGGCCAAGGACAAGACGAAGGAGGTCGCGAAGGACCTCCAGGACAAGTAGGCGCGTTCATCTCCTGCGCCCGCCGGGCTTGGCCTTCTTCTGTGGCCCGAGCCCGTCGGCGAGCTTGTCGAAGTAGTGCGCGACCACGCAGCTCTCAGCGCACACGCCGCACCTCGTGCAGAGGCTCCCATCGACCGTGATGCCGCCCTCGACCTTGATCGCGCCCTTGGGGCACGCCCTAACGCAAATGCCGCACCCGGTGCACATGTTCGCCCTGAGCACCGCCCTCGCGAGCTCGTCGAAGAGCTTGAGGGCGTCCTCGGGCCCCGGCGCGACGGCGCTGACCTGGCCGCCGGCGAAGGCCTTGCCTCCCCCGTCGCGTTTCCTCACGAGCACCACTCCGAACTCCTCGTTCGGGGTGACGTCCCCTATGGTCTTGAGCACCTCGGAGGTCTGGGACAGCGCCCTCGCCTCCGGGAGCTCTATGACCGCGTCGACCGAGTAGCCGCCGGCCGTGCAGGGGCTCACCCCTTTGATCACCTTGAGCCCGAGCGAGTCAGCCCGCTTGGGGGAAACCTTGATACGGAGCCTCTCCGCAAGCTCCTTCATCTTCGGGGGCAGCTCCTTCCAGCGCCAGAAGCCGTACGCCACGAACTCCCTCGGGAGGGAGTTGTCGCTGGCCCATGCGTCGAGCTTCGCCTGCCACGCCCGGGAGAGCTCGGGGCTCAGCCTGGCGACCTCCGCGCTCTCGCTGGCGAGGGACGAGGGGCACATCCAGCAGCCGACCCTCTCGATGTCCTCGTCGTAGAGGGGGTTGTAGGGCAGCTTCGCCGAGATGATGTGGAGCCACACGTCGAGGGCGCTCCACTCCCTGATCGGGTTGACTATGACCTGACCGGGGACGAACGGGTTCTCCTCGATCAGGCCGATGCCGGCCCTCGAGAACGACTCCAGCCGCCTGTTGCCCTCCACCGTCAGGGTCCCGCCCGGGAACCGTTCCTCGACCAGCTTCGCCGCGGGGGCGAGCTTGCACACCTTGCAGCACCACCTGAAGTCCTTGGCGGGAGGGCCGAAGGCGGGCATGTTCTCGTCGAAGGCGTCCTCGGCCTTGGCGACGAGTAGCCTAAGCCTCTGCGACTCCGCGAAGGTCTTCACGTACTCCCGCGTCCTCGGGTGCTCGAGCCCCGTGTCGATGAACACGGTCGCGAAGTCGTTGGTGAGGGACCTGACGAGGTCGAGAACCACGAGGCTGTCCTTCCCGCCGCTGAAGGAGACCGTCAGGGGGAGCGGGTACTGCGCCATCGCGTCCCTGATCTCGTGCTCCGCCTTGGCCTTCTTGGCGGCCATGTAGTGCTGGTTCGCCCTCACGACCGCCTTGGTCCACGCTCTCTTGCCGCGGACCAGCGGGTCCGCCCTCGCGAACTCGCGGACCTTGATCCCCTTCTCGGACGAGCGCAGCTGCGCGGCGTCGACCTTGGCAGTGCCGCACCCGATGAACCTGCCCATCGTCAGGACGACCTCGTCCCCTGCCCTTATCCCCGGGTCGAAGGACTGGATCGTGTCGGGTGGGACGTGCTTGCCCTTCATGTGCCCGTCCGCCCTGGTCAGCACCACGGTCTTCTTGGAGTCCATGCCGGCGAGCATCCGGGCCCCGTCGAGCCTGAGCGTGAGCCTGTAGTCGCGCGCCTCGAGGTCGTACCACAGCTTCGCGATCCTCTGCCCGTCTATGATGACCTCCTCCGCCCGGTCCTCCCCGGAGGTCTTGTTAAGGAGGACGACCTCGGGCACCAGCTGCTGCACCCCGAAGTGCCTCAGGAACAGGTACCTGAGCCTGCGCTTGGACCCCTCGAGGGCTATCCGGACCTCGCCCGGCGGGAGGAGCTCCACCGGCCTCCCCTCGCCGCCGCACTTGCCGCAGCTCCTCCCTATGACGGGCACGTTGCATGTGTCGCACCAGAAGAGCTGTGTCTGGACCTCGTGGCTGTGCTGCATGACGGGCCGTGCTATGACGGAGCCCTGTAATTAACCTGTGCGCCCGCGTGCGCTCGCAAGTTATAATAATCGGCCCGCTGTCACAGGTCGCATGCCATGGGGCAGGGACTCCGAGTACAAGGTCGTCGAGCCTAACTACTCCTACAGCTACTCGGTGTCGCCTTACGGGCCGGCCGCCCCGAGGAGGGAGCGGTTCTTCGGCAGGACCGAGTTGAGGCATATAGCCGTGGCGGTCGCGGTGCTCACGGCGGCCTTCACCATGGTCATCTGGGACGGCTACTCGGACACGCTCGTGTGGTCGCTGGGCCTGGCGGCGCTCGCGGTGGTCCTCGGCTTCTTCATGCACGAGATGGCCCACAAGGTCATGGCCAAGAAGTATGGTTGCTGGGCGGAGTTCCGGGCGTACACCACCGGCCTCTTCCTCGCGCTGGTGATGTCTTTCTTCGGCTTCCTGTTCGCGGCCCCGGGGGCGGTGTACATAGCAGGGAACATAACGAAGGAGCAGAACGGGAAGATCAGCATCGCGGGGCCTGCGACCAACCTCGCCATCGCCCTCGCGTGCCTCCCGTTCGCGTTCATCGAGTCGTTCCCGTCCGTGGTCACGACGATAGCCTTCGGCCTGTTCTTCTTCAACTCCTTCCTGGCCGTGTTCAACCTGGTGCCGGTGCCGCCCTTGGACGGGTCGAAGGTGTGGGCGTGGAGCAAGCCGGTGTACGTGGCCGCGATGGCGGCCGCGGTCTCACTGCTCGTCCTTGCATGGTTCTGAGCCAGGGCACGCGGGAGCGCACTTCTCGTCGAGGAACGCAGGGTACCTGAGCTCGTATATGATGCTCCCTTCCCAGTCGAAGATCTTCCCGGGGTTCATGATGTTCTTCGGGTCGAGGGCCTTCTTGATGGCCCTCATAACGCCGATCGAGTCGGCCCGCTCCTTCTTCATGTACGGGGCCTTGGTTATCGACACGCCGTGCTCGCCGGTGACCGTGCCGCCGAGCTCCAGGACCTTGTCGTAGATCTCGCCGACCGCCTCCTCCCCGGCCTTCCAGCTCTCCTTCGAGTACGGCTCCACTAGCATCTTGGTGTGGAGGTTCCCGTCGGCCGAGTGGCCGTAGGTGCCGACGATGACCCCGTGCCTCTTCGCGATGTCCTGGAACGCGACCACCGCCTCCGGTATCTTCGATATCGGGACGGACATGTCGTCCGCCAGCGCGACGGAGACGAACTTCTCCCCGTACCTGCTCAGGGACGGCATGATGGCCTTCCTCGCGAAGGTCCACTCGTCTATCCTCTTCTTGTCCCTGGACTTCTCTGTCGAGACGGCGCCGCTCTTCCGGCAGATCTCCTCGACGGTGGCCATCTCCTCGTCCACCGCGAGCGGGTGCCCGTCGACCTCGATCATGCACAGCGCCTCGCAGTCCGGGAGGCCGATGTTCATGCACTTGTTGACGGCCTTGATACAGACCGAGTCCATGAGCTCTATCGCAGACGGCAGCAGCGGCTTCGCGATGATGTTCGAGACGCACTGCCCGGCGTCCTTGAGCGAGTTGAAGGCGGCGACGGTCATGCCGGAGGCCTTCGGCTTCACGGTGTACCGCATGGTTATCTCGGTGATGACGCCCAGGGTGCCCTCGCTGCCGACCATCAGCCTGTCCAGCTGGTACCCGGAGGAGTTCTTGAGCGTGCGGGTGCCGGTGTGGATAATCTCGCCCGTGGGCATCACGACCTCCAGTCCGAGGACGTAGTCCCTGGTGGCGCCGTACTTGATCGCCCTCATCCCGGACGCGTTGGTGGCGACCATCCCGCCGATGGTGCACGCCTCCCCGCTGCCGGGGGTGGCCGGGAACCAGAAACCCCTCTTCCCCAGCTCTGCGTTCAGCTTGTCGTATATGACCCCGGGCTCCACGACACAGTACAGGTCCTCGACGCTGATCTTCTTGATCCTGTTCATGTGGGTCATGTCGATTATGATGCCGCCCTTGACCGGGACCGTGTGGCCGCACATCGCCGTGCCGGCGCCCCTCGGTATGATGGGGGTCTTGGTCCGGTTGGCGAGCTTGACGATCTCCGAGACCTCCTGTGCCGTCGCGGGCTTGACGACGGCGTCGGGGGTCACGTGGTGTATCGAGGCGTCGAAGCCATAGACGTAGAGATCCGCAGCCTTGGTGGACATGCGTTCCTTCCCCACGATCTTCTCCAGCTCCGCGACTACCATCCGCCTCATGTGGACCGGATGGTCAACGGTCCCGCCCGGATAAAATGATTGCCACAGACAGGAGGGGGATGGCCGGGATGCCGGGGAGCGACAGGTCAGGAAACGATAAGTACACCTTGGAGGATGCTTCGGCCGATAGCATGCTGAAGCTCATAATCTTCGGCCCGCCGAGCGCGGGCAAGGGCACGCAGGCCCAGAGGCTGTCGAAGGAATACGGTCTGCCGCAGGTCTCCACCGGGGACCTCCTCCGGGAGGCGGTCGCGAAGAAGACGCCCCTCGGCGTGAAGATCAAGTCCTACCTCGACACGGGCCGCCTCGGCCCGGACGACCTCATAGTCCAGCTCATCAAGGAGCGCGTCTCGAAGCCGGACTGCGCAAAGGGCTACCTGCTCGACGGCTTCCCCAGGACCATGGGGCAGGCCACGGAGCTCGACAAGATGACGGACATCGACCTCGTCCTGAACATCGTCGTCGACCACGAGTCCCTGGTGGAGCGCGCCGTCGGCCGCAGGATATGCATGAAGTGCAACTCGGTCTACAACGTCACGTCCAACCCTCCGAAGAAGGCAGGCGTGTGCGACAAGTGCGGCTCCGAGCTCATCCAGAGGGACGACGACAAGGAGGCCACCGTCAGGAACAGGCTCAAGGTCTACCAGGAGCAGACCGCCCCGCTGATCGAGCACTTCCGGAAGAAGGGGAACATCGTGGACATCGACGGGTCGAAGGGCATCGAGGGAGTGTACTCCCAGATGACCGCCGCGATAGAGAAGGTCAGGAAGTGACGCGGCGCCCGGGCCGGGAGGCCCCCGCCGTGTCCTTTCTGACATCTTAAATAGAGGGACTGGAATAGCGCCACCTACATCGAAGCCCCGTAGTGTAGCGGTCAATCATGCGGGACTCTGGATTGCGTATCTCGCAAGGAGAGATCCTGCGACGGAGGTTCGAATCCTCCCGGGGCTACCTC
>ERZ1649853.301-NODE-301-length-20732-cov-7.733327_pt1 | contig 20732 bp, 18 predicted proteins | sample MGYA00575353_ERZ1649853 | MGnify/ENA primary metagenome ERZ1649853 (study PRJEB40853, sample SAMN11349654) | freshwater sediment metagenome | isolation source: river sediment | host: Sediment | place: India: Okhla Barrage, New Delhi | collected 2017-02-21 ...
TGGTCCTATACAGCGAGAATGGTCCGTGCGCAGGTCCTGTCGATCAAGGAGAGGCAGTACATCGAAAGGGCGAAGGCGATTGGCGCATCCGACCTGAGCATAATAAGACGGCACATATTCCCCAACACGTTCCCGCTGGTGTTCGCGAACACGATCCTCACCGTCGCCGTGTCCATCCTGTCTGAGGCAACGCTCAGTTTCCTGGGCCTGAGGCCCGAGGGAGAGGTGACTTGGGGGACGATGCTCTCCTATGCGTCCGAGGCAAGCGCTTTCCAGATAGGACTGCACTGGTGGATCCTAGCTCCGGGGCTGTGCATTGTCGTCGTTGTGCTCGGCTTCACGCTCCTGGGATACGCCCTTGACGAGATACTGAACCCGAAGCTCAGGCACCGCTGAACAGGCCTCGTGAGCGCTCCTACAGCCCACAAAAGCGCCTCAGGGGTCAGGGTTGGTCATCTCTGAGGTTCGTCCAGCACCTCCGAAACCGGCATTCCTCCGGTCGAAAGTCATTTATAGCGTTTGCGTCCTGTCAATCCTCCGTTTGAGCCTGCCATGGGGGATTGCCGCGGTTTCATCGACGTCGTTCGAACAGGAGGGTATGCCCTTTGTCACGACGTCCGAGTCGCGGTTCGAGATGCTATTGACTGGTTGGCGGCTGAAGCGCACATTGGCAATATGGGAGTGAGGATATGGAAGGCAACTTAGGGAGAGCGACTAGGACAACGGTATTGACGGCCATGTTCCTCGCGGTTATCATGCTGGGAGTGCCATCGTTCGTGATCGACGGCAACGAAGGCGTCATAACCGCAGTGGACGATGCGGCTGCAGTGGGTCCTGGCGATCGAGTCTTGAGAGTCGGTTGGCCGAACCTGCAGTCTGACATTCAGACTCTGAACCCGTTGACATACACGATGGGTGCGGAGTATGTGGTCATATGGCCCTGCTACAGCTTTGTTCTGACAAGGGATGTCGACAACAACCTGATCGGTGACCTCGCGACGAGCTGGGAGGCGTCGCCGGACGGCCTCACCTGGACCATTGAAATCGTCCAGACGGCCTCCTGGTACGACAAGAGCGAGCCTACGCAGCAGCCATTGACTGTCGACGACATCATATTCACATACAATCTCATACAGAACACAGACGACAACTATCTGCAGTACTTCTTCCCCGAGATACCGGGGACGGGCGGCAGGCTCATCGAGAGCATGACCGCTATCACTGACTACAAGATGGAAGTCAAACTGAGGGCTCAGTACGCACCGTTCGTAAGCGCGCTGACGACCATCCCGATATTGCCCGAGTACATCTGGTTCGACAAGGCGTGGGACTGGAAGAACTACGATGCCACGTACCCGCCGATTGTCGGCTCCGGGCCATGGTACTACGGACTCGATGCAGAACCCGACGCGGGTGTCGTGGACATGTACGAGAACCCGACCTGGTTCGGCACGATCGAGTACGGCTGGGATCTCCATGTCGACCACATGATCCTCAGGTCCGAGACGGAAGACAGCAACTACGCGAACTACCTCGCGGGCACAAATGACGTCTGCACATGGCCCACATCGTCTCAGTTCCTGAGCGGGGGTCTTCCGGGCACGAAGTGGACCTCAAGCCAGGGCTTCGTGTTCGAGTTCAACATGAACCAGCTCTCGGAGGAGGACAGGGACCTCTTCAATGTAGGGACACCCGCTGACGTGAACAGCCAGATTCTGCTTGACCCCGTCGTGAAGCTGGCCATGCAGATGTCGATCGACAAGCAGGCCATCATCGACAGCGCACTTGACGGCCTCGGCAAGCCAGCGGACACACTGATGCCCGAGGTCAGCCCGTGGCGTTACGACTACGGTGGCCCTGACGCGCCCGAGGGAGAGGAGGAGATTCCCTACGACACATATGGCGCCAGGATGCTTCTCTACGCGAACGGCTGGAAGTACAGGCTCGATGGGACCGAGATACTGTCTTCGGCTACGGACTACCTGACCTACTACCCGTTGTCCAAGCTGGTCGGAGGCGTCGTGACCGACACGCTCCGGTTCAGGTTCATCACGCCGGACACGGACTCGTTCTTCACTGAGGCCTCGATGCTCATATACCAGATGATGGACGACGCCGGCATCGACCTCGAGACGCTGTACAGCGACGAGCCGTCTGGCGTTATGAACTCGCTCTGGTACGCGGCGGACTACGACACGTGGTATTGGGACTGGTGGTTCACACCTAACTCCGAGCCTTCGGTCGATGTGTTGCAGTGCCTCGCCTCTGAGGCCATCGGCAGCTGGAGCGATGTCTACTGGGTGAACTACACCTACGACGCGCTCTACTACGAGTCCTTGACCTGCATGGACGAGGCCACGAGGCACGATCTCGTGAACGAGCTCCAGAGGATGGCATACCTGTACAGCGGCTGCTGGCCTGTCGCATGGATGGACATGCTGTACGCCGCTCAGACAATAGGGCCCGAGAACTGGCAGAACTGGGGCAACTGGAGCCAGAAGTTCCCGTTGACGATCGACTCCGGGTACCCGTGGCTCTTCACGCAGATATATCCAGGCGACAACCCTGCCCCGCAAATCACTGGCTGGCAGGACCCGTACGAGACCACGACCACAACCCCAGCTGACATGACGGCGACGGTCGCAGACTCCGGCGGCGGGACCTTGGAGTACCGGTGGAACTTCGGCGACGGCACCAAGAGCGATTGGTCTACCTCGCCTTCAGTCAGCCACCTGTACCCGGTCGACGGCTACTACGAAGCCTGGATGATGGTGCGGGAGGTCGGGACTGCCGACGGATTCATGACCTCGAAGAAGACAACCGTGAAGGTCATTGACATCACGAACTCCGCGCCGTACGGCCTGAGCTTCACGTTCTCGCCCTCGGACCCGGACTCCGGTACGATGGTGTACCTGAACGGCACTGCCAGCGACGCCAACCCTGGTGACACTCTGATATACACCTGGGACTTCGGCGACGGGCACACGGGCGCAGGCCAGAACACGGTCTACCAGTTCTCTGAGGAGACTGCATCGGCCTACGATGTTACGATGTACGTCGACGATGGCCACCTCGGCAGCGAGCCCAGGCCGGCCGCCACTACAAGGCTGGTCCCGGTCACTGCAAACTCCCCGCCGACGGTAGTCGCTCAGGACGAACCCACGGTCGAGTGGAAGACGTCTTGGGAGTTCCGAGCGGTCGCGTCTGATCTCAACCCAAGGGACACTCTGAGGTTCACCTGGGATTGGGACGATGGCAGCCCGATGTCGGTGACGAGCACTGGAGTCGCGTACCACACATACACGCAGAAGCTGACTTACACTCTGACGGTTTGGTGCGACGACCTGACGGGACTGGACGGACACAACGTCTCTGATACCGCGAGCGTGATTGTCACCGGAGCAGGAAACAGGGTGCCGGTCATAACGGACTTCCACGTGTCTGATGACACGCCTGAGGTCGGACAGACGGTGACCTTCTATGGCACCGCGACGGATGCAGACCTCGGCGACCTGCTGACCTTCACTTGGGACTTCGGAGATGGCGTGACCGACACGTCAACTCAGTTGGTGCAGAACGAGACGCTGACCATAGACCACATCTACACTAGTGCGGGCGCAGTGCTCGCGTATCTCTCGGTGTCGGACGGTCAGGCGACCTCGTTGCCTGCTGACCCGCTGTTCATCGACGTCCAGGCGACCAACGAGATACCAGTAGTGTCCCCGCTGCCCACCGACGTCATCGCGACTGTGGGAGTGGCTGAGACATTCACCGCGTCTGCTACGGACGGCGACGGAGACCCGTTGACCTACACCTGGGACTTCCAGGACGGTAGTCCGGTCCAGGTAGGCAACCCCGTGGACCATGTCTTCGCGGACTCGAGCGGCACGATGGGCCAGCCGTTCACGGTCTATGTTGATGATGGCACTGGGCTGCTCGGGCACAACGTGTCCGAGAGTGGACTGGTCTTTGTCAACTGGGTACCGTGGATCGAGGTGCCTCTGGTGGACCTGACGGTGACCGGTGGAGTGTCCGACGACTACTCGGTTGTCGCGAGTGACAACGACACAGCTGACACGCTGACGGTCACATGGGACTTCGGCGACGGCACTGTGATGGTCGGACCCACTGTGTCCTATGCGTACGCTGAGGTTGTAGCCCCGACGATGTACACGCTGACGGTCCATGTCGAGGACGACTTCGATGACCCGGCAGTCTCGCACAATGTGTCGAGCTCGGCCACGGTCACCGTGAACCCGCCGGCAGGCGACACGGAGCCACCGGTCGCCAATGCGGGCATTGACCTGGACGTCCTCGCGGGTGACCTCGTGACTTTCGACGGCTCTGGATCGAGTGACAATGTCCTCGTGACGAACTACACCTGGACGTTCACTTGGAACAGCGTGCCGATGGTCATGTACGGTGTGTCGCCGTCGTTCACGTTCGACACGCCGTTCGTGGACGTGACGGTCACGCTGACCGTGAGCGACGCCGCAGGCAACACCGACACCGACGAGATGATCGTGCATGTGGGAGACTGGATACCCGAGTTCTCCGCGCTGATGATGCCCGTGATCGGGACGGTCGCCATGCTCGGTGCTCTGGTGTACATCAGAAGGCGGAAGGAGCTGTGAGCGACGGGCCCCGGGAGGGCCCTGTCCAAACCCCTTAAACCACTATATTTTTCAATCCCACCGGCCAGAACACACGCTTCTGCTGGGGGGTCCTGTCTATTCGAGTTCGGTTGGATCCCGTAGCATGCGGATGTCGGGGTCGTCTTGGCGGAGCGCACTAGTCCTGGCCGAGACGTCCTTCCCGATCCTCTCGAGCATGTCCAGCTGCATGTGGGTGAAGAGGTAGTCAAGGTTCTTGTCGATGTCCCTGACGTACTTGCCCGATGAGGGGTTGTCGAGCATTCTCGCAAGGAGGTCGTCTATCCGGTTCGCGGTCCGTACGCGCGGGGCCATGACGCCTGCGCTGAGGCTGAAGATGTCCAACCCAGAACCTGCGCCTTCGGCGTCCTCCTCCGCTGGTCTGCCTTTGGAAGCCCACCGCTCGTCGGCTGGCCCCCGCACTTCGCTGTCGCTCTGCAAATCCCATCCCTCGTGGAGCCTTACTAGTATATCATGAATTGCATATATATACTTGTCAAGGCAGCGGCGAAGGCTGCTCAGAGAATCCTACCCGAGCCGTAGAATCGGGTGAGTGGCCTTGGCGGCCATCTTCTCTCAGCTCTTCCGGCGCTCCATTATCAGACAGGCCTCGCGTGCTGCCTCCTCGACGAATCTGGTGCATCTTTTCTTGTGCTCTGGTGATTTGAAGTCCCCTCTGTTCAACACCATGCATAAGGTCGAGCCGAACCTTTTCTCGAACCAGTCGTGGAGCTCCTTGGCAGCGTCGTAACTCTTCAGCTTGTCCTCGGTCGGCTCCGTCCTCCCAAGGACCACACCGATGGCCAGCACGCCGCCTGTCAGCGCACCGCAAATGTCCTCGCTCCTGCCGACTCCGCCGCCGAAAGGGGTCGCCACCTTCAAAGTCTGGGGTGAGAGGTCGATCCTCTCGGCACGGCAAGCGCCCCTCATGACCGACTCGGCGCAGTTGAACCCCCTCTGCCAGCAGTCCAGAGCGTGCTCGACGCCCCCTTCGATCGCAGTCATGATCAGGCCTCTCTAGTCAGTCAGGGGGCTCTCGGTGATTGTGAGGGTCGGGTTCGTGGCGTCAATGTGTGCCTCGACACCCTCGGGCACAACAATCCGGTGTCTTCCGTGTCCGCAGCACAGGCCAGTGAATGACGGGACCTTCTTCATGCATCCTATCCTGTCTTCGATGACCTCTTCCAGACTCGTGATCGGCTCCTCTCTCTTGTGGAACTCGGACACCTGCCCGAAGACCACCCCTTTGACCTTCGCGAACTTCCCTGCCAAGTGCATGTGCGTCAGCATCCGGTCGATGTCGTCCTCAGAGACCCCCACGTCCTCGAAGAACAGGATCTTGCCGTCCGTGTTTATCGAGTCCTCGGTGCCCAGCGTGGTCGTGACCAACGTGATGTTGCCGCCTAGAATCCTCCCCTTCGCCTTGCCGGGCGTTATCGTGCGGAGGAGCATGCCGCCAGGTGGATTCTCTATCTTCCCCCATGGCTCCGACCTTGACAGGAGCGAGAGCGCACGGTCGATGTTATCCTTCCCGAAGGGCGGGTCCTTCTCGGGGTTGTCCCCCGCGTATCCTTCGAGGGACGGCCCGTGGAACGTCACAAGGCCCGTCCTCTTATGGATCGTCAAGTGAAGTGTCGTGATGTCGCTGTATCCGATGAATATCTTCGGGTTGTCCTTGACCACGTCGAAGTCGAAGTACTCCAGCATCCTCATCGCGCCGTACCCGCCTCTCGAGCACCAGACGGCGTCAATCTCCTCATTCGCGAAGGCGTTGGTGAGCTCCCTCCCCCTCGCCTCGTCCTTCCCTGACATGAACCCTGAGCGTGTCAGGTTCCTGGTGCATTCTCCCAGCACGACCTTGTATCCAAGCGACCTGAGGTAGTTCACCCCCTGACCGAGCCCGAACGGCTCTGAGAAGCTCGAAGGAGAAACCACTCCGATCGTCGCGCCTTTCCTGAGCCTTGCGGCCTTCAGAATTTTCAAATCTCCCAATCTCCGCGGACGGGAATGGCGGGTTCACGCATAAAGGGTGCGTTGGAGAGGGGCCTCCGCTGCGACGAGATGAACGAAAAAAGCTCACTATTTGGGAGGGCCGGAATGAGCCTCAGACGATTGCCTGCTCGAAGACCTCGTCGGAGCTCGGGATTTGCTCGAGCTCTCCCGTGATCTCCAGGAGGCTCAGCTGTATCGACGCCTTGATGTAGTCCAGGTCGTTCGCGGAGTTGCCGGGCTCGAAATACCCTTGGTCGTTCTCGAGATCCTGGGCGAGCCGCTCCAGCCTTAACCTGTTCTCAGCGAGCGTCGCAAGAATCCTGATGTCCTCGAGGTCCTGGGACTCCTTCAGTATCCTCGTCTTGATGGCCCTGTCCTTAACCCTTGAGACCGCGAGCGGAACGGCTAGCTTCCTGTGCAATTCTGCATCCCATCCCAATCGTATGACGATTGTCTGACAATATCGACTTCATCGTATATATATCTTGCTGGGATGGTTCTACTTCAACGGGGGCCCTGCCAGTTGGCTCGCGTGCCTCTCTAGGTCCGCTATCTTTCTCTGGAGCGCGCGTATCTTCGCGTCGTGCTTGGCAACCTGTTCCCTGAGTTTGGCGGCCTTCGCTCTCAGCTTCGCGGCTTTCGCCAGCTTCTTGGCCGACACCTGTTGCTCGCTGACCTTCGCAGAGTACTTCTTGGCCGCCTTCAATGAGGACATCTTATCGCGCTCAAAATCAAGGTATGGGCATAAGAATGTTCTGGCATCGTTTCGCCGGAGTGCGTTCAAAACTGAATTATATCCGAGGCCGATGCTGAACTGGAAATGAGGGCTCACATCGAGGCTTACGGCTGCACGCTCAACCATGGAGAGGCCAAGGAGATAGAGGATCTACTGTCGACCAGAGGCTGGGAGATCGTGAGCGATGCCGAGACTGCAGACCTCAACGTCATCGCGACCTGTGTCGTGGTCGAGAAGACCGAGAAGGCGATGCTGAGCAGGCTCTCCGAGCTGAAGGATTCTCCGAGGCTCATTGTGACGGGGTGCATGGCGACCGCGTGCAGGTCCAAGGCGGAATCTGTCGCGCCCAAAGCTTCCTTCGTCGCCCCTGGCGACCTAGATGGTTTCGCTCGCCTGGTCGAGGAGGTGCGCTGTGGACAGAGAGCGCACCAGCCCAGCGCAGCTCCATCATATGGGATAGTTCCGATCTCGACCGGGTGCCTAGGCACGTGCTCCTACTGCATAACGCGTCTCGCAAGGGGGCCGCTCAGAAGCAGGCCCCCCGAGAGGATCTTGGACTCGGTGCGCGCCCTCGTGAAGCAGGGGCCGAGAGAGCTGCGGATAACCGCTCAAGACGCCGCGGCGTACGGCAGCGATATCGGGAGCAGTCTGCCGTCGCTGATTGACTCGATCTGCGCGCTGCCAGGCGATTTCAAGGTCAGGGTCGGCATGATGAATCCCAGAAGCGCCCTGACGATCAGTGACAGGCTCGTGGCCATGTACGAGGCGCCGAAGGTCTTCAAGTTCGTGCATCTCCCCGTACAGAGCGCCAGCGACAGACTTCTCGAGCGCATGGGGCGCAGGTACACTTGTCAGGAATTCAGGTCGATCGTGGCCGGCCTTCGCTCCAAGATCCCAGAGCTGTCCCTGTCAACGGACCTGATTGTCGGCTACCCAGGCGAGACAGACGCGGACCACGAGCTGAACATGAAGCTGGTCACAGATCTACGGCCAGACATCGTCAACGTCACGAGGTTCTCTCCCCGACCGGGAACGAAGGCAGCCCGGGAGGATGGCGTTGTCGCCGGCGGGAAGGCGAAGGAGAGGTCGCGGGAGGTCACGGAGCGCAGGTTCGAGGTGGCGCTCGCGGTCAACCAGAACTGGGTCGGGCGCGAGGTCGAGGCGTTCTCAACTGAGTACGGGACGAAGCGTTCGACCTTGCTCCGGACAGACGAGTACAGGCAGATAGTGGTTCGGGGAGAACTCGCGCTCGGACACCGCTTCAAGGTGGAGATCGACGGTGCCACCCCGACCTATCTGAGAGGGAAGAAGGTCGACCACCTATGACGCCCTCGACTAGGCTGTACATCGTACTTGGCCTGACCATATTCATATGGGGCAACTCGTTCGTCGTCGTCCAGCTTGCCATAGATGATGGCGCCTCCCCCACGCTCATCGCCATGGCCAGGTTCATCGTTGCCTCAGCGATTTTCGGGGGCTACATAGTGGTCAGGAGGCCAAGCGCGCCTGACAAGTCGGACATGAAGCTGTTCCTCCTGCTGGCGTTCGTCGGTGTGGGCGTCTATTACATCTTCCAGTACTACGGGGTGAAATTCGCCGGCCCGTCAATCTCGTCAGTCCTGCTGACGCTCCTATGTCCAGTCATGATATTCCTGCTGTCGTACTTCAAGCTCGGAGAGCGCATGACTTTGGGACAGAAGGCTGGCCTGGGCGTGGCTGCACTCGGTTCGTACTTTGTGATCACGGATGGTACCGTCGCCTTCGTCTCGAACTGGGAGATGTTGGTCGGAGGCGCGTTCGCGGTGGTATGCGCGTTCTTCTGGGCAGTGTATACTGTCGGCGGCCGGAGGATAGTGAAGAAGTACGACCCGTTCATCGCAACAGCATACCTTACTTTGATGGGCACCGCCATGCTCGCGCCGTTCGCCGTCGCAGAGGCATGGGCCGCGGGGCCCCCGACCATGGTGCCGAGCTTCGTGTTCGCCGCTCTCTACCTCGGGATCCTGTGCACAGTGATAGGGTATGTGCTCTGGTTCAAGGCGTTGACCGGCCTCAAGGCCTCCTCGGTGGGCGCTTCTCTCTACTTCGAGCCCGTGGTCACCATCGTGTTTGCGTGGATCATATTCGGCCAAGGCATTGGGTGGGTTGCCGCGGCTGGGGGACTCGTCGTCCTGTTCGGCGTCTTGATGATATCCAGACGTTGACAAATCAAGCTGGATGTCTCAGGAAACCGTTAATATCACCTCGCAGCTATGTCGCTCCAGAGCCACGATAGCCCCGTAGTGTAGTTGGACAATCATGCGGGCCTTTGGAGCCCGCGACGGAGGTTCGAATCCTCCCGGGGCTACCTCCTCTACACGATTCCGTCCAGCTGATCCAGTCCGACGTCCTGCCCCTCCTGTCTTGATTTGCCCGTCAAGATAGTCTAATATAGCGTTTCCCCGTTCGATTATCCCAGTGGGTAGGCATCGGGGGAAGCGCCTGGTCTGTGATCTCGAATCCGAACACTGCAATCGCAATCTGGAGATGATCCGTCCTCGGGCGGAGAGCGATGAGACCCACGCGGCGCCATTCATCGAGTGGAGGAGAGCGTAATGACGGTTCGTAGTAGTGGCTTGAGGGTGTCGTCATTCTCAGGGCTGGCAGTGGCTGCAGTTCTAATGCTCGTTCCGTTGGCGGCGGTCGCGGTTGCGGACGTTCCCCCGGACGACGTCGACGGGACTCTGGGCTCCCCAGGATCTAGAGTCCTCAGGGTCGGTTGGCCCAGTCTACAACCCGACATCCAGACGTTGAACCCTCTGTTCGCCACATTCGGCGCCGAGCACTTCGTTATATGGTCATGTTACAGCACTCTGCTTACAGAGAGCGCAGACGGGGATATCATCGGTGACCTGGCCGTCGATTGGGAAGTCCTCCCAGACGGCCTCACCTGGCATATCGAGATTGTTGAGACCGCCAAGTTCTATGACAGGGCCAATCCGAGCGTGCAGCAACCTCTGACTGTTGCTGACGTGATCTTCACCTATTGGCTCGTGCAGAACAACACCGGCAACACACTCCAGTACATGTTCCCTGATTTTCCTTCTGTTGGCGGCAGACTCGTCGAGGCGATGTGGGCGAACAGCGACTTTGAATTGTGGATCAAGCTGAGAATCCCATACGCTCCTTTCGTGAGCGTGCTTAGCTCTGTGCCGATTCTGCCTCAATACATTTGGTCGTATCAACCCGTGGAATGGTTGAACTACGCGGCGACGATTCCTCCGTGCGTAGGTTCTGGGCCGTGGTACTATGGACTTGATGCAGAGCCGGACTCGGGCTATGCGCTCCTGGAGAGGAGCCCGACCTGGTTCGGCACTCAAGAATATGGATGGCAACTCCATGTCAACCAGCTTGTTCTCAGGTCCGAGACAGAAGCGAGCAACCTGGCCAACTACCAAGCAGGCAGTAATGATGTGATGCTGGGCATAACGCAATCTCAGTTCATCAGCGGCAGTCTTGGCGGCACGAAATGGCAGTCGAGCCAGGGCTTCGTATTCGAATTCAACATGAACCAACTGACTGAGGAGAACAGGGACCTTTACGACATCGGGAACATAGGGGACTACAATAGCCAGCTTCTCCTTGATCCTGTTGTCAAACGCGCACTTCAGATGTCGATAGACAAGGATACAATCGTCAGCGACGTCCTCGACGGATTGGGGAGTCCTGCAGACTCGATTGTGCCTGAGTCGAGCCCCTGGCGGTACGACTACGGTGGTTTGGACGCCCCTCCAGGAGAGGCAGAGTTGCCTTTCGACACGTACAATGCCAGGATGATGCTCTACGCTTGGGGTTGGCAGTACAGGTTGGATGGCAGCATCGTACTGCCAAGCGATGTTGACTACCTCACGTACTTCCCGCTATCTCGGTACTCAGGAGGAGTCGTCACAGACACACTTCAGTTTCGGTTTGTCACTCCCAACACCGATGCGTTCTTCACCGAGGCGTCTTCCCTGATTGAGCAATGGGTGGCCCAGACAGGAATCGATCTCGTCTACGGCACTGAGACGGAATGGGGTATGAACTCAATCTGGTACGGCGCCGACTACGACACATGGTACTGGGATTGGCTGTTCACCCCGAACTCAGAGCCATCGGTGGACGTCATGTGGGTGTTGACAACCGATGCAATAGGTGCCTGGAGCGATGTCTACTGGAGCAATGAGACCTTCGACGCCCTCTATGACGAATCTCTGACCGAGTTAGATGTGGGCGTGAGGAGTCAGATCCTTGCTGAGATGCAGCGGATGGCGTACAAGGAAAGCGGGTGTTGGCCAGTGGCCTGGCTGGACACTCTGTACGCCGGGCAGAGCGTCTCGCCTGAGTTCTGGCAGAACTACGGGAACTGGACCGAGACGTATCAGTTGACGGTTGATTCCGGCTCTCCGTGGTTGTTCACCCAGATATACCCCGCAGACAATCCAGCTCCTCAGATCACCGGGTGGACAGAGTACTACGTGAACGATCTAACGATGCCAGTATCGTTCACCGCGACTGTCGTGGACACCGACGAGTGCGAGTGCATGTGGAACTTCGGCGACGGTACCAGCAGCGGATGGCAGTCTTCTCCGGACGCCACTCACCAATACTCGGAAGACGGCTATTTCGATGCGTGGCTGATTGTCAGAGAGACAAGCACTCTGGACGGGTTCATCACATCGAAGAAGGCTACTGTGCACGCTTGGGATCCGACCCAGTACGCGCCTCGAGACCTGGACTTCACCTACGAGCCTTCTGCTCCGGACACCGGGACCATAATCTACTTCAATGGAACCGCGGTCGACGATGATGGGGATCCATTGACCTACTCTTGGGATTTTGGGGACGGCACGACTGATGTTGGCCAGAGCGTCATGCACCAGTTCTCCTCAGGCGCGGGCTCGTACGAGGTGACTATGAGCGTCGACGATGGCCAGTTGGGAATGGAACCTAGGCCAGTGTATCTGACCAAGACAGTGATAGTGACTGAGAACTCGCCGCCTTGGATCACCGTGCCGGAAGTCATGTACGTAGGATGGAAGATGCTGTGGGAGTTCGAGGTATCTGTGGGAGACCCTGACGCCAACGACACCCTACGGCTCTTATGGGACTGGGGTGACGGGTCGGCGCCTACGGTAACGGAGAACGCGACTGCTTCTCACGTCTACAATTCGCGGCAACAGTACAATCTGACAGTCTGGTGCGATGACCTCACCGGATTGGACGGACACAACGTCAGCGATTCTGGAGTCGTTGTCGTAGGATACGAGCCCTCACCACCTGTCATAATCAATTTCTTGGTGTCGGACGGCAATCCAACCGCGGGCACCGCGGTCGAGTTCCAAGCCATCGCTGTGGACTCTGAGTATTACCCGTTGACATACTCGTTCGAGTTCGGCGACGGTTCTTACTTTAACACGACCTCTGCACCAAACATCGAGGTCACCGTGAATCACAGCTATTCATATCCTGGACCTTACCTCGCGTACCTTTCGGTCTCCGACGAACTGTACCCGCCAGAGGTGGCAGGTCCAATGTTGATTGAAGTCCAGCCTGACGATGACGTGCCGACCGCCATTGCCCTGGTTAGTCCGAATCCGGTATTGGCTGGGGAGCTGGTCACGCTCGACGCTAGTGAGTCTTTCGACAACGTTGGCATTGTGAACTATACATGGACCTTCTTCGACGGCCCAGTCCCGGTCGTGCTTTATGGCGAGGTCGTCAGCTACGTATTCATCTCTGAACCTCAGACGGTCACAATAACGCTGAACGTGTCTGATGCAGCAGGCAATTGGGGCAACGATACGGTGTGGCTGGATGTCGCAGGGGTCATTCCGGAGCTGCCGGGCGTGTTCGGCCCGGCTATGGTCATGCTGCTGTTGGTCCTGACAGTCGTGTCTGCCGCGAGGAAACGCCGCAAGAGCAATCGTCGGGATTAGGGCCTAGGACCTCTCTTCAGTCTTTCAACGATCTTCGCGATGGTCACGAGTAGGAGCACCCATGACAGGACGATCAGGAAGAAGCCCTCTGCCAGGAAACCGCCTTTCACTGCTGCGAGCAAGAACATGCCTGTCAGGGTCGCTGCGATGCCGAATGCAATGCCCCAGATGGCCATCGTTATGTCGACTTTCCACTTTCCCGTACCTTACCACTTCTCCCTGTGCAGCAGCTGCTCCAGTGCGAGCCTCCGCCTCTTTACGCCTTCACCGGACGGACGCCCGATGGGAAGGATTGCGACCGGACGCGCATCGCTCGGGATCTCAAGCGCTGCCCGCACACGCTCTTCATCGAAGGCTCCAACCCAGACGCTGCCAAGCCCTTTACTATGCAGGTACAGCATGGAGTTCTGGATTGCGGCTGCGACGTCCTGGAGACAGTAGAGGTCCCTCCCTCGATCGCCGTAGTGGGCGATGCGTTTCAGGTTCGCGCAGAACACAATTACAACAGGAGCGTCCCTAACGAAGTCCTGGTTGTATGCCGCCTCTGCGAGCATCTTCTTCGTCTTGGCGCCTCTGACGACTATGAAGTCTCTCGCCTGGAGGTTACCGGCAGAAGGTGCCAGGTTCGCCAGCATAAGCATCTCCTCGACCATCGAATCCTCAACCGGCTCAGGTCCGAATGCCCTGATACTCTTCCTTCCCTCGATGCACTCGACTACGTCCAAGCCTATCACCAGCGGGCATGCATGCGCGCCAACTTCTAAGTATTTTGTCGGCCGTCCCCTAACCGAGATGCCAGAACAGTTGGGCGAGGAGAAAGTCCGATGCCATCTCAGGCTTGAGTACGCATCACCAGATGAAGCCGAGAAGGTCCACAGGTCCGTCGAATTGGACAACCAGGACTACATCTCGACCAGAGTTGTTGGGAACGCGATTCACGCGGATGTCACATCAGCGTCGCTCTCCAGTCTACTGCACACCCTCGACGATTTCCTGGCATGCGCGAGCGTCGCAGACAGGGTCGTATCCAAGAGGCCTTAATCTGGCGAATCCTTCACCCTGACCGCGATGCCACGCTTGAACGCCAGCATCTCCTCTCGGTTCATGAGCGCCCTTCCGACTGCCGCCAGCTCATTCTTCGTATTGACAACGATCACGTCGTCCCCGGGCCGCACGTCCGGGTCGCACTCTCTCACGAACTTCGCGAAGACGTTGTTGCCCTTGGCCGCAAACTCTGCGGGTTCGTCCTCGACGACGACTCTCATGTGAGGGTTCGGGAGGATCTTCATGAGAAGCCTCGCGCCCTCCAGTTTCAAAGTGAATCTGCCGTCTCTCGCGCGCATCGATAGGACATGTTTCTCGTCGATGAGGACGTTCTTGATCTTTCCAGTCCTTTCGGACTTCACGAATCTCGCTTCGCCCATATCCATCAGGTCGCCCGCGCCCTTGCCGAACTGCATGTCCAGCACCGCCCGGCACTTCAGCATGTCGAGGTCGAACTTCCGAGGTGCACTCGGGACCATCTCGACAAGGAACTTCAGGGTCTCCTCTCCCTCCCACATGACGGCGAGTGGATATCCGTGGCTGTGCGCATGTCTCTCCATGGTTCCGTGCATCCGGTCCTTCACGCACGCATCGAGTTCGTTCGGGATCAAGGATTGAGCGATTGGGTAGTATTCGTCCAACTCAATCGGCACCGGCCCGAAGAAGGTGCTCACCACGAAGCTCGCATCGACCTTCTCGGCTATCTGAGAGATCTCCTTTGCGTAAGTCTTCGCATAGGTCTTCTCAGCCTCCTCAAAGCCAACAAGGACCTTCGTGTTCGGCTTCCGATATCTGGTGAAGTATCTCTCCTGATACCGCTGTACTGCAGGGCGGTCGTAGCTCTCCGGACCGCAGTAGAAGAATGCGCCTTTCCTGGTTGCAGGCTCGGACCTCTCGAGGTAGTCCTTGTGCTTGGCTAGTACCTTCAGTGCGTCCAGAAGGGCAGGATGAGCTCGCGCACGCATCTCGACGAGTTCCCAGATGGAGTTCTCGTGGATCGCGTTCCTCACGTTGCGCAGCTCTCCGAGGCAGACATGCAGATTGTGCTCCGCGATCATCTTGGTGCGCTCTTCACGGGGTCTCTCGATCAGGTCCTTGATCGAGGTGCGCGAGCAGGCTGGACAATGACACGTCAAGTCGTGCAGGTCCCTGAGGAACTTCGTGCCCGTCGGGAACATCATCCGTTCCTCTCTCGCGTACTTGGCGTAGGATGCGGAATCGAACATGTCGCAGCCCAGCAGAACAGCTAGCGGGAACACCATCGGGTGGCCCGCGCCGAAGAGGTGGACGGGCCGCGAAGGGTTCAGCCCCTTCTTCGATGCGATGATGATGTTGGCGATATCCGCGAACCTGTAGTTCTCGAGTAGAGGGACCACTCCTCCGATGGGATGCACCTGAAGGTCCAATGCTGACAGCTCCTCGGCGCATCTCTGCCTCAAGTCTGGATGCGTACCCCCTTGAACGGTCCCCGCAAGGAGCATGTCACCCCTGAGCGGGGCAGCGGACCTCCCCCTTCGGACAGTCTCTTCAACGGCCTTCTCGACCTGCTCTCGCGTGAACCCGGGCTCCGAGAATATGTCGAGTATGGTTCCGATGTCTGAGCCGATGGCTGACTGGAACTTCACTATCTCGTCCGGGTCGACCTTAACGTCGCCGTAAACGTAATCCTGGAACGTCCCACTGTCCGTCATCACGGGACCGTCGAAGCCCAGTACGGAGTGCACGCCGTTGGCCAGCGCCTTCTCCCTAAGCTGGTCCGAGCTCCGGATTATGTAGGAGTTCGTGATCAGCATCTTGACCCCCAGCCTGTCCTTCATTTCCGCGGGGGTGATTGTAAGGAAGTTCGGGTTGATGACGGGCAGGAGCACGGGCGTTGTCACTTTGCCATGTTTCGTTGTCAGCTCGCAGATCCTTGCGAGTCCGTCGCGCTCTTTCAGCTCGAACATCCGGTCATGAGTAACGACTGGGCACTAATTATTGTTTCATAGCCGTCACGTGCGCCGGGCACCAACAAACAATTAAATACGCTCCAGAGTGTGCTCGTCGGTCGAGGACGATGAGCAGTATATTCCAGGTGGTCGCGGGCTTGGCCATCATCTTCTTCCTGCCAGGGTTCATGCTCATCAACATGATGTTCCCCAGGAAGGGGGAGTTGGACCCGGAGTACGACATCGTCTACAGGTGCGCCCTCGGCATGGGCACTAGCGTGGTCATAGCGATCCTGGTCGGCTTCGCCCTCAACGCCATCAGCTCAGAGGACCAGGGCTACGTGACCCCGGGTCCGCTTTGGACAGTGTTGCTGTCGCTGACAGGCGCCTTCGCCCTCGTGGGCTGGTTCAGAGGAGCCTATCCTAGGCTCGGCTACGTTCATCCTGCCCTCTACAGGGTTCCCGCAAGAAAGGGCGAACCCCGAACGATTGGCAACGATTTCGCCAAGAAGAGGCGCCTCGAATCGTTGGTGATAGAGCGCGAGCAGCTCCTGAAGGACATCGAGAAATACGCTGATCGGTCGTCTACTTCAAATCCTCAGAGGAAGCTCTACTACAAGAAGATGGCCGAGGCAGCCCGAGAGAGGATCACCGAGGTCAACGACGAGCTCAAGAAGCTCGGCAGGGAGGCGCGCTGAATGGGTCCGAGGAAGGGGGAGATGGAATACAAGCTGGTCGTCGTGGTCAGGGACGACCTCAAGATGTCCGGGGGCAAGCTGGCCGCACAGGTCGCCCATGCTGCGGTCTCATGTGCGCTCGAGGCCAAGGCGAGGAAGACGAAGTGGTTCTCCGAGTGGTACTCTGAGGGGCAGAGGAAGGTCGTGCTCAGGGCGAAGGACCTGGAAGAGCTCAGAACCCTGAATGACAAGGCCGCTCGGGCCGGCCTGCCGAGAACCCTGATCACGGATGCCGGCCTGACGGAGCTGCCTCCGAACACGACGACCTGCCTGGGCATCGGCCCCGCCCCCGAGCACGAGGTTGACCAGATAACCGGCCATCTCCCGCTTGCGTGATGGTGAGATGAAGGCGCAGATCAGGATACTGGGAATAGACGATTCACCGTTCAAGTTCAGGGACGAGAAGGCACTCGTGGTTGGAGCCCTAGTCCGGGTCCCCAACTACCTCGAGAGCGTCATGAGGACCGAGGTCACGGTCGACGGCGCGGACGCAACGGATATGCTCGTCGAGATGGTCACGAGGTCGAGGTACAGGGAACAGGTCAAGGCGGTCATGCTTGACGGCATCGCGCTCGCGGGCTTCAACGTCGTCGACCTCCAGCGGCTTCACGAAGTGCTCGGAACCCCTGTGATCACCGTGACAAGGGACAGGCCCGACCTCGAGAAGATGAGGTCGGCACTGAAAGGGCACTTCTCTGATTGGCGGCAGAGGTACTCGCTGATCTCCAAGCTCGAGCTGAGGCCGATGACGACAGAGCACAAGCCAGTCTATGCATGTGTTGTCGGCCTATCCTGGGGCGAGGCTGTCGAGCTGGTGAGGATTGCAACCGTCCGGGGGTCAGTTCCAGAACCTCTCCGGATGGCGCACCTGATAGCCTCCGCGATGGTCCGCGGAGAGTCCTACGGCCGCTCTTGATTTGCCGGGTAAGAGCCCGAGTGTTGTGGAGACATCGGAAAGTGCCGCGCAACAGATAACTGGCCCTCTGGCATGCGCTCCGGTACAAGCGTAAGTTTTAATAGGGCGACGAGTTTGTAGGGCTTACTTCGCTGGAAAAGGTGAATGATTGCCTAGAGGACTGTATACTGCCAGGAGACTCAGCCTGAACCGACAGAAGCACCGGTGGAGCGACAGGTATTACAAGCGCCGGACAGAGCATCTGAAGGAGAAGTCCGACCCCTTGGAGGGCTCCGCCCAGGCCAAAGGCGTGGTGCTCGAGAAGGTCGGGATAGAGGCTAAGCAGCCCAACTCGGCGATCAGGAAGTGTGTCAAGATCCAGCTCATCAAGAACGGCAGGCAGATCACGGCCTTCGCGGTCGGCGACGGCGCAATCAACTTCATCGACGAACACGACGAGGTGCTGGTCGAGGGCATCGGGGGCAGGATGGGCAGGTCGTACGGCGACATCCCCGGCGTCAGGTACAAGGTCATCAAGGTCAACAACGTCTCCCTTGACGAACTCGTGAAGGGCAGGAAGGAGAAGCCCGTCAGGTGAGGACCATGGAAGGAAGCAATCCAACTCAACCGGAGGTCAAGGCTCAGGAGCCGGCGCCGTCGGCCCCACAGGCAGCTGCTGCACCGCCTCAAACAGCCGAGAAGGAGCAGGCACCTGCGCCTCAGCCATCCGCATCTCCAGAGCCACCCGCAGAGCCCGCGCCGCAGGAGGTCCGGGCCCCGAAGACGGGCGGAGTACTGCTCTTCGGCAAGTTCGATGTCTCCGCGGTCACTCTCAGGGACGCTGGCATGGCCAGGTACGTCGACATATCGGGCGTCGCGGTCCCTCACACGGGCGGCAGGCACACGAACAAACCCTTCGCGAAGGCCAAGATGAGCATCGTCGAGCGCCTGATCAACAACATGATGCGGACTGAGGTCTTCACAGGCAAGAAGCTCAAGTCATACAGGGCCGTCGAGAGGTCCTTCGAGATCATCCAGAACAAGACTAAGATGAACCCGCTCCAGGCGTTCGTGGACGCCCTTCAGAACGCGGCCCCGAGAGAAGAGGTCACGAGGCTCCAATACGGAGGCATCTCCGTCCCGAAGGCGGTCGATGTCGCGCCGGCGAGGCGAGTGGACCTTGCCCTCAGGTACATCAGCACTGGTGCGCTCGAGCAGTCCCACAAGAGCAAGAAGCCCATCGAGGAGTGTCTCGCGGACGAGATCATCTCCGCGGCCAGGAACGATGTCAACTGCTACTCGGTCGCGAAGAAGGAAGAGGTCGAGAGAGTGTCCGCTTCAGCACGCTGATCGGCCCGAAACCGTTTGTTCATCGTTTGCTTTCATCTGAGTACATGCTGAACCCATGGTGAGCTTATGGGAAGAAAAGAGGACAACATCAAGAAGGCACAGGCGCTGATGAGGAAGCCGCAGTTCATACGGAACATAGGCACAGCAGCGCACATAGACCACGGCAAGACCACTCTCTCCGACAACCTGATCGCAGGCGCGGGCATGATGTCGGAGGACCTTGCTGGCAAGCAGCTTCTCCTCGACTTCGATGAGCAGGAGCAAGCGAGAGGCATCACCATCAACGCCGCGAGCGCGTCGATGGTCTACGACTTCAAGGGACAGGAGTACCTGATCAACCTCATCGACACACCCGGTCACGTCGACTTCGGAGGCGATGTCACCAGGGCCATGAGGGCGATCGACGGCGTCATCATCCTTTGCTGCGCGGTCGAGGGCGTCATGCCCCAGACAGAGACGGTCATCAGGCAGGCCATCAAGGAGAGGGTTCACCCGATACTGTTCGTCAACAAGGTGGACCGGCTCATAAACGAGCTTCAGGTGACTCCCGAGCAGATGCAGCAGCGTCTCGCAAACATAGTCAACGAGGTCAACGAGAAGATCAGGAAGCTTCTACCTCCTGAGCTCAGGGACACTTGGGGCTTGAAGGTCGAGACAGGTAATGTGATATTCGGATCCGCATTCAACAACTGGGCCATCTCGGTCCCGTACATGAAGAAGAGCAACATCAACTTCAAGACGGTCTACGAGCACTGCAAGAACAATGACCAGAAGACGCTCTCCAAGAAGGCCCCGCTCCACGAGGTGCTGCTGTCCTCCGTCATCCTGCACTTGCCGAACCCACTGGACGCGCAGAAGCTGAGGATACCAGTCATCTGGCACGGGGACCCGGAGTCGGTCTACGGTAAGTCGATGCTCACGTGCAATCCCGACGGCCCTGTTGCGTTCATGGTCACGAAGATCATCGTCGACCCGCACGCAGGCGAGGTCGCAGTTGGCAGGCTGTTCAGCGGGAAGATCATCAAGGGGCAGGAGCTCTGGATATCAGGCATGCCCAACCCGAACAGGGCGCAACTGGTCTCGCTCACTGTCGGTGCGGACAGGATTCCGGTCGAGGAGATCGACGCAGGAAACGTTGTCGCGGTGTCGGGCCTCAAGGATGCGATCGCGGGGTCCTCGATATCCAGCGATCCTGAGATGGCGCCGTTTGAGAGGATGGTGCACTACTCCGACCCCGTCGTCACGGTCGCCATCGAGGCGAAGCACACGAAGGACCTGCCGAAGCTGGTGGAAGTCCTCAGGACTGTTGCCAAAGCGGACCCGTCGATACAGGTCGAGATCAACCAGGAGACCGGCGAGCATCTCATGTCCGGCATGGGCGAGCTTCACCTCGAGATCACCAACTACAGGATCGTCAACGAACACAAGGTCGAGATCAAGA
>ERZ1649853.302-NODE-302-length-20695-cov-6.286919_pt1 | contig 20695 bp, 20 predicted proteins | sample MGYA00575353_ERZ1649853 | MGnify/ENA primary metagenome ERZ1649853 (study PRJEB40853, sample SAMN11349654) | freshwater sediment metagenome | isolation source: river sediment | host: Sediment | place: India: Okhla Barrage, New Delhi | collected 2017-02-21 ...
CCCAACCATGATTATCTTGTTGATCATCTTGGGATCACGATTTATTAGGCTAAGGCTCTGGATTAGATCATCAATCCAAATTGGCTGCAAAAGGCTATCACCGTTCCCAGCGATTAAAAACAGTGGTGTGAATAATTTCAACAATCTTGCAATAGGCTCGGTAAATTGATCGCCGGGTCCAAATACCACACCGGTACGGATGATCGTGTAAGGTATACCGCAATTCATGATCCAGTTCTCAGCAAGCCCTTTGGCCTTTAGTACCGGATAAGCAGATGCTCTGTTTGCACCAATGTGGCTGACAAAAAAGATACGTTCAATTTTGGATTGCTTGGCTGCAGTGACCAATGCAATGGTCCCCTCAACATCCACCTTGTTCAAATCGGCAGAAGTTCCCTTCCTTTCAGCTCCAGCCAGATGATAAACCTCATGAATACCTTTTAGAGCGGCCTTCATTCCCTGAATGTCATTAAGACTGCTTATCGTTACTTCAACAGGGACACCTTTGGGAAATGTTGGTGATTTTGTGGAAGGTCTTAATAGAATTCGAACATCCTGGCCTGAATCTACAAGAGACCTGACCAAATGCCTGCCGATGAATCCTGTACCACCAGTTACGAGAATCACTGCAAGGATTATACCTGAGCCAATGGCTGCTGAAATTTTTGGCGCGCTTCTTGCAACAATCAAGCTGAAATTAGGAGTACTACAAATCGTAATGAATACATCATTTGCAGCCACCTCCATTACAGGCAATAAAATCGGTTTCCATTATTTTCAGGATACCGCTCATTACACCAATAAGGATCTAAACACCTGGTTGCCTGAATTGGTAAGCCTCAATGCACAATGGATTGTTCTACTATCTGACTCTTCCCGAGCAATCCCGGAACAATTCATCCTCGGTATCAAACAAGCTAATATTTCGCCCATCGTGCATTTCCATTTTCGCCTGCCCGATGCGCCTAATCCGCCAGATATGCGGGCTATTTTCACGGCTTATGCTCATTGGGGAGTGAAATATGTCGTTTTGTTTAATAAACCTAATGAGATATCATCATGGTCACCTGCCAGTTGGTCACAACAGGATCTTGTTGAACGCTTCATTGACAGGTTCATTCCGCTTGCCCACGAAGCTCTACGGTGCGGACTTACTCCTGTTTTCCCACCACTGGAACCAGGAGGGGATTACTGGGATACCTCTTTCCTTCGATCTGCTCTGGCTTCAATTCAAAGACGAGGCGGAGAAAAGTTACTCAACAGCCTATCTTTTGCGGTCACATCCTACACCTTTGGTCACGAATTTTCCTGGGGTGAAGGTGGACCTCAAAAATGGCCAGGGGCAAAACCATACGCGACTCCTGCGGGGTGTGAAGATCAATGCGGCTTTAACAATTGGCAGTGGGTAGAAGCGATAGTGAAAAACGCAGGAATACCCGAGACCAACCTTTTTCAATTTGGCTGTGGTTTAAAAACAAAAACAGAAGGTTATTCTCCCATAGTACATTCGGATGTAATCCTTGAGATCATAAATAAAGTTCAGGATCCCAAAAATAACTCGATAAAAGCTTCTCTTTTCTGGTTGCTTGCAGCCGACCCCGGAACGAGCGAATTCACCCAAGCCTGGTTTAAAAGTGAAGGTAAAACTTTACCTATCGTTAAACTGCTCAGGTCAGAGTACAGAATTGAGCCAAATGACACCGAGTCGAAAAGAAAAGATAAGGGTGAAACCAATGGAAGGTTGAAAGATGAGGACTCTCATCCCATCGATCATTATCTTTTGCTTCCTTCTTACGAATGGGGTGTTGCTGATTGGCATCTTGAAGTCACACGCCCCTTCATTATCAGGCATCGACCAACAGTTGGATATTCGATTACCGAAGCAATTTTAGCAAAAAAAGTAACCATCATTGGCGGTGACAATGATTTTTCTCCAGACAAGATTTCGCATTTACGAAATTCCGGCTGCGAAGTTGAACAAATATCAGGAGATGGTACAAGTATTGCATCAATCCTGGCACAGAGGTGAGCCATGTCGATTACCCTTCCCAGCACACCCGTTGTGCATACTCCTATCGTAGCCAAATCACCGGTCCTGAAAGTCATTGGACTCGGTGGTGGTGGTCAGAATACCATTGACCGCATGATCGAGCTAGGCATGTCCGGAATCGAATTTATCGCCGCTAATTCAGACGCACAGGTCTTATGCAAGTCGCACGCACCAGTAAAAGTTCAGTTAGGCCCTATTCTCACTCGTGGACTAGGTGCGGGTGGCGACCCTTCCATAGGGGAAGCAGCCGCTGAAGAAAGCCTTAAGGATCTCAACGAGGTGCTATCTGGGGCGGATATGGTATTTCTTACCGCTGGCATGGGCGGCGGTACTGGAACAGGCGCAATATCCGTTGCAGCCCGTGTTGCAAAAAGTCTGGGAGCTGTTGTGGTTGCTGTGATCAGTCTGCCATTTAGCTTTGAAATTGGTCGGCGGCAGAAAAACGCCCGCGAAGGTTTGCAGAAACTTCAACAATACACGGATACTCTCATTAGCGTTCCCAACGATCGTCTCCTTCAATTTGCACCGCGGGATTTGCCTATCGAAATGGCATTCCGGTTGGCTGATGATGTGCTCCGTCAAGGGGTGCAGGGAATCTCTGAACTGATCACACAACCCGGACTGATAAATGTTGATTTCGCCCACATCCGTAATATGATGAAAAATGGCGGAGGATCACTTCTGGCAATTGGTACCGGTGAAGGTGAAAACAAGGTCGAAATTGCCCTCGAGCATGCCTTACACCATCCAATGCTGGAGACTATCAATGTGCCAGATGCGAGCGGAATAATTGCCAACTTTACCGGTGGAAACAATCTGGCATTCCTGGAAGTTATGGAATCCCTGAATCACTTACAGAGAATGGCACGTCCTGATGCCACCATCATTCCCGGTGTTGTGACCGATGATCGCATGGAAGATCGCGTTCAGGTTATTCTTGTTCTTACCGGAATTGGCGCAACTCCGGTAGATGATCGACCCTCCGAGATCCAAAAAGACGTGAAGGATGTTGATGAAATAACAGCCTCGGTCACGTATTCGACCGAAGAATCTCACCAGGTTGCTTTAACGTCTCTACCAGCCAACCTGGATGTTCCGGCATTTTTGCGCCGCCGGTTAACCTAGGAGATGGTTCCTATGGACGACAAGTCACTTCAACAGGTGTGCAATAGCGTTTATCGGCAGTTCCCGGAAGTTCGGGGGGTAAAACCCTCAGTATCGTCCCTTCTTGGGGAGAAATTTCAACTGATCTTTCGTGGAAAAGGGGAAACCCCGGATGGCAAAAAGATTTCTCGAATTGTTCGAGTAACAGCTTCAGAGGCCGGTAAGATTCTAAAAATGACCACTTCCAGATAAAGAGATACTATGTTTGCCCAAATCTCTCAGCAAGTTCAAAGCACTTTTTGGGATTTATGTATAGCTTTTCTGGGTAAAGCGGAATGGTTAAAATGGCCGATCGCATTTATCCTGGCAATCAAAAAAGACACATCGTTGAAAACCAAACTGGTGGCTGCAATAATTATTGCATGCATCGGGTTTAGCTTCGGTATTCTCGTATATTTCATAACGTTATTGTTTTAAGAACGATACTTAAAAACAGCATGATGCTGTTTTTTGTTTTAAGCGAATGGTAAAATGGATTTAAACAACTGTCGACTCCTATGCTTAATCACTTAAAACGATCCCTCCCCTTTTTTCTCATTCTTCTTTTCATTGGGTTTCTGTTTCTTGGGTACACAATTGCAAAAGAGATTTTTCCCGGGCACTCCTTAAAACCACTGGTGACTTTATCCATGGAGAATGAGGTTTTATCCCAAAACGGATACTTGTTATTCCAGGTTTCGTCACTGGACAAAAAGGATGCACAACTTATCTCAACTTGGATCGTAATTGATGCTGCTACCAAAACAGGTCATCAATTGTTCTTTGTTAATGTTTACCCAGTGCTTGATCTACCCAAAAGTGAACAACTCAACATTATATTTTCTTTGACACGGGATGAGAGGTTAACCCCCAGTTCGTACAGGCGTTACAAACGATTATTAAATCTCAAACTAAATGGTTACTTCATCATTGATAATTCCGGACTCTTATCATTGTCCTCGATTGGTGGGATAGACCAGCTGGAAATCTACAATGAGTCCGCTCAAACTACTGAAGCGGTACAACATATCCAGGCAAGTGGGAAAACTGTCCTTTCACGGATATGTGAACTATTATCATCTGGCGCTGGCACCTCATTCTTCTCGCAGCTGAATCTGGATGTCTTAATGCCAGATGTCTTGACTAGCGATCAATCCAAGGAAGAGATCAGCGCATTAATCAACAACGTTACCCAGTCTACCTCGCCATATTCCTGTAACGTGATCGTTCCATAAAACCTTCCCCTATTTGTCTTCCGGCATGATATAATGTCGCGCTTTATAAATATATTTTCATAAGGATAAAAATGGATACTTCCCGTGTAGAAAAAGATCTCGTGATCAGCATGGATTATGAGCTTAAAGTAGAAAACAGCATAATTGATTTTTCCGAAGATGGCGATCCGATCGTTTTCCTTCAAGGACATGGCAATATCATTCCCGGACTGGAAAGTGCCATACAGGGTATGAAAGTTGGTGAATCAAAAACCGTGTTAGTAAAACCGGCTGATGGCTACGGTGAATACGAAACTGAGAATTTTATTGAAGTACCAAAGGCTGAATTCCCGGAAGAAATCCCTCTAGAAATTGGAACCGAGATTGGCGTGAATGATGAGAATGGCGAAGAACTAACTGCATATATCGAAGAGGTTGACGCCAATAAGATCACTCTTAATTTCAATCACCCGCTAGCTGGAAAAGAGTTGGAATTCCACGTAAAAATCGTGGAAATCCGGGAAGCAACCTCCGAGGAATTAGAACACGGCCACATTCATGATGACCATGAATGCTGTGGTGGCGACGATGAAAATTGTGATTGCAGCCATGATGAACATTGCTGCGGTGGGCACTGAGTTTTACAGTTTCGCAGATAATAAAGGTTGCCATCTGGCAGCCTTTTTCATACTTTTCTAACCTCTCCAGGCAGCATTTGCCAGGTGGTAAGTTCTGTCACTCTACTTAACTCTTTCCGGACCATTTCGGGATCATCCTGGTTGATCGTGAACAGGTCATTATGCAGTGGTACCATAATCCTAGATTTGATGGAAATTGCGAGGGATATCGCTTCATCAACTCGAAGATTACCCACAATCCCCAATTCATCCCTTCGTTTATTCCGCCCATTCACTGGCAAACAAGCAACATCAATATTCCATTTTGCAGAAAGGATGCTGGCTATCAATTGACTGTGAAGAATAGTATCTCCGGCATGATAGAGAACCACCCCATCATGTTTGATCAGGTACCCAAGATAAAGGAATTCTCCAGACAATTGATCCAGTTTGACTTCATAATGAGCAGCTGGGATTGCCAGAAACTCCAGTCCAGGAATCCCCTCCACTACTTTTACCATGGGGGATAAAAGCCTTCCAGGGTGTATAGATGTCTTCGAAAGATTATTCCGGACAGCTACTGAACCAACAAACCGGCATTCAGGGTAACGTGCGGATATCGTCATAAGTGTGGGAAGGTCACAATGATCCGCATGATCATGGGTTACAAATACTACGTCAATACGAGGTAGATTTTCAGGCAGAATTGGTGGTGGGAAATTCCGGTTAAATTGTTCAGCCTCTCCATACCCGCCTTCAACCACAAAGTTCGAAAGATATGGATCTATCAGTATCGTTGATCTTTTACCCTCCAGTAAAATTCCTGCTTGCCCGAGATAGGTAAGTTTCATTTTTTCCTCAATTATGCTGATTATATCTTTCAACTGAATTTGAAATTATAATCATTGATGAGAGTTGAGGTGAAATTTGGCGATAAAAATTGTCACCGATAGCACCTGTGATCTACCAGATGAGGTGATTAAAGAGTACGATATTACTGTTGTTCCTGTCTATGTTAATTTGGGCGAAGAGAGTTATCAGGATGGTGTAGACCTGAACAGAAATGAATTCTATTCTCGAATTGAACGACATAAGATCTATCCTACTACAGCTTCCCCGGCTATCGATCACTTTTCGAAAGCTTTTTCAAAGTTAGCTTCCAAAGGAGCGGATTGCATCTTATCCATTCATCTCTCTTCATCAATTGGTGGGGTATTCAACGTCGCCCAGCTGGCAAGTAAAAACGTAAAACGAATCCTGGTCCATACTTTTGATACCGGTCAAATCAGCATTGGAACCGGTTTCATCGTTGCTGCGGCGGCGAAAATGGCCAAAGCTGGCAAAAACCTCAATGAAATCATTGCCAGTATTCAGGACCTAGCAAATCGGACATACACTTTTGCGATGGTGGACAACTTAAATTTCCTCAAACATAGCGGTCGGATTTCACAGTTTAAAACCTTGCTTGGCAGTATCCTTCAAGTAAAACCGGTTCTCCGTTTTTATAGAGGGATTCCATCGGTCGAGGTCGTTCGAACTAGCAAAGCTGCCTTCGACCACCTGATCCGATCAATCAGATCTCTTGGGAATCTTGAACGGTTAAGTGTTCTCCACATAAACGCCCATGAGAGAGCCCTAATTCTCTTGAGGGAAGCAGAAAAGCAATTTGCAGGCCAGTTGTCTCCCCGTATCATCGAGGTTTCTCCTGCCATTGGAACTCACATTGGTCCGGGGGCTGTTGGTTTCGCCGTGATTGTGGCTTCTCCTGAACAATAAACCTTAAGGATCCTGTGTTTATTCCAACCACTGTTGAAGAAATTAAAAATCTGGGATGGGATTCTCTGGATGTTATCCTTGTTTCGGGGGATACATACATTGACACTCCCTACTCGGGGGTGGCATTAATAGCGCGGATCCTTCTTACACACGGATTCCGGGTCGGGATCATCGCACAGCCGGCAACAAGTGAAATATCGGATATCAATCGCCTGGGTGAACCGCGCCTCTTCTGGGGGGTGAGCAGCGGAACAGTTGATTCGATGGTGGCAAATTACACTGCTACTCTTCGAAAACGCAGGAGCGATGATTTCACTCCAGGTGGGTTAAATAATCGCCGTCCAGATCGGGCTGTAATTGTTTATTCCAATCTTATTCGTCGAGCATTTAAAAATACAGTACCGATCGTTCTCGGTGGTATAGAAGCCAGCCTACGCCGCATAACTCATTATGATTACTGGTCTGACAAATTACGAGCTCCTATCTTATTCGACGCAAAAGCAGATTTTCTGTTATATGGAATGGCGGATAGAAGCATCATTGAATTGGCCGAAACGTTAAATCAAAATAGATCGCCTCTGGAGATTCGCGGTTTAGGCTATATATCAAAAACAATCCCCCAAGGATTTAAGGATCTTTCTTCTTTTGAAGAGGTTGTTGCCGATAAAGCCAAATTCAGCCAGATGTTTATTAGCTTTTATGAAAACAATGATGCCATAACAGCAAAAGGCCTCGCTCAAAAAAAGGGCGATCGTTATTACATTCAGAATCCACCGTCATTCCCTTTATCCACTTCAGAGTTAGATACGGTTTATCATTCTTCTTGGGAACGTAATCAACATCCCTTTTATGCAAGTCAGGGCGACGTAAAAGCCCTTGAAACGATCCAGTTCTCTATCCCGACGCACCGTGGTTGTTACGGTGAATGTAATTTTTGTGCGATTGCAGTTCACGAAGGTAGAACGATTACAAGCCGGAGTGAGGCATCAATTCTTGAGGAAGCGGAAGCGATCACACATCACGCTCAATTTAAGGGAATTATCCGAGATCTTGGCGGTCCAACTGCTAATATGTACCAGATTGAATGTAAAAAGAAACTAACTTCCGGCGCTTGCCTGAATAAACGCTGTGTTTTCCCAGAGGTTTGTCCTGTTCTCAAGATTGACCATAATCCTCAAATCGAATTACTCAAGAAGATAAGAAAAATTTCCGGTATCCGTAAAGTATTTGTGGGTTCGGGACTACGTTATGATATGGTGATGGCAGATAAGGAATGTGGAATCCCTTATTTAACTGAGGTTATAAACCATCATGTATCCGGTCAATTGAAAATTGCTCCAGAACACACTGATTTGAACGTTCTGCACCTGATGGGCAAACCTTCTTCAAAGTCCCTGGATGAATTTCGCCAAGCCTTTGAAAAGATCACAAAAAAAGCTGGAAAAGAGCAATACTTAACCTATTACCTTATCGCTGCTTATCCGGGTTGTTCCGATGCTGATATGCGGAAACTCAAACAATATGCAATCCAGAGTTTGAAGGTGACCCCTGAACAGGTACAGGTTTTTACCCCCACTCCTTCCACCTACGCCTCAGTTATGTATTATACGGAAACCGATCCATACTCCGGACAAAAGATTTTCGTTGAAAAGAACCTAACCCGAAAAACCCACCAAAAAGAGATAATCACGGAAGACCCAACTAGTACAATCCTTTTTCGTAAAAAATCAGCAGGGTTTAAAAATGTGGATGGCTATGCGAAATTTAAACATCACGATAGAGATAAAAAATGAGTATAAATGATCGGGTAAAATTTTTTGTTGCCTGCCCTCCCGGGCTTGAGTTTTACCTAGCAGAAGAACTCAAAACTTTGCTTCCCCAGGCTCAAACTTCAAATAGTAGCGAAAAAACTGAAAAACTATTTTCTTCTGATGAATCTGGTGGGTTTGAATTTGACGGGTTGCTCTCCGATATCTATCAAGTGAATTTGCAAAGCCGTGTCGCCAGTCGGGTTGTAATCCGGCTAGGCTCATTTTTTGCGGCAGCGTTTTCTGAACTGGAGAAAAAAACATCCAGGCTGGAATGGGAACTTTATGTACAGCCCGGTCAGTCGGTAGATATTCGCGTTACATGCCACAAATCCAAGCTATACCATTCTGATGCTGTTGCGGAGCGAATCCTTAATGCCATCAATCTGCATTTTTCCTCATTAGGAAAATCATCACCTCTGATAAATCCTTCTTCAACCGGTCAATTGATCCTGGTCCGCATTGTGAGAGATTTTTGCACGATTAGTATCGACTCATCCGGAGACGCCCTTTATAAGCGTGGTTATAAACAAGCTATCGCGAAAGCCCCATTGCGCGAAAATCTTGCTGCCGCTATGATACTTTTTTCCGGTTGGAAAGCCTCCGTACCCATAATTGACCCATTTTGTGGTTCCGGAACGATTCCAATTGAAGCTTCTTTGATCGCGAATCACATTCCACCTGGCATCAATCGGAATTTCCGCTTTTTTGATTGGACGTGTTTCGATGGTTCACTCTGGAATGAGATCCGCTCGCGAAGTATTTCCTCCATTCAAAAAGCCGAAGTTGTTATTTCCGGGTATGATCGGGATGCCGGGGCAATCGAGTCTGCCCAAGCGAATGCTGCCCGCGCCGGGCAAAAAGCTACGACCCATTTCTCACAGCAAGCCGTATCTTATTTAGAACCCTCATCACCAACTGGAATGATTATCACCAATCCCCCCTATGGTATCCGAATCCAGGATAATAAAGATCTTAGAAATCTTTACTCTCGTTTTGGAGACATCTTAAAAAATAAGTTTAAGGGATGGACTGTAGTTTTGCTTGGATCAGATGATCGGCTTATAGGGAACTTAATGCTCGGACCATCAAAGAAATCAGTTCCCTTCCAGAACGGTGGTATTCCGGTGAAAATGCTTTTGTTTGAGTTATAAGTCACCCCCCTTTTCCAATCGCTTTTTATTTTCATACGGGAAAATAAACAATTTCCGGTCCATTGGTGGGATCATTCTTCCAATTTTTTCTTGCAATTCCTCGAACACCACCCAGCGGTCTTGTAACAGGGTGCACCCATATTCTTGGCAGTAGCTGCAGTTAGCAACACCCTTCACAATTGCGCACGGTCGAACCTGGCAAGTCTGGTCGATCAATTTCGGATTCTCTTCCATGCACCCATCACAGAAGATGTCTTCGGGGTTTATTCTGAACCCAAAATAGTTAAACCAGCCGTCACTAAGTTTTACTCTGTTCTCTGGATGGCTTTTAACGTTGGGTGCAAACGCCAGACAGAGATCACACCGGTAACCGCATCGGGAAATTATCTTTTCAGCCATCTGTTTTTCACCTTCTTTTTGTATTTATATTAGCATCCATTCCTAAAATATGTCCTATTCTGTTTAATGTTAGAATACAAACGGGAAAATCCCGACACATAAACCAATTTTTCAGGAGAAACAATGAAGCAAATTCGTGTTCTTCAATGGGGTCTCGGAGCCATGGGAAGCGGCATGGCAAAGTTAATGCTCGAAAAAACCGGTCTGAAAATTGTCGCGGCATTGGATGCCCGCCCGGATTTTTGCGGTAAGGATCTGGGCGATGCACTTCAATTGGGCAAAAAAGTTGGCGTAAAGATCACCAATAATCCTGATTCCGTCCTGAAAAAAGAAAAAGTTGATATCGTGGTCATTGCCACAACCTCCTGGTTGAAAGAACAAATGCCTGACCTTCGAAAAATTTTAACAGCTGGCATCAACTGCATTTCGATTGCGGAAGAAATGTCTGATGCGCATGCGCAAAATCCTAAATACGCCAAAGAATTGGATAAACTTGCAAAGGAGAACGGGGTCACTATCATTGGCACAGGTGTAAACCCCGGTTTTGTTCTAGACTTGCTGGTCGTGGCATTGACTGCCGGCAACCATTCTGTCGATCGCATTGAAGCTTCCAGGGTAAATGATCTCAGCCCTTATGGACCAACGGTGATGAATAGTCAGGGAGTTGGAACCACCCCGGAACAATTTAGAGCAGGACTTGCTGATGGTTCGATAGTCGGTCACGTCGGCTTCCCTGAATCCATTCATATGATCAGTGATGCGGTGGGACTTGGCGTTGATCGTATTGAACAGACGCGAGAGCCAATCATAAGTAAAGTGAAGCGTGAAACCCCACATGTGAAAGTAGCTCCAGGTATGGTGGCTGGTTGTTCTCATATTGGTATCGGATATCATGGAGAGAAGGAAGTCATCAAACTCATCCACCCGCAGCAGATCCATCCGGGGCTCGAAAAACAGGATACCGGGGACTACATAAATATTTACGGAAAACCGGAAATCCACATGTCAATAAAACCTGAAATCGCCGGCGGGATCGCAACGGAAGGAATTGCAGTCAACCTCATCCCGTTGGTCGTGGCAGCTACCCCGGGTCTCAAGCGGATGATAGACCTGCCCATTCCCGCAGCATTGATGGGTGATAGTGCCTACACCCGAAAAGCATAACTCTAAAAGACCACCTCGTTCACAGGAAGGTGTTTCATGACCCTTGTTCCAAAAGGCACCTGGGTTGAGATCGAAAAAATCGTCTTGACTCCAGAACAACGTGCTTCTGTGTTACCTGATGAAACGCGCAAAGTCCCGTATGTATTACGGGTCTCAGGTTTTTTACTAGAAAGTGGCGAGCTCGGCAAAGAAGTATCTGTGAAGACCATCATTGGGCGGAATCTTTCAGGCACCTTGAAAGTAGTGAACCCAAGCTTTTCACATGGTTTTGGTAAAACCATTCCTGAACTCCTTACCATCGGAACTGATAAGGAGGAGCACTAATGTCTCGGGATATTTCCTATGAAGCCGTGATGGCAAGGAAAAATGAGATCATGAAATCCTCGATGCAACTGGATTATGAGGATTTTATATTGAGTCCTATAGCCTTTGATTACGAACGGATGATGACTGCTACTGGATATACGATAGAAGATATCATCCGCATCCAACAGGACACCAAGGTCGGAAACACTCCCCTGTATGAATTAAAGAATTTCACAAAAGCTGTTCGAGCTATATCTCCAAAAGGAAAAGGCGCTCGTATTTTCGTTAAAGATGAAGCGGCTAATGCATCCGGTAGTTTCAAAGCCCGACGCGCCTCAATCAGTGCCTATGATGCAGTAAAAAAGGGTTACCAGGGCATGATTGCTGCCACATCAGGGAATTATGGTGCTGCGGTTGCATCTCAGGCAGCACAACGCCGGCTAAAATGCATCATCGTTCAGGAGCTTTATGACAGCCGGGGTGTCGGGCAACCGGAGATCATTGAAAAGGCACGGGCTTGTGAAGCCTATGGCGCTGAAGTCCTTAAGCTCACAGTGGGTCCAGAGCTCTTTTACATGCTTCTGAAAACCCTCGAAGAAACCGGTTTCTTCAACGCCAGTTTGTATACCCCCTTCGGTATTCGCGGCGTAGAGAGCCTTGGATTTGAAATTGCGCAACAGTGCCGTCACCTTATAGGTAGAGAACCCGATGCTGTAGTGATAACGAACGCCGGTGGTGGAAATCTTACCGGCACTGCCCGAGGATTGCGTGCGGCAAATGTGAAGGCTACCAGGATTATCGCCTGCTCGGTTGATTTAACCGGATTGCATATGGCATCTGATCGTGATTTCAACCTGAAATCTTTCACAACCGGACACACCGGATTTGGTATTCCCTTTTCTACCTGGCCAGACAGAGTGGATGTTCCCCGCAATGCTGCCCGTCCCTTGCGTTATATGGATGAATACCATCTGGTTACCCAGGGCGAGGTATTCTATATCACCGAATTACTCACCAAGATTGAAGGTCTTGAACGGGGACCCGCAGGCAACATCAGTCTCACCGCAGCAGTATCAATGGCTCGTGAGATGGACGAGGATCAGGTAATTGTGGTTCAGGAAACCGAATACACAGGTGCAGGAAAACACCATAACAGCCAGTTATCCTTTGCCCGCGATAATGGCATTGAAATACGCCGTGGAGACCCGGCTGATGATCGCCCCGGCAGGACTATCATCATTCCGGATCATCTTGCTCAGGTTCGCAGTAAACAGCAGGATATTGACCACTTACGCAAATCCTATCTAGGCAATGCAGCGGCAAAATACCCTGTTTCCAATTGGTCAGAGAAGGATGTTTCCTTCCTCGCCCAGGACATAAACAAAACTGTGGGTTGGGTTCAGTCCAACTTACCAAAATGATCAGTAGAGGATATCTATGACCCAGGATAGAATAGCTAATTTTGAAAAAAGAAGAAAAGAATTGGAAAAACTGAGCGACGCAGAATTAAAGGATCGTTTCTGGGAACTGTGTAACCAGGTAGTTGAACCTATTGTCGACCTGGCTCGTACACATACCTCCCCCTCGATTGAGAGATCCGTGCTGCTGCGAATGGGAATTGACAGCATAACTGCTCATGTTGTTGTTGATCGTGTACTAGAAGCTGGTCTTCTCGGAAAGGGAGCCGGTCAGGTAGTTTTGGAAATTTCCAAAAAGAAAGAATGTGACCTGCAAACGGCAGCCCGGACAATTTGTGATGAAAAAGACATACTGAATGGATTGTTTAATTAGATAATTGAGGTCAACCCGATGACTACGCAAAATCAACTAGATCCCAACAAAAAACTTGACATCGAATCCATTCTCGAAGGTCTGGAAAATTATCACCCCCGTCGTAAAGGATGGACCTGGCGCGAAGTGCCGGAAAATGGCATTAACATGGGACCTTTTCATTATCGCAATATGTCGAAACCTTTGGAAAAGAGTCTTGGTCTGCCAGCTTCAAAGTACTTCGACCATATTGATCCACAACCAGAATGCGTCGTGACGACCGAAATCGCCTCCGGCCGCTTTGAAGACGATATCCGCCGTATGCGTATGGCTGCGTGGAACGGAGCGGATCACATCATGGTCATCCGCACCACTGGTCAGAGTCACATTGATGGCTTATTGGAAGGAACACCTGAAGGGGTAGGTGGTGTGCCCATCACCCGCAAACAGATCCGCGCAAGCCGGAAAGCCTGCGACATGATCGAGGATGAAGTTGGTCGACCGATCAATTTTCACAGCTATGTCTCCGGTGTGGCAGGTCCCGAGGTGGCGGTATTGTTTTCAGAAGAAGGAATTAACGGCGCACACCAGGATCCTCAATATAACGTGTTGTATCGCAATGTAAATATGTACCGTTCCTTTGTGGATGCTGCTGAAGCAAAAAAGGTGATGTCGGGAGCAAAAATCTTCCAGATCGACGGTGCCCATAATGCAAATGCCACCGCTAAGGCTGGCTGGCTGGTTATGCCTGAATTAATGGTCCAGCATGGCATCAATTGTGCCTTTTCTGTCGCTGTAGGTATGGATAAGGATCTCATTGGGCTTTCCACTGTCCCACCTAACGCACCCCCTGCCCCCAAGTTGTGGTATGACCTGCCCTATGCGGTAGCGTTGCGGGATTTCTTTTCGGAATTTAAAATGCGTGCTCAGCAGAATACCCGGTATATCGAAGCTGATATCGAAGAAGCCATTCGCACGCATACGATCGATACCCTTATTTCAATGCTCACGAGTGCTGACATTCAAAGCACCATCACACCAGACGAAGGCCGCAATGTTCCCTGGCATTACAATAATATTCGCGGTGTACAGACGGTAAAACAAACCTGGGCGGCATTGGATGGCATTAAAGAATTGCTTTCCATCAATCATCAAGGCCCTCTTGGAGAAATGGTTCGGGACTTGAAAATCCGCGCCGTAGCCTTCCTTGAGGAGGTAATTGAAACAGGAGGGTACTTCGCTGCCGTTGAAAAAGGATTCTTTGTGGATTCAGCCAAATATCCTGAGCGCAGCGGGGATGGAATAGCGCGGGACGGCAAAGGTGGTGTTGGAGCTGATTCGATCGTCATGCGGGATTCTGATTACTTCGCTCCCGTTTGTGACCATTTCGGTGAGAACCATCTCCCCAGTAATACAAAACATGCATGTGATCTGATCGACGGATGTACATTGTGCAAACCGGAAAAAATCGTTTACATTGATGAACTCGATCCTGAAGACAGTTGCAATAAACGGCTTGAAGCTACATTTCAATATCGAAAAGGCGGAAAAGTAAAACCCGAAGCGGAATGGTCAGGAGATGGCACGATCCTCACGCAATTTTTTGTTCCATTGACTGAGGAATTTGCCGCTGCCTATGGTATTGAAATGGCAAAAAAGCTGGGTCTTGAAGATCCCCAGGTAGTCAACATTGAGGTAATGCAACCGGCTGAAGGGTGTTTCGTGGAAGTTAAGGGTAAAATCCCCTTCGATGTCGACATTAAATCTTTGAAGGTTCCTGAAAAAGAAGTGATCCTTCCTGAAGAGGAATTGAGAGAGGCAGTTAAGAAGATCGGACTTAAAGTGGTCGCAGCCACTGTTGGCGAAGATGAGCATAGTGTGGGTTTACGTGAGATCCTGGACATCAAGCATGGTGGTATCGAAAAATATGGGGTTAAATATTATTATCTGGGAACCTCGGTTCCTGTTAGTAAGTTGATTGATGCTGCTATCGAGACCGGCGCTCATGCCATCCTGATATCGACAATCATCAGCCATAATGATACCCATCGGCTCCAGATGAAGAAGCTGGCGGATCTCTGCATCGAACGGGGAGTGCGTGATCAGTTGATATTGATTGCCGGTGGAACTCAGGTAAACCGGGAGATGGCAAAAGAAACGGGTCTGGATGCCACCTTTGGAAGGGGAACTAAAGGAATCCACGTTGTCAATGCAATGGTAAAAACGCTGACGGCACGCGGAAAGCTAAAATAACGGGGTTCTGTTGTCGAAACAGATCAATTTTCTCACTGTCGAGATCGGATCCACCATCACCAAGGTGAATGGATTTACACTTGGTCAGCATGGTGGATTCGAACTGCTTTCACAGGGATTTTCTCCTACCTCAATTTCGGAAGGGGATGTTCGTTTAGGTTATGAGAGAGCTCTTAAGGAACTTCTAGTTCAGAGGGTTGAAATTTCCACTGATGCTAAAACGTTCGTAAACAGCTCAGCTGCCGGTGGTCTGCGCATGACCGTTCACGGCCTCACCTACAATATGACCACCCGGGCTGCCCGTGAAGCTGCTTTAGGGGCTGGTGCAATAATAAAAATGGTCACTGCAGGATTGTTGGACGAGACAGCCTTGGTTGAAATTAGAAATATCGACCCGAATATCATCCTGCTTGCAGGAGGTGTCGATTTTGGTGAAAAAGAAACTGTTATCAAAAATGCTCGTCTTCTTGCATCCCTGGACTTAAAAGCTCCGGTGGTTTTTGCCGGCAACGCGGCTCTTCGTAATCAAATACAAGAAGTATTTTCGCAACATGGTATTGAGTTTCTCCTCGCGGAAAACGTTTTTCCCGAAGTCGATGTGCTGAATACACTCCCTCTGCGGAAAGTTATCCATGAGGTATTTAATAAACATATCATCCACGCTCCAGGAATGCAACACCTCTCAGAGATGACCTCAGGCAGGATCATCCCCACCCCAGGCGCTGTTCTACTGGCGGCAGAGTTGTTTGCTGAAGCCTGCGGCGACTGCCTGGTTTTTGACGTTGGTGGTGCAACTACAGATGTGCACAGTGTAACAGGTGGAACTCCCGAATGGATCACCCGCCAACTAGAACCAGAACCTTTTGCTAAACGCACTGTCGAGGGAGACCTGGGGGTTTTTATCAACGCCCGTAACACTCTTGACCTGGACAAGGATTTGATCGACCCAGAGGAATTATCCGAGTTGAAACCAATTCCCGATTCCAGCAGTGAAAAGTCTCTTACCCGGAGACTCTGCTCTATCGCCGTAGAAACAAGCATTCGCAGGCATGCCGGCATTGTAATGGATACGTACACCCCGACTGGAAGAAAACAGTCTGTTCGGGGCAAAGATCTATCGGCTGTAAAATGGGTGGTTGGAACGGGTGGTGCGTTAACCCGAATCGAGGGCGGGCGTGAGATCCTCAGCCGCATTTGTACGGGTCCGGGTAAATACCTGTTTCCTCCTGGAGATGCTAAGATTCTTATCGATAAGGATTATCGATTTTCCGCGTTGGGCACACTTGCCAGCGAGTATCCCGAGCAAGTCCGGACGACATTCAGGAATTGGGTTCTAGAGGAAGAATAATGAGTCAGATCACTCCTCGTTTAGAGATCTATCCAGAACGCATTATCCATAATGCTCGAGCCATTGTGGGGATGTGCCACCAAAAGGGCATCCAGGTAGCCGGTGTTACAAAAGTAATTTGTGCACATCGCGCTGTGGTCAATGCACTGGTCGAGTCTGGCGCCGATATGCTCGCCGATTCAAGGCTTGAAAATCTCAGGTCAATTAAACTCCTGGGTGTAAAAATCCCGTTATTGTTACTTCGTATCCCGGCACTGTCTCAGGCTGATGAGGTTGTCCAACTCGCTGATATATCGTTGAATTCGTCCATACCTACCTTATCAGCACTCTCAAAATCTGCGCATAAATGTAACCTTATTCATAAGGTCATTCTGATGGTTGACATGGGTGATCTTCGAGAGGGAATCTGGCCGGATCACCTGCCGCAGCTCGTCATAGAAACGTTAAAATTACCAAACATTGAGTTTTACGGTCTCGGCTGCAACCTGGCTTGTTATGGTGGAGTCATACCGACTTCTGAAAAAATGCAGACTCTCATCGATTTAGCGGACGATATTTCTCAAAAAACCGGAGTAGAAATCAAAGTTATCAGCGGCGGTAATAGTGCCAATCTTCCTCTCCTTGCATCCGGGGGGATGCCGGTTGGAATCAACCACCTACGTATTGGTGAATCCATCCAGCTCGGCAGGAACGTTCTAGATAGATCTCCTTTGGATGGAACCCGACAGGACACCTATCGTATCGTAACCCAGGTGGTTGAACTAGAGAAGAAACCCTCAGTTCCGTTAGGTGACCGCGGCCAGGATGCCTTTGGCGGGATACCTGAATTCGTCGACAGAGGTTGGCGAAAGCGGGCAATCTGCAACCTCGGGCGACAGGATGTTGTGATAGGAAACCTTGAGCCCGTGAATCCTTCCATCATTGTTTTGGGCGGTAGCAGCGACCACCTTATCCTGGATGTGGAGGATGTGCCTGGAATCAATTTGGGTAGTGAAGTTGCCTTCTATCCGGGTTATGGTGCCTTGCTCGCTGCTGCCACTTCGCCATATGTGGCAAAAATTGTTATGGAAGGATAACCAAGCTCCGCTTATGTTGTATCAGACCCACGTTAAGGTTCACCTCGATAATATCAGGCAAAATCTGGAAAACATCCGTAAGCATATCGGAACAGACCGGAAGATCCTTATTGCGGTAAAAGCAAATGCGTATGGACATGGCGCAGTTGAGGTCTCTCTGATGGCTGAAAAAATAGGGGTGGATTTTCTGGGGATAGCCACCGTACCTGAAGCCATCCAATTGCGGGAAGCTGGAATCCGCCTCCCAATCCTTAAATTCGGTCCCACTTTCCCCGAGGAAATTACGGCAGCACTGGAGAACGAAGTCACTTTACCGATTTGCGACAAGGACGCTGCTCAACAAACTCAAAACTTCGCGGCTGGTATGGGTATGAAGCAGCCAATCCATCTGAAAGTTGACACAGGGATGGGCCGAGTTGGTGTCTCGGTCGAGCAGGCGCCAGACCTGGCTGAATTCATAGAATCCGGTTGCACTAGCCTTAATCTTCAAGGCGTTTTTACTCATCTACCGGTAAGCGATGCCGCCGACAAAACCTTTACCATTGAACAACTTTCCCGGTTTAGGAATGTGGTAAACGCTATTGAACAACGCATTGGCCGTAGAATACCAATTTCACATTGTGCAAACTCAGGTGGTGTACTTGCACATCCGGAATCCTGGATGGATATGGTTCGACCAGGTATCATGATCTATGGTTTTTACCCTGACCCTGAAACTCCCCGGACTATTCCCTTGAAACCGGGTTTAAGTTTCTACACAAGAGTCTCGTTTCTAAAAAAGGTCACCAAAGGGACAAGTATTGGTTATGGTCGCACCTGGATTGCACCTGAAGACACCTGGATTGCCACCCTCCCTGTAGGGTATGCAGATGGGTTCAACCGGTTATTCTCCAATAACGGAAGAGTATTGATCAAAGGACATAGCTATCCAATCGTCGGAAGAGTTTGCATGGATCAAAGTATGGTCAATCTGGGTCCGACCTTGCGGGTCAATATTGGTGATCAGGTAACATTGATTGGCAGCGACGGAGATGAAGTTGTATCCTGTGATGAATGGGCTGAGAAACTTAAAACGATCACTTACGAAATTACCTGCCAGATTAATGCTCGCGTTCCGCGCATATACAGCAATGATTAGTTGCTCTCGTTGATTCGTTCTCGTTGATTCGTTCTCCTTTTTTTGTCACCTCTCGATGAAGTCCAATTTATGCCGGGATAAGAATGGTAAACTAATAAATACCCTTTACAAAGGACTGATATACATGGGCACCTCTACCGCCACCGCATTAGCACATCCAAATATTGCATTCATAAAATACTGGGGAAATCGGGATAATGCCATGCGTTTACCGGAAAATGGCTCCATCTCGATGAATCTTGAAGAACTCGTCACTCGGACACAAGTAACCCTTGATCCCAATTTGCCGGCAGATATATTTGATCTCAATAACCATCGCCAAACCGGGCTTGCTCTGCAAAGAGTGACCACTCATTTGAATGTCTTGAGGGGGATTCGTGGCATCGGAACAAAAGCCTATGTTAGAAGCGAAAATAATTTTCCAGAAGGCGCAGGAATTGCTTCTTCTGCTTCAGCTTTTGCAGCTTTAACCGTTGCAGCAATCCGCGCTTTAGGAATTGAAATGCCTGAAAAAGACCTTTCACGACTGGCGCGTAGGGGTTCGGGATCTGCATGCCGGTCAATTCCAACCGGTTTTGTGGAATGGTATCGGGGAACCTCTGATATTGATTCTTATGCAGTATCAATTGCCCCTCCTGACTTTTGGTCGATTACAGACCTTGTGGTTATACTCGATGAAAAAAAGAAAGCCACGGGCTCAAGTGAAGGTCATGAGTTGGCAAAAACCAGCCCATTCCAGACTGCAAGGATCCAGGATGCCGATAAAAGGATTGAACGCTGCCGGGATGCCATCCAGACTAGGGATTTCGACCTGCTCGCTGAGACGACCGAGATAGACTGTAATATGATGCATGCTGTGATGATGACCTCCACTCCCCCGTTGTTTTATTGGAATCCGCTTACCCTTGAACTTATCAAAATGGTCCGGCATTGGCGAAAAACAGGAATCCCGGTTGCCTACACAATTGACGCTGGCCCAAACGTCCATCTAATTTGTGAGTCAACGGTCGAAAATGATCTGGTTGAAAAGTTAAACCACTTCACATGGGTAAAGCAGGTTCAGGTTTGTCACCCCGGGGGAAACGCAATTCTTGAGTGAGAATAATTTATAAAATGTAGGAAACAGGCTTTGTCCTGTTTCTTTTTTTATTAATACTTTTCTAACATTAGGCAGCAAGGGAATCATTTCAAACCGGATATAATATTGAGTTGAAATGATGGAGAAAAAATGACAAATCTTGGTTCTACTTTATTAACTGTATTGGAATTTATCCTTGCCTTTGGTGCGCTGGTTTTCTTTCATGAGTTCGGGCATTTTATTTTTGCAAAACTAAATAAGATCGAAGTCGAGGAATTTGGGCTGGGGATGCGTCCCAGAATGCTCAAGTTATTCGTACTTGGCGGAACTCTATTTTCATTAAATTGGATTCCGTTCGGTGGTTTTTGCCAGATGAAAGGTGAAAATGGTGAAACCATTGA
>ERZ1649853.303-NODE-303-length-20693-cov-12.144200_pt1 | contig 20693 bp, 18 predicted proteins | sample MGYA00575353_ERZ1649853 | MGnify/ENA primary metagenome ERZ1649853 (study PRJEB40853, sample SAMN11349654) | freshwater sediment metagenome | isolation source: river sediment | host: Sediment | place: India: Okhla Barrage, New Delhi | collected 2017-02-21 ...
TGCTCAAGATCGACGATAAAAAATTCTCCAAATCCAGGGGCAATGTCATCTGGGTTAAAGATGACTACCTGGAGCGTGGCCTGCACCCCGACCTGCTGCGCTACTACCTGGCCAGCTACACCGCCCACAATAAAGAGGTCAACTTCGCCTGGAAGATATTCGCAGACAAGGTGAACACAGAGCTGGTGGGAGCCTTCGGCAACTTCCTCAACCGGGCTCTGACCTTCTCAGTCAAGAACTTCTCCGCCAGGGTCCCCCAGGGCGAGATCGACCCACAGGTCATGGCCAAAATTGAGCAGACGCTGCATGAGGTTGAGAGCAGCCTGGAGGAGTACGAGTTCAAGAAGGCGGCTGACAGCATCATGAGCCTCGCCGACTGCGGCAACATCTACTTCCAGAGCCACGAGCCCTGGAAGCTGGTTAAAAGCGACGCCGCCGCCGCGGGATCAGTCCTGAGGAGCTGTCTGCAGATCGCCAAGGCGCTGGTCATATTCATGCAGCCGGTCATGCCCGCCAAGATGAAAAACGCCTGGAGCCAACTGGGCATGGGGAGCGATGTGGCTGATGTGCAATTTTCAGAGGCAATGGCTCCCCTGAGCGAAGGCGCCCTCCTGGGCAAGCCGGAGATCCTCTTCTCCCGCCTGGAGGATGCAGCCGTCAAGGAGCTGGACGGCATATTCCAGGAGAGGATAAAGAAGGCGACAGTTGGGGGCAAAGCCGCCGAAAAGCCGGAGAAGAAGGCGGAGATACCTTACGAGGCCTTCGGAGCTCTCGACATTCGCATCGGAGAGATAAAGGAGGCCGGGCCGGTCAAGGGCTCGAATAAGCTGGTAAAGCTCATGGTAGACATCGGAGGGGAGACGCGCCAGGTGGTAGCGGGAATTGCAGCTTCCTACCCTCCGGACAGGCTGGTGGGAACGCAAGTGGTGGTTTTGGTCAACCTCAAGCCTGCCAAGCTCTTCGGCATAGAGTCGCAGGCCATGCTTTTAGCGGCTGATGTGGCCGGAGCCGCAGTGCTGCTCAGGCCGGATGGACCGGTGCAGACGGGAAGCAAAGTGAGATAGAATGGCAGGAAAACAGGAGGATACAGGCATTGCTGCAGATTGAGAATCTATCCAAGTCTTACAGGCTCAAAGACAGGGAGATCGTAGCCCTGAAAAATATCAGCTTTGCCACCGGGCCCGGCGAGATACTGGGGCTGGTGGGAAAGAGCGGAGGGGGCAAAAGCACACTGATGAAGATCCTGAGGGGCATGGAGGACTTTGACTCCGGCAGGATCATCATGGATGGCATCACCATAACGCCCGACAGCCCCCCGGAGGTAAGAAGGGAGCAGATGGCCCTGACCGCCATACACTTGCAGAGGGACTTTGCCCTCTGGACGGAGACCGCATTGAAGAACGTGGTGAGGCGCGTCCACTCCCGGATCACGGGCTATGAGGTGCTGCCCATCCCCGAAAATTCCTATTACGACGAGGTATATGAGGAGGCCATGTACTACCTGCGCCTGGTGGGCCTGGAGAAGAAGGCCCATCACCTGGCCACCATCCTCAGCGGCGGAGAGAAGCAGAGGCTGATCATTGCCAGGCAACTGGCCAAGAAGCCCAGGGTGCTGCTGCTGGATGAGCCGGCTACCATGGCCTGCCCGTCCACCAAGCAGGAGGTGCTGGATGCCATCAAAAATGTGAGCCGGGAGCTGAACCTGACCATTGTGGTTGTCTCTCACCTGCCTGAGATTCACCAGTATCTGGCAGACAGGTTGATCTGGCTGGAGGAGGGGGAGATCGTGGCCGAAGGCAAGCCTGAGCAGGTCCTGAGAGAGTTCATGGCTGGCATAGGAGAGATGGCGCCCCTGGCCGCCCGCCCCAATGCCGCTCCAATCATCAAAGTGAGAGGCCTCTTTAAAAGGGGCTGCCTGGTCAGCACCGGAGAGGTTCTCAACGTCCTGCTGATGAAGAACCTCAACCTGGACATCAATGAAGGGCAGATCACCTCGATCATAGGAAATAGCGGCGGGGGAAAGACGACGCTGCTCAAGATCATGCAGGGAGTCAGGCTGCCGGATGATGGAAGCGTCTGCTACCGCCATGAGGGCAGGTGGGTGGACATGCTGGCCTACTCTCCAGACAGGATGAATGTGCGGCGAACCCTCGGAGTCATGTATCAGGAGTTTGCCCTCTTCGCCGGCGAGACCATCATCGACCAGATAGCCTATCAACTGGGTTTGAAGGGCAATAATGTGATAGAGTATGCCAGGGCCATCGCCGAAGAGCAGGGGATATCAGACAGAGTGCTCGATGCCATCTACACCATGACCGATATGTCCGAGGAGGACGCCAAAGCGGCTCTGGAGGCCCTGGGCTTGACCCGGGATATATTCAAGGAGCTGTTTCCCCGCTTTCCCTCCACCGAAGCCCAGAAGTTCGCAGATCCCCTATTCAAGCTGCTCTCCCTCGACCCGCAGGTGCTCTGGAAATTGCCTGAGCAACTGTCCGGCGGAGAGAGGGTCAGAGCCTCCCTGGCCATCCTTCTGGCTGCCCGCCCCAGCATCGTGATACTGGATGAGCCCTTCGGTGATATCGATCCCATCACACTCCGAGAGGTCTCCAATGCCATGAAGAGGATCAATGCGGAGATGGGCACCACCATCCTCCTGGTCAGCCACCATGTCGATTTTGTAAAAGAGGTCTCTCACCGGGCCATACACATGGAGAACGGGGCGATTCTTGCGGACGGCAACCCTGCCGAAGTCTGCAATGCATTCCTGGCCTCCTGCAATGCGCCATATTTGAAGTTCGTGGAAGAACGCTGTGCAGTTAACGGATGATCGGAGATGGACGAGCAGGTTCTTGAAGTCTACCGCCAGGTGGCGGATCAGATATCGCCCGAGGAATTCCTGCTCCGGGTGGAGGAGAAGGTAGCGCTCATGGCCGGCCTGTGCGACAGCAGGACGGCGGCCATGCTGGTGGCCAGAGACCTGGGAAGCGTGGAGATCCTGACCAAGATAGGGAGCATCAGGCCGGAGATGGGAAATGTGATCTTCCAGGGCAGGGTCGTCTCCCTCTCGGCTGTGCGCGAGTTTCCCAGGTCGGACGGCTCCAAGGGAAGGGTTGCCAACATGGTCATTGCCGACGAGACGGGATCGGTGCGGGTGGCCCTCTGGGATGAGACGGCAGAGCTGATCCGCTCCGGAGATCTCAAGGTCGACCAGTGCCTGAAGGTGAGAGGCGTGGCCAAAGAGGGCTACAATGGGACCGAGGTGAGCCTCTCCCGGGGGGGCGGCCTGGAGGAGGTCGACCTGGACATCGTGCCCAGAAGCGAGCCCTATAAGATCTCCGATCTGAAGAGAGATATGGGTGAGGTGCACCTGCTGGGCGTTGTGGTGGACCCGGGGCAGGTCAGACAGTTCGACCGCAAGGACGGAGGGCAGGGAAAGGTGAGAACTGTCCTGCTGGGGGATGATACCGGCAAGATCAGGCTTACCCTCTGGAATGAGCAGGCCGATTTGCCCCTGGAGAAGGGAGAAGCCCTGGAGATCATCAACGCCTCCTGCCGGGAGAGGTACGGATCTTTGGAAATATCCACGGGAAGCTACAGTACTGTGCGAAAGAGCAGCAAGAAGATAAGCTACTCCGAGAAGACCACGCCCATCGCCGATCTGTGCGCAGGCAGCATCAGCAGCGTTCGCGGCTATGTTACCGGCATTGGCGAAGTACGCGAGTTCCAGAGGGAGGACGGACGAACGGGAAAGGTGGCCAGCATTTACGTATCCGATGATACGGGCAGGATCAGGGTGGCGCTCTGGGCAGAGCACGCCGACAGGCTGCAGGGGCTGGACATCGGATACCGGGCGGAGATCGTCGATGCTCTTGTCAAAGAAGGCTGGAATGAGGGCCTGGAGCTGTCCTGCGGATGGAAGACGCTGATTACTTTCGCCCCGCCCGGGTAAAGCTGTTAAGCTAAGAGGGACAACAACAGTAGAGGATAGGAAAAAGAGGATCGGAAGAGATGGCGACGAAATTGCTGGAGGATCTGCCAGGGGTGGGACCGGCCACGGCGGAGAAGCTGCGCGAGGCAGGCTTTGGATCGATTGAGGCCATTGCCGTGGCATCGCCCGGCGAGCTGGTCAGTGCAGCAGAGGTAGGTGAGGCGACGGCAGCCAAGATCATTGCCGGGGCCAGGCAGGCGGCCGATGTGGGCGGCTTTGAGACGGGCGATCGGATCCTGGAGAGGAGGAAACTGGTGGGAAAGATCACCACCAGCAGCAAGGGCTTTGATGAACTGCTGGGCGGGGGGATGGAGACCCAATCCATTGTTGAGCTGTATGGAGAGTTCGGCTCCGGCAAGACCCAGGTGGCTCATCAGATGGCCATCAATGTGCAACTGCCCAAGGAGATGGGCGGCCTGAACGGCTCGGCAGTGATCATAGATACCGAGAACACCTTCCGGCCGGAGAGGATTGCCCAGATGGTGAGAGGCCTGCCCCCTGCTCCGGACGGCAGCGCCTGGGACCCGGATGAGTTCCTCAGGAACATCAGCGTGGCCCGGGCCTTCAACTCCAATCACCAGATACTGCTGGCGGAGAGCGCCATGGACCTGGCCGAGAAGACCAGGGAGTCGGAGAGGCCGGTTCGGCTGCTGATAGTCGATTCGGTTACTGCCCACTTCCGTGCCGAGTACGTGGGGCGCGGCACACTGGCCGACCGGCAGCAGAAGCTCAACAAGCACCTGCATGACCTGATGCGCTTTGGCGATCTCAACAATGCCCTGATACTGGTCACCAACCAGGTGATGGCCAAGCCGGACACATTCTTTGGAGACCCCACCAAGCCGGTGGGAGGGCATGTTCTCGGCCACACGGCCACATTCCGGCTCTACCTTAGGAAGTCCAAAGGAGAGAAGCGCATTGCCAAGCTGGTAGACTCGCCCAATCTGCCGGATGGAGAGGCAGTCTTCTCAGTGACCATGGAAGGGCTGAAGGATTGAAGGCCGAAAAAGGGGTGAATGGGTGACAAGGGTAAATTTGAAGGGATTTAGCCTTTGTCGATACACATCCCCCATCACCATTCAGTAGTGTTGGACTCAAGATATATATTTATTTTGTCATACTCATGAGGATCACAGATATATCCTATAGCTGCTCAAGGCTCCACCAGCTATGTATGCGATAATTTCCTGCGGCATATTTCAAAAGGAGATCGAGGCCCTGCGCGAGCAGATGGGCTTTTCTTTCCTTGCCCGTTACCTGGGGGCGGGGCTTCATGTGGACTTTGACGATCTGAAGAGCGCCCTGGAGAAGGAACTGGACTGCTGCCGGGCGGAAGGCTGCGAAGGCATGATAGTAGCATACGGCCAGTGCCACCCCAGAATCGACGAGATCATCAGGCCCTATCATGCCGCACTCCTGGACTGCCAGAACTGCGTGGACGCCCTCATCACCAGGAAGGGCATGGAGGACAAGGCCAGAGAAGGTCTCTTCTTCTACCTCTCCCCCGGTTGGCTGGATGCCTGGCAGGACATATTCCGGCGCTTGAACTGGGGACAGCAGGAGGCCAGGATGCAGATGGGCTCCTTCAAGGGCTCTGTCTACCTGGACACACTCAAGGACGCCTCAGAGCACCAGGAGGAGCTCTTAGCATTCTTCGACTTCACCAATCTGCCTTTTGAGATCATGCCCGTAGACCTGGGCCACTTCAAGTCTCTCATTGTCAAAGCCAAAGAAAGCCTGGAGGATTGAAATTGGACGAGCTGGACGAAATTAGGAAGAATAAAATGGAGAAGATGAAGAGCGAGATGAACCGGCCGGAGCAGCCCAGGATTGAGCTGCCGGCAAAGCCGGTTGTCGTCACCGATGCCACCATAGATGCAGCAGTATCGCAGTATCCCCTGTTCATTCTGGACTGCTGGGCGGAGTGGTGCGGACCATGCCGCATGATAGGGCCGGTCATCGAGCAACTGGCCGGGGAGATGAAGGGAAAGGCGGTCTTCGGCAAGCTCAATGTCGACGAGAATATGCAGACCGCCAACAAGTACAGGATCTCCGCCATCCCTACCCTCATGGTCTTCAAGGACGGCAAGCTCACCGACAGGATTGTGGGCGCTTATCCCAAGCCCGCCCTGGTGGCAAAGATAAGCAAATTCCTCTGAAGGCATTTTGCCATTATTTTCAAAATTTTTTAATATTATCGCAGAAAGACTTCATGGTATGCTGTTTGCTATCTTGATGGCCGGGTAGCCGGAGATGCTATAGGCCGCCCGGCTGGAGAGGTTACTGGGAGCCTGGTAGACTGCCTTTGTCCTGGAGTACTCGTCCACGCTGTAAACAGGCTTGTAGTCGTGGCTGTAGGTCATATGCGAGATGTTTCCCACCCTCTGGCTGAGATTGAAGGCGGCAGGAGAGGAATTGTTGCCGCCTGTCAGGGCATGGACGGACTTATTTCCATAGACATCCAGATCTCTCACTGCCTTGGTCTTCTCAAATCCGGCTCGAAGGACTTTCCTCTGCCCTTCAGCATTCTGGCCCAGTGCTCGGGACTCATCTTCAGAGGCAGGGGCGGCAGGTCCCGCGGCAGAGAGAGCGGCAGCATCTGCCGTCAGGCTGGCTGCTGTGCGGTTGAGGCTGGTATTATTGCTAATGCTGCTGTTTAAAGAGATGTCCCGGCTATCCTGCCCCCATGAGACCATGACCATCAAAGCTGTAATCGCCAGTGTCCAGAAAATCGGTGCTGATTTATTCTGCATGTCTTCTCCCTCGAATACTGCTGTGCTAAGATCTCTCCATTGACTGTTTGCTTTCTGCGGCTAAAACCCTATCTCCTTCTCTTTGCTATGAAAAGTGCGATCATGAGAGGCACCAGAGCAGCAGCCACTCCCGGGAAGGGCGACTTTTCGCCCTCAACCGAAGCATCGGCTCTGACAATGGGCTCTGCCTCAATCACATTCTCCTCCAGGTCCATGATGCTTCTATCGCGGCCCAGGAGAAGGGTGCGCAGTTGGTACACTCCTGCCGGCAGAGTCTCATTCCAGGAGATCTCCACCGTCTCATCATCCCCGGAGAGAAGTATGGGCGTCTTCTTCTCTGTGACATTGACGGGTGTGCCGTTTTGGGATAAGATGAAACGCAAAGATCCCTCAAAGGGAACGCGGGAGTCGCCCAGCACTGTGGCGCTGGCTCCGGTCTCGTCCTGGTAGGTCTCGGTTATCAGAGCATCCTCTGTTGCCGTGAAGGAGTTCATGAAGGCCCTGGTCTGATTGTGGTTCAGCTCTACTATCTTCACCCGGCCGGAATAGTCCTGGCCGTCCTCCAGTATCTGCTTCCAGTCATAATCTCTGATGAGGGGCATGGAGTAGCTGCCTGCAATGGCCACCGCCTTCTCCCGGTTGACATACATCACCCGCTCACCCTGCATAAGCATGTAGTAAATGTCAACCACAGTGGGGTCCGAGGCGCTGATGGCCAGGTGCATGCCCCGGGAGTCTGCGCGAAAATCGCGCACGTCAAATCTTATCGGCTGCACGCCTCCATAAAAGAAGCCGTAGCATCTCCGGGATACGACGGAATCTTCTGCGCCGCTCCTCGCTTCGCTTCCATTGATTTCGGATCTGCTGCGGTACAATCTGGCGCAGACGTCATAGCTTCCCTTCTCCGCCTCAAACTTCGGCCAGACGGCAACCCAGGTGCCCGGCCCATCCAGAGATATCTCCTGGCTCGCGATCCCCTCCCCGTCACTTATCAGATCGAGCCACACCGTCATGCCGGCTGCGTCTCCCTCCACTGTGACATCTGCCGATTCAATGCTGGAGTAAATGTCGGAGATCCTTGGGGATGAAGAGAGGGCAGCTCCATCTGCCGCGGCAGCCTCATCTGCAAAGCAGGCCAGCTGAGCAAAGGCCGCCAGGGCGACCAGGAGCACGGGGACGGCCAGAGGCCGGAACGCCTGATAAGGATTTGTCATGGGGATCATTTCTTGCCTTCGTTTCTGAACAGGCATAAACCTAACGTATAAGAAAAAGGTGGATCAAATAGGAAGCCAGTTGGTGAACGGAGCAATGAGGGTTATGAGCAGCGATGTCAACACCAGCCAGGTAAAAAGCGCTGCCGCCGTGCGGCTCAGCCTCTCAGCCTCCGCCGGCGCCACCACCTTCTCAAAGCCGATCTGGAGGAGGTCCTTGAATATATACCCGCCGTCCAGCGGCCCGGAGGGGAGGCAGTTGAAGAGGCCGGCATAGAGGTTGATCCAGCCGATCCAGAGCAGCAGGTTGGCGATCCAGAAGAACCTGCTCCCCAGAGGCTCCGCCCACCCGGTAGGCTCAAAGACGGCAGTCAGCCATCCGGAGAAGCCGGGAAAGCCCTTGTCAGCAAATCCGGTTATTCCGGTGAACGGCAGGCTGAGCATCAGATGAAAGCCGTCGATACCCATGCCGGGTATCTCCTTCAATGCCTGCAGAAATCGCCTGGCAGAAGGCTCCTGCAATACTGCGCCTCCCCAGTAGACAGCATCTCCGGAGATGCCTATGCCTATGAATCCGGCTCTGTCTTCGGCACCATCCTCACCGATGCTCTCTTTGGAGGTGAGATTGACAAGGTACTCATTGCCCTGGCCGGTTTCTATGGTGATGACCTGGCCGGGGCGGGTGGAATTCATCTGCTCCCGGAAGGCTTTCAGGTTCTCTGTCTTCGTCCCGTCGATCTCTGTGATCACGCTCTTTGCTGGCAGGCCCGCCTCCTCAGCCGGCGAGCCGTTGAAGACAGATGCCACCATGATGCCGCGTGACGGCTGACCGCCGAGATGCAATACCTGCTCGCGGTCGTCTTGCAAAACCCGGACGCCGGCCTCATTGCCGGCCAGGTCGGTGGAGAGTTCTGACAGGTTGCTCTCATCCCTTCCATCGACCTGCAGCACAACCATTCCGCTCTCAAATCCTACCCACTCTGCTGCCGAGCCCTCCGACACATCCACCACCATCACCCGGTCCACAGGATTGATTGAGCCTATGACCGGCCCGAAGAAAAGGGCCATGGCAACTGCCGCCACAATGAAGTTTGATATCACCCCGGCGGACAGGATTCGGATCCTGGCCCCCTTGCTCACCAGTGGCGGCCTGTCCTTTGACCCAAAGAGCTCCTCTTCATCCGGCTCGACGAAGGCAGCGATGGGTGCCATCATGAATGCGACGATGCCCATGGACTTGACGCGCACCCCCTCCACCCGGCTCAATATGCCATGGGCGAACTCATGCACAAGCATGGTCACGAAGAGGGCGATCCATCCCCAGACAAAGGGTATGTACTCATTGATTCCGGGGATGAGCAGAATATTGCGCGGGGCATTGTAGCTGCTGGGTTGAGGTGGCTCTCTGATCATGACATAGGTCATGAGCAATACCAGCAGGAGGAAGTAGGCCATGCTCAGCACCACCATCGGCACACCCGCTGAAGCCACTATCCTCCAGAACCTCCTGGGGCGGGAGAGCCTATCCAGCAGATTGAGGCCCTTTTTGGTACGGAGGAATATGAGCAGGGGAAGTCCCTGCAGCCCGCCCACGGTGATTCCCCTGCTCTTCCATTTTTCGCTGTTTTGCAGAGGCATCAAAATGATGGAGTAAAGGCCGATCAGAGCCAGGGCTATGAGGATATTGTCGGTCAGACCCAGTTGCACAGGCAGATCCATATCTCTTCTCGCCGGATTTAAGCGACTCTACGCGCTGCTCAAAGAATACCCTGCTCCTTCAGCTCTTCTTTGGCCAGCTCTTGATGCTTCTTTTCCAGGAAGCTGTAGACGTTGCCGTGAGGAGCGCCGTCGAGAAGCATTTCGATTGCAGCCCGGGCCACTCTGATCTGCTCCGGATAGCCCAGGAGGGCCACGGTTTTGCCGTAGACTGATACCTTTGCCCCGGAGAGCCTCTCCATGATCTCGCGGGAGCGGCCGTCCTTGCCTATGATGCGGCCTTTGATTCTGGCCATGTCGCTCTTGGTGCCCAGGATCTTGGACAGGTCAAGCACATCGAGCATCAGCATATCGTCGTCGAGAATCGCGAGAGCCCTCTCAGGAGAAAAGCCCCTGCCTATGGCTTTGACCAAGTCCAGGACCCTCAGGCCCTGCAAGGGGTCTTCTGCGGATGCAATGGATATGCTGCCCGTCTCGCTGTCTATCTCAAGGGTGGTCTTGGTCTTCTCTTCAATGAGGTGCTTCATGGACCCGCCGGGCCCTACCAGCACGCCAACTCTCTCCTCTGGAATCTTAACATCCAATTCAATCATCCTTCCTTATCTCTTTCCCACCGGTCTCTCTTTCCTTTAGCCTTTGCCGCCTCATCGGCTTCGGCCCTTTTATCGGCCTCTTGCCTGTCCCGGCGCAGCCTCTCCCATATCTCCTCAGCCGTGCCCACATTATATTTCTTTTTAAAGTAGTGAGAAATATTGGCGATATCGCGCTCCAGAAATCTGCGGGCCATGGGATGATCCAGGGTGACCGACTGTCCCATGTCGATTATCACCGGCTCGCCCTGGCTGTAGAGGATATTGAACTCGCTGAGATCGGCATGGACGAGCCCGGCGTGATTGTACAGCCGGGAGACATATTCGGCGATCTTATCATAAATGCGCTTTGCCTCATCGCCCTCCAACTGCACGTCCTTCAGCGGTGGAGCAACATCATCACCACTGCCCACCAGTTCCATGACCAGGATGTTCTCCTTCATGGCAACCGGATGGGGCACGGCCACGCCCATCTCCTCAGCCCGCATCAGGTTTCGGAATTCTTTGCGGGTCCAGGCGCAGACCACGGCCCGCTTTGTGCCCTTGACACTGCCAAATCTGGGATCGCCGTGCAGATAGTCCTGCATGGAATTGAAATTGCTGGTGGATATGCGGTAGATCTTCAGGGCCAGCTCTCTCTCGCCGGCTTTGGCTCTGAAGATGTTGGCCTCTTTTCCAGTGCAGACAGAGCCGCCCAGGGCATCGATCACGCCCTTGCTGGCCAGGCTGTAGAGGTCCATCAGGGTACGCCTGTCGAATACCGCGTCCTGGACGTTCAGATCATCCGAGTCCTTTATCCTGGTGCGAAGAATATCGATTCTGGTATCGAAGTCTTCAGCCCGGTCACGTCTGCTCATGTATCTTCAGGAGGTTCCTTTCAGAAATCCCTTGCGCTGCAGCCAGTCGACCTGCGGTCCGGTGTATCGCCAGACGACATCTGCCTTCCCGTTCTCGAACTCCCAGGGAATGATTATGACAACGTCGCCCTCTCTGATCCAGATTCTCTTCTTCATCTTGCCCGGGATGCGGGCCATTCTGGTTATGCCGTCAATGCCTCTTACCTTTATGCGATTGGAGCCGAGCAGGCTTTCCACATGCCCGAATATCTCTCGATCCTGTTTGCGGGGGAGACGAACTCTGGTTATTACAGCTCCTTCTTCTTCCCTGCCACGACCTCTGTTATACAGCTTATCACCTCAAATAATAATAAAGGACTTATAACGAGTGACTACTCATCTATCCTCATGCGCTCGCCCTGAAAAGCACTCTTAAATAGTTAAAGCTTGTGTCGGGCAAAATGCAAGTGGGCCCGACGCGATTCGAACGCGTGATCCCCGCCGTGTGAAGGCGATGTCATAACCAGCTAGACCACAGGCCCTCGGAGTAAGCAAGTTGGGCATCAGATATTAGTATCTTGCCCTTGAATGGCCCCGGGAGACGCCCGGCAGTGCTTGCATCAGGCCCCGGCGGGGGGATGGAGCTGCCCCATCCAGGGCGGGAAGGAATTATTTAAATACTAATTCGCGAAGCTAATAAAATGAATGAGTTTCAGATTGAGAAACCCAGCTTATACCTTTTATGAGCAGCTTGTTAAGTCACGAATTCTCTCCGGAGATCCGGTGGTGCATGTGGCCATAATTCAGGATGGAAACCGCAGATTTGCATTGCAGAGGGGGCTGTCCACGTTTTTGGGCCACAGCCTGGGGGCGGAGACCTCGGAAAAGGTGATCGAATGGTGCGTGGAGATGAAAGTTCTGCACCTGACCCTGTATGCCTTCTCCACGGAGAACTTTTCGCGAAATGAGGGGGAGAAGGAGTATCTCTTCGATCTGATCCGGGACAAGTTCGCAGATCTCTGCCGCTCCAAGAAGATTCACGACAACCGGGTTCGCGTAAGAGCCATCGGCAGGCTGGAGATGCTGCCCGCAGAATTGCAGGAGCAGATACGCCGGACGGAGGAGGCTACGCGAAGGTATGATCGCATGTTTCTCAATATCGCCCTGGCTTACGGGGGGCAGCGGGAACTGGTGGATGCGGCGCGCTGCCTGGCCCGCATGGTTGTAGAGAAGCGCATCTGTGCGGAGCAGGTGGACGAGCAGCTCATCGCCCGGCACCTCTATCCCCAGGACGGCATCCCTGTGCCCAAGGTGGACCTGATCATCCGCACGGGGGGCGACTGCCGCACCTCCAACTTCCTGCCCTGGCAGGCCAACGGGAACGAATGCGCCGCATACTTCTGCGCTCCCTACTGGCCGGAGTTTCGCAAGATCGATTTCCTGCGCGCCATGCGCACGGCCCAGACCAGGGCATGCAGCCAACAGGCTTAATTACCTGAAGCATGCCATGAGGGATGTTTTGTCCCGATGGGGTAGTGGACATCCCGGAGGCCTGCGGAGCAGTTGCGCAGCAAGCCTTCAACCCGGGTTCGAATCCCGGTCGGGACGTTGGTTTACCGGCGATAGTCGCCAGAAAGCGATTTAAGCTGAGAGGATCACAGTCATTGGATTTGCACCACAGATCAATGACGAAGGGATCAAGCGTAGGCCTTACAAGGCTTTTTCGCTTTTCTCTAACTGGTTTTCATGCCTTTCTAGGTATCGAAGATCTGAAAAAATCCTGCAGGATCTTCAGGATCTGCAAAGTAGACAGGGAGTCTTGTTCTGCCGCTTGCAGTAGATCGCTTAGGCTGACACTTTCATTCAAAAAAGCGATCCCCGCCACGGATGGAGACGGCGATTAGATCCAGGCAGGAGGATCTGAGGTGACCGGCAACATCCGCGCCCACGCCCGTTTGATCGACTACCAGAGCTGTACTTGTTAAGGCCAGGCTCTGCAGCATAGATGAGACTTTGCGCGCAACTTCGAGACACGCCCCGGACCCGCCCGCACTTTTCTTAAATTAGAGGTTTTTAAAGATGGCAAAGCCTACCAAGCTCGGGCTGACTCTTGAAGGAGTGGTGGCAGAGGAATTCTGCAAGAACGAAGCTAGCTCTGCATTTACTCCTGAGCAATTGGCCTTTTTCAGGCAGGCGAAAAAGATTTACAGGACCAATCGCAATAAGTTCTGATGGCTCAGCTACCAGAAAATGCATTCAGTGTTGAACTACTTAATGCCAGGTACAATCTTGCCATTTTTAATTCTGGAAATGAAGAGCTGAATGACTTCTAGATAAATGATGCCTTGAAAGTATGCATGCCAGGTAAGCCTCTTCTAGCTCCTTGTGGTCTATGCGGTCGCAGATGTCTATCGCTTCCCGCCTGGAGTCGCCGCGTAGCTCCCTCGCGCTGCATCCCCGCCCGCCTCAGATGGGCAGTGAACCAATGCCGGCAGCAATGTGGGCTGAAATGACCTTTGGTCCGCTCCGAAGCTGGATTGTGCAGCCCCACACGCTCAGCCGCCTTATAAACCACATCACACACGCCACACCTCTGTAGACTGTTTCCTTTGTGATTGTGGATAGGGCAGGGCTGACCCTTTCTATTGGTACGAAAATGCCGTCTTTGTGAGTCCTTTGTGCGCTTTGTGATCTTTGTGGTTATTACCAGGAAGTGATTTGTTCATTTTTCACAAATACTTCACCACAAAGAATCACAAAGGGCGCACAAAGAAGAAGGTTGGCCTTCGGTCCTGTTCAGCTCAGGAGCCAGCGGCCACCGAAATCGTTCTTGAGCTTATAATCGGAATTGCACTCTTTTGCGTCCTCCTGCCACCCCAAATTCTCATAGTTCTTTAAAATGCAGGAGTAGGCATTCGCATCCGAGTCGAAATGGTCAATAGAGTCCCAGGGCAGGAAGAGCCAGGGATAGCTTGCTCCCGTCAAATTCAGGCTGGCGATCCGGCAGCTCACCAGATAGGCATTCCTCCGGAATTGAGCGCTGAAGAGGCAGGCCTCCTTGGAAAACCGGGACCTGCTGAAGTCCGCAGGCCCATCGAATTTCGTGTTGCTGAAATTGGCGTCCTCAGCAAAATGAGAGCCGCTGAAGTCCGCATATCCCAGGAACCTGGCCCCCAGGAAATCGGCTGTGCCGTTGTATACGGAGTCATTGAAGCTTGACTCCACCTTGAACTGGGAGCCGGAGAAGTCGGCTGGACCGCGATAGGTGCAGTTGGCCAGCTCCACCTCCTCGCTGAATCCGGCTTTGCCGAAGGACGCAGAGCTATTGAATGCTGCATCCCTGAAGGTCGCCCTCTGGGCAAAAAGGGCAGAATAAAATGTTGCCGACCGGTTGAATTCGGTATCAATAAATGCGATGGGTGCAGAGAATTGCGCCTCCTGGAAGGAAGACTGCTCGAACCTGGTTTTATTGAAAGATGCAAAATTGCTGAAAGCCGTCTTCGGGAAATCGGCCCGGCCACTGAATTGAGCACCATCAAATAATGCAACTGATCCGAATTGAGTCGAATTGAACGTCGCATCGCTATAAAACCGCGTGCCTTCGAAGCTGACCGGCCCAATGAATTTTGCGCCCTTCATCGATGCCGTGCCGAGAAAATCGGTGAGATAGAATATGGCATAATTGTCGAATTGGGAATCGCTGAATTCCGCCGGCCCCCAGATCTCGGACCAGGAGAGGTCCGCTGCTCCTTTGAAATGAGACCGCCGGAAGTCAACCGTTCCGTCGAATCTGCATCCTACAAAAGAGGCCTCCTCTGTGAATACGCAATTTTGAAATGATGCATTGCGGGAGAAGATGGTGTTTTCGAACCGAACCGTTTTTTGGAACAGGGCATTGCTGAAATCCACGTCCCCGTCAATCCATGAATTCTTGATGATAATGGATGAGTTGGCCATCCTGGGCGAATCGGAAGGCTCAACCTTCACCTCAAAAGGAATGCGCAGGATCTCCTTGGCCGGCAGTGCCAATCGATCGGAACTCAGATTCCCCCTGACTATGATATGGTCGTAGGCAGCTGTCTCCCCCAATTTTACCTTGGCCATTATCACGTCCGCCGGCACGACGGTCATGGACTGGGCCCAGGCGCCTCCTGGCAATGCCGCCAGCAGAAATAGGAGTGCTGCCAGCGAGATTGCTAACCCCTTAATCGATCCCCGAAACACATAATATCTTTTACCTCTTAGCATATATTGTTTTTTCTCACCGAAAGACCTATTACCCTTAGCAGCCAAAACAAAAAGCATGCAGCGCCACTAAATTCGGCGCAGGGAAAGTGAGGGGAGAGGCGGCTATGGCGGAAAAAAACAGCAAGCTTACCAGGATAAGGTCCGGCATTCCCGGATTTGATGAATTGATTGACGGCGGCTTTCACAGGGGGACGGTCAACACCGTCACAGGATCGTCCGGTACCGGCAAGACGGTCTTTGCCAGCCAGTTCATACACTATGGCTTGAAGACGGGGGAGAGGGGCATGATCATCACCCCCTCCGAGAGCGCAGGGTACCTGAAAAGGGAGATGATGTCCTCCTTCGGCTGGGACTTCTCGGCCATGGAGAAGGAGGGGACCCTGGCCATTGTGGATGTGACCGACCCCGTGCTGCGCCTGCAAAAGAGCATAGACGTCGATCCTGTGGAATTTCTCATCAACTTTCGAAAGCTTGTGGAGAGAAAGCTGGCTGAGTTCAGGCCGGAAAGGCTCTTCATCGACGACCTGACCGCCTTCTTCATGGCTGTGGAAAAGCCCTTTCTGGTTCGCTCCCTGACCGACGACCTCTTCGGCACCATTCGCAGCAGCGGCACCACATCCGTTGTTACCATGGGAACGGCCTTCGGCACCAATCAGTTCCTGGAGTACGGTGCAGACTCAGCCACCATGCTCAGCCGGGATCGCATCGGCAATAACCTCATCCGCTCGATATTCATCATGAAGATGAGGGGCTCGAAGATCGCCAACAGCATCCGGGTGCTGGACATCTCCGATGAGGGCATCTCCGTATCCTCCCTCTCGCCGTACCCTTGAGATGGAAATAGGCCTGGTGTGAAAAATGATGGAAAGATGGATCGTCCTGGCGGCAGAGGAGGGCGGCCCTGCCTCAAACAAGATGGGCGGCATATGGGATGTGGTGGACGCTGAGGCAGTGACGCTGGCCAGGCTGGCAGCCAGAGGCAAAATAGAGAGCGGTCTGCATATCCTGGTGGCAGGCCCCAATTACCCCACATCCGGCTCAGACTGGAACACGGGCAAGAACCGGGTCACAGATCTGAGCGCCTGGGAGGCTCTGCAAGCCGGTCCGGAGCTGAAGGGTGTTCTGGCCGCCCTCAATGCCTCAGGAATTGAGACGGCGGAAGCCCAGCGGACGGTGGAGGGCGTGCCAATCGCCTATGTGCTCTTCAACACCAATTACTATCAGTCCCAGATGGTGCGCTGGAAGGGCCAGGAGATGACCCGGAACAATGCCATAAAGACGGAGGCATTCGACCTGGTGGGCCTGGACTCCATGAACTACGAAAGGGCTCACTATGGCTGGGAGTACAACCACTACCTCAACCTCTCCTATGCCGTCTCCGAGCTGGTGCGGCTCTTGGCCCAGTCGCATGAGGAGATGGCCAAAAAGTACACGGACAGGGCGGTCTCGGACTTCGCCAAGGCGGTGATGCCCAAAGTCAGGGTCTCCCTGCACTGCCACGAGTTCGGTGCATTCTATGCTGCCGCCAGGCTCAAGAAGCTGGGCGTGGCCGTGCGCTCTGCCTGCACCCTGCATGCCACTGTGCCGGGCAGGACTGCCGGCTACAAGTCCCTGCAGAAGATAGCCAGGGGCGACTCGCGCATGGAGCCGGGCACCCCCACCGGCTTTGCCGCCCTGGAGGCTTTAGCCAGATATGCCGATGCCGTGACCTTTGTGGGCGACTCGACCATGAAGGAGGCCATGCTCTTCTATAAGATGAAGGGCATAGTCATCAGAAATGGGATAGACCTGGCAGCCGATGAGATCGACTGGGAGAAGAAGGACCGCTGCCGCGCTGCAATTCAGAAATTTCTCTCCGACCAGTTATACCAGTACTGCGACGGCAAGTGCGTAAAGCAGGAGAACATCATACCGGTCTTCACCATCTCCAGGATAGAGGTCGAAAATAAGGGATACCCTCTGCTCCTGGATGCCCTGATGCTCCAGGACCGTCTGCTGCGGCACAGGCTGACCGGGCAGAGGCATGCCGAGGAGAGCCGTGTGGTCTGCTTCCTCATCACGGCTCACGGCCCCAAGGACAAAAGCAAGCTGCCGGAGGGCTTCCCCGTCAAACTCACTCCTGAGGTCCTGGTGGGAGATGAGATCCGCCTGGAGAACATGATCAAAGAGAGAAATCTGGACGAGAGCGAGCTGATATCCGGAAGTAGGATGGTGGCGGCCATGCTCTATCCCCAGTGGGTCGGCCCGGATGACGGGGGGCTGGGCATGACAGCCGACGAGATCATGGCCGGCTGCGTGGCCGGCATATTCCCCTCTCAGTACGAGCCCTTCCTGCTCACCGCCCTGGAAGCGGGCCGGGAGGGGACGCCCTCCATTGTCAGCCGGTCCGCCGGATTCTCCGATGCCCTGAAGAAGGTCAAGAAGCGGGTGCCGGGCCTGGGCGGCGTGATTGTGGTGGACAACATCGATGCCCAGACCCAGGAGACTGTGCTGGACTATGCCCTGGCTCTGGACTACTTCACCTGGACGTACCTCGACGATGAGGTTAAATACCGGCTGCTCTGCGAGGAGTCATTCTCCCTGGCCCGCCAGTTCGGCTGGGAGGAGCCGGTGCGGGAGTATTACAGCAATCTGGTAGCTTGATGACAGGACAGAGGGAGAGGATTACACATCATGAAGATCGCCTATCTGAGCATTGAGTTTGTCCCCCGGATCTTCGGGGGGCTGGGAGTGTACGTGGATGAGATATCCAGGGAGCTGGCAGGGCTGGGGGAGAGCATATCCGTCTTCACCCAGGGCGGCGACAATCTCAAGCCACGGCAGAGGATGGAGGGCGTGGATGTATTTCGCTATGATCCTGTGCCCATAAGGGACGGCCTGGACATATTCCTCTCTGGCGAGACGCTGGCCTGGGGAGAAGGCCTGCTCTTTTTCGAGGAGCTGCTGGCTTTAAACCAGCTCTCAGCAGCGGGCATTGTCGAGAACGGCCCCTTTGATCTCTGCGTGGCCCACGACTGGCTGGGCCTGTGGGGCGGCATGGCCGCAAAGCGGAAGGGAGTGCCCCTCATATACCATGTTCACGGCCTGGAGGCGGGCCGCTCAGAGAGCCCCAACCCCCAGCTCATATCCCTGGAGAGGAGAGGCGCTGATGTCTCTGACGGCATCATCACAGTATCCGAAGCCATGAAGAGGGAGCTGGTCGGCCTGGGCGCTGAGGCAGAGAAGATCACCGTCTGCTATCACGGCGTCAATTCCGGTTTCTTTGATCCGGCCCGGGCCGATGCGGCAGCACTGGCCGCCCTGCGGGCCGGATACGGCATAGCCGAGGGCGAGACCGTCATCCTCTTCGTGGGCCGTCTGGAGCCGGTAAAAGGCGTGAGGGAGCTTCTGGCCGCCCTGCCGGCTGTGCTGGCTGAGAATCCGGGGGTCAGGCTGCTCCTGGTGGGAAAGGGAAGCCTGGAGGGCTTTGTGCGGGAGCAGGCCCGGCACCTCCCCCCAGGAAAAGTGATCCTGGTAACCGAATTTCTCGATGCCGCCTCCAAGATGCATCACTACGCTCTGGCGGACCTCTGTGTCTTTCCTAGCATCTATGAGCCATTCGGCATCGTCGCTTTAGAGGCCGCAGCCATGGGACGGGCAGCAGTGGTGGGTACAGCCGGAACCTCGGGCCTGGGGGAGATAGTGCGAAATCCAGCCGACCCGCGGCCTACGGGAGTCCATGTCAACGCCAGAAATCCGGCCGACCTGGCCTGGGGAATCAACCTGGCCTTGGAGGATGAAGAGAGGCGCAGGGCCTGGGGAGAGAACGCTAGAGAGAGGGCCCTGACCCAGTTTTCCTGGCGGAGGGCGGCGGAGAGCACCCTGGAGATCTACCGGAGAGTGGCCGGCCAGTGACCGGGGCGGGTCCGGCCCCTCCGGTCGACCTCCATTCCTCCGCCCGATCTTGGCATTTCCTGTACAGTGCTCTGTCCAGTCCTCCGAAAGCTTAATCAATAGTCCGGAGAAGATAGAATTAACCTATTTATTCCTGGATATTGACCTGCAACGGCTAGCGATAGACAATCACCGCGGCAAGGCGGAAAAATAATTCGGAGAAAAAATGCGAATTGGAATGTTCTCCTGGGAGAGCTTGTACTCGATAAAGGTAGGGGGCGTGGCACCGCATGTATCAGAGATATCGGAAGCTCTGGCCAAAAGGGGCCATGAGGTCCATATCTTCACACGCAGAGGCGACTTTGAGTCCTACGACAGGATCAACGGCGTCCATTACCAGAGGGCGGATGTGGATGCATCCGGTGATGTCCTGGCCCAGATGAACCGCATGGGCGATGCCCTTTACGACCGGTTCACAGCCGTCCAGAAGCTCTTTGGCAAGTTCGATATAGTGCACGGCCATGACTGGCATCCGGTGCTGGCTTTGATCCGCATCAAGCAGGACTATAACCTGCCCTTCCTTCTGACCATGCACAGCACTGAATGGGGCCGCAACGGAAATCAATTCGGCTACGGCATATCACAGGAGATCTCTCACCGTGAGTGGCTGGGCTGCTACGAGTCGTCGCTGGTGATTGTCACCACCCGGCGCATGGTGGATGAGCTGATGTGGATATACAGCCTGCCGGAGGGGAAGATCAGGATCATTCCCAACGGCATAGTCAGCGGCAAATTGAGGCGGGAGCTGGATGCAGGCAGGATCAAGGAGAGGTACGGCATTCACCCCATGTCCCCACTGGTGCTCTTCTGTGGCCGGATGAGCATACAGAAGGGGCCGGACCTGCTGGTAGAGGCTGTGCCCCGCATATTGAGGGCCCGGCCCGATGTCCGCTTCATCTTCATGGGCGAGGGGGGCATGAGGGATGAGTGCGAGAGAAGGGCTCGCGGGCTTGGAGTGGCGGATGCCTGCCGCTTCCTGGGCTACACCCCCAGCTCCGAGAAGCAGGACCTGGTCAATGCCTGCGATCTGATGTGCGTGCCCAGCCGAAACGAGCCCTTCGGAGTGGTGGTTCTGGAGGCATGGGACGCCTGCAAGCCGGTGGTGGCGACGGAGGCGGTGAGCATCATCAAAAACTTCGAGGACGGCCTGCTGGCCTACGTCCAGCCGGAGTCCATCGCCTGGTGCATAAACCGTCTGCTGGAAAACCCGGATGAGATGAAGAAGATTGCCAATGCCGGATGCTCCAGAATCGATGCAGAGTTCTCCTGGGAGCGCATCGCCAAGAGGACAGAAGACGTCTACAAAGAGGTATTGAAGGTTTAACCGAAAGGTTCTTGAATGGTGAGCACAAGGGGCTCTGTGCGCCTCGATAGCTTAGCTCGGTATAGCGCGTCCTTGGTAAGGACGAGGTCGCGGG
>ERZ1649853.304-NODE-304-length-20683-cov-7.115765_pt1 | contig 20683 bp, 19 predicted proteins | sample MGYA00575353_ERZ1649853 | MGnify/ENA primary metagenome ERZ1649853 (study PRJEB40853, sample SAMN11349654) | freshwater sediment metagenome | isolation source: river sediment | host: Sediment | place: India: Okhla Barrage, New Delhi | collected 2017-02-21 ...
CGCTAGCCAGGTACCTTCGGGTACAGGGTGAACCGCACCGCTTGAACCCGTTATGTGCGTGGAACGCCGTCAGCCACTCTCTTTGCATCTTTCACTCCGTGACCGCCGGTGCCACTGAAAAAGAAGAATTTATAAGAGCACAGGCCGCTAGACGAGATGGAGCTGACCCCCCCCTATGACTGAGGACGAGAAGATCATACTCCTTGCGGTCCTCGCCATCCTCATGACGTTCGTCCTCTACTTCGAGTTCAGGGTGATGCGCGGGAAGGCCAAGGCCGTCCGCAAGGTCGCCATCCGCAAGGACGAGGCGTACAACGCCATCCTGACATGCCGGTCGGTCATGAACGTCCTCGAGACCCAGGGCGCCAACGTCTCAGAGGCCCGCTCCCTGGTGAACAAGGCGAGGACGCACATGCAGAACGGTGAGCACGAGATGGCCATCGACCTGTGCGAGAAGGCAAGGGAGGAGCTCACGAGGGCGCGCTCACGGGCCCCTGCCGCGGCGTCGCCAGCCCCCTCCAGGGAGGACAGGTACGGTCTCGACGCCATCGCCGACGAGATCGTGTCCTCGCGCGGCCCCTCGCCCGTCAGGGACTCCTACTCAGGCTCCAAGCTGGAGGTCCAGGGCGGCCCCAGCTACCTCGTCGCCAAGTTCGAGATGAACACCGCGAGGGAGGAGATAACCAAGGCGACCAGGGACGGCCGGCCGACCGGGTCTGCGCCCGACATGCTCAAGAAGGCCCAGTCGGAGTTCGACGCCGGGAACTACGCGAAGGCCCTGTCCTTCGCCGTGAAGGCGAAGAAGGCGGCGTCCCCCCAGGGCTCGGAGGAGACGATTCCGCTCAGTTCCCGCCACACGCACGAGGCGCCGTCCAGGGCGTCGGACGGCGAGGCCGACGACGTCGTCGACGTGTGCCCGTCGTGCGGCTCCGAGATAGACACGGAGGACTCGTTCTGCGGCTCCTGCGGGGCGAGGCGGAGGGCGGAGCGGGCATGTCCGTCCTGCGGGCGCATCGCCTCCGACAGCGACAGGTTCTGCAGGAAGTGCGGCTCCACGGTCCCCTGAAGCGGGCCTACCGTGCCGAGTACTTGTTCTTGACTATGAGCGCGGCCAGGGCCCCGGCTCCGAAGCCGTTGTCTATGTTCACGACCCCGATGCCGCTCGAGCAGCTGGAGAGCATACCCAGGAGCGCGGCCATGCCGCCGAAGCTGGCCCCGTAGCCGACGCTGGTGGGGACCGCGACGACCGGCTTGTCCGTCAGGCCGGCCACGACGCTCGGCAGGGCGCCCTCCATGCCAGCTATCACGATGATGACGTCGGCGGACTCGAACTGTCCGAGGTTCGAAGTGAGCCTGTGCACCCCGGCCACCCCGACGTCGTAGAGGCGGTCGACGTCGCACCCGAGGATGTCGCATGTGACCGCCGCCTCCTCCGCGACTGGGATGTCGGAGGTCCCGGCCGTGACGACCACCACCTTGCCCTGCCTGCGCCTCTCCTCGGCGCCGACCGCGGCTATCCTCGCCTCCTGGTACCAGCGGACGTCCCCACCGAGCTCACGCTCCAGCATCATGCGCGTGTCCTCTGCGACGCGGGTGAAGACCGCCTCCCCGTTCCTGGCCAGGGTCCTGCGGGCTATCTCGAGGACCTGGGCGTCCGTCTTGCCGGGCGTGTATATCGCCTCGGGGATCCCGCGCCTGAGCTCCCTGTGGTGGTCGAGCTTGGCGAACTCCAGGTCCTCGTAGGGCATCCCCTTGAGCCGCTCGAGCGCCTCCGCCACGGTGATGTCCCCCCTCGCCAGCTCGGAGAGCGTCCTCTCGATCCTCTCCCTGTTCATCTTCCGAGCACCTCGTCCATGCTTCCCGCCCTGTATCCTTCCAGGTCGACCGTGACGTATGTGAACCCCAGACTCTTCAGCCTTCTGACCACCTCGTCCCTCCCGCCGGGCCGGGCGAGTGCCTGCACCTGCCCCCTGGCGACCTCGATCCTGGCGGTGTCGCCGTGGGCCCGCACCCTGACCTGCCTGAAGCCCATCCGGGCGAGGCAGTCCTCTGCCATCTCTATCCTGTGGAGAAGCTGCGGGGTGAGCCTGTCCCCGTAGGGCACCCTAGTGGCAAGGCACGGGCTCGGCGCGCTCCTGTAGGTGGTCAGTCCCATCCGCTTCGACGTCCTGAGGACGTCCTTCTTCCCCATGCCCGCCTCCTCCAGTGGGCTCCTGACGCCCATCTCCCTCTTGGCCCTCAGGCCGGGCCGGAACGCGAGCGCGTCATCCGCGTTCGACCCGTCAAGGACATGGGCCAGGGAGTGCTCGTCCGCGACCTTCCTGACCTCCAGGAACCCCCGTAGCTTGCAGGTGTAGCACCTCTCGGGCGTGTTGGCCGAGAACGACGGGTCTCTGAGGAGGTCCATCCTCACGACGAAGTGCTCTATCCCCATCGCCCTGGCCGTCGCCCTGGCGCCCCGCAGCTCCCCCCTCGGGAAGAGGGGCGAGTCGATGGTGACGGCGACCGCGCGGTCCCCGAGCTCATCCCTGGCCACCTTGGCGACCAGCGCGGAGTCCGAGCCCCCTGAGAACGCCACCGCCGCGGACCCGGTCGACCTGACCGCGGCCCGCAGCCTTTCGAGCTTGGAGTAGGTCATGACAGTGCAGTGGCCGTGAACGGCTGGTGCTTATTTCTAGTTTCGCGGTGCCGCCGACCCCGTCGTCCCCTCACTGTTCGTTAAGCCTGCCAGTGCCCGCGTGGAACATTATATATAGCGAGGGGCCTGCTAGTGAACACGGGCTGGGCTTCCGGAGGAATAGGATGGCCGAGGAGAACGTCATCTACATCGGAAAGAAGGCAACGATGAACTACGTCCTCGCGGTCGTGTCCCAGATAAACGGCGGGTGCAACGACGTGTGCATCAAGGCCAGGGGCAGGGCCATTAGCCGGGCGGTAGACGTCGCGGAGATCGTTCGCAACAGGTTCGTCAAGGACCTCGGGTACAAGGACGTCAAGATCGAGACCGAGGTCCTGCCAGGCGAGCACGGGCAGAACGCCAACGTCTCCTCGATAGAGATCTACATGGAACGGTAGGACTCGGTGCCGGACAGCGGTCGGCGGACAACGGGTGGGCCCAGTGTTCACGCTAGACCGTCCGTCGGTTTTATCATCGGATAACCTAATCGGCCAGGGGAGGCCGGCGGAAGCGGGGTGCTGATGTGATACTAGTCAAGCTCGGGGGCAGCGTGATCACGGACAAGTCGCGCCTCCGCTCCTTCAGGAAGGGCGCCTGCGAGAGACTGGCCAGGGAGATGAGTCCGGCTCTGCGCGAGGGCCTCATGGTCGTGCACGGCGCGGGCTCCTTCGGGCACATAATGGCCAAGAGGCACGAACTGCACAAGGGCTTCAAGAGGAAGTCCCAGCTGGAGCACGTCGCCGGCGTCCAGAGGGACGTTCGCGAGCTCAACCTGATGGTCCTCGGTGCGCTCATAGACAACGGTGTGAGGGCCGTGTCGGTGCCCCCGGCGGCCGCATCGACTTTCGACCGCGGGGCGGTCACGTCTTTCTCGGAGGAGGCGTTCGCCTCCCTCGTGGGGCTCGGCCTCACGCCCGTGACCTTCGGCGACGTGGTCCCCGACGTGTCCATGGGCTTCTCCATATGCTCCGGCGACCTCATGATGTTCGAGCTCGCCAGGGCCTTCAGGCCCCGGCTCGCGGTGTTCTGCGCGGACGTGGACGGCGTCTTCGACCGGGACCCGAAGGCCGACGGGGACGCGGAGCTCGTGCCCGTGGTCGGCCCCTCGTCCCTCCCCCGCTTCTCCGGGCGCTCGGTGAACGCCGATGTCACCGGGGGCATGAGGGGCAAGCTGGAGCGCATGCTGGCCATCTCCTCGCACTGCGAAAAGTGTATGATAGTGAACGGCAATGTGCGGGGGAGGCTGGAAGGCGCGGTCAGGGGCAGGAAGGTCCCCTCGACGGCGGTAGTGTCCAGGTAGGTGCGGTCCAATGGCAGGCGACGGCGAAGGGCGGCTCATAGAGAGGCGGAAGAGCGACCACATCGAGATCTGCGCCAACGCAGACCTCGGCGCTGGCTACTCCTACTGGGACGACGTGAAGCTCGTGCACAACGCGCTGCCCGAGGTCGACCTGGACGACATAGACACGTCCACCACCCTCTTCGGAAGGAAGCTAGGCGCCCCCATCGTGATATCCGCCATCACGGGCGGGTACGGCAAGGCCGAGGAGATCAACGCGACCCTCGCGTCCGCGGCCGAGCACTTCGGCCTGGGGATGGGCGTGGGGAGCCAGAGGGCCGCGCTCGAGAACCCGGACCTCGCGTGCACATACTCGGTCATCAAGGAGTTCGAGGTCCCCCTGAGGATAGCCAACCTCGGGGTGCCCCAGCTCGTCAGGCAGGGCCTCAGGGCCCCGCTCACGGTGGAGGACGGCCGCGCCGCCATGGAGATGGTCGACGCGCACATACTCGCGATACACCTCAACTACCTGCAGGAGGTCGTCCAGCCCGAGGGGGACACCAGGGCGAGGGGCGGCCTCAAGGCGCTGGAGGCCTTCGCCTCATCGATGCCGGTGATGGCGAAGGAGACGGGCGCTGGCATCTCCAGGAACGTCGCCGTGAGGCTCAAGCGCGCGGGCGTCAGGGGCATCGACGTCGGCGGCCTCGGCGGCACGAGCTTCTCCGCGGTCGAGTACTACCGGGCGCGGTCCGCTGGCGACAGCACAAGGGCCAACATCGGGCAGACCTTCTGGGACTGGGGCGTGCCGACCCCTGTGTCGGTGGTCCTCGCCTCAGTCGGGCTCCCAGTCGTCGCGACGGGCGGCGTGAGGTCGGGGCTCGACGTGGCCAGGGCCGTGGCCGTGGGCGCGTCGTCAGCGGGCCTCGCCGGGCGGCTGCTGCCGGCCGCCCTATCGGGAGAGGACGTCCTCGCGGCGGAGCTGGGCACGATCATCCAGGAGCTCAAGGCGGCAATGTTCCTCGTAGGCGCCAGGAGCATCGAGGAGCTTGGCGCCTCCAACGCCCTCGTGACCGGAAGGTCCAGGGAGTGGCTCGACAACGTCATGGAGTGAACCGGATGGGCTTCCCAGAGGACTACAGAGACAGGGTCAAGCGGATCAACGAGAGGCTGATGGGCAGCCTCGAGGTCATGGAGGACGTGAGGCTCAAGGAGGCCATGGCCCACTACCCGGGGGCCGGGGGCAAGAGGCTGAGGCCGCTCCTTGCGACCATAGTGTCGGAGGCGGTCGGGGGGAAGGCGGAGGCCGCCATGCCCTTCGGGATAGCCCTCGAGATGGTCCACAACTTCACCCTCGTCCACGACGACGTCATGGACGAGGACGACACCAGGAGGGGCCTGAAGACCGTGCACTCGCTGTACGGGGTGCCGGAGGCCATACTCGCCGGGGACGCGATGTTCGCGCGCGCGTTCGAGATAGTGCTCGAGTCGGAGGTACCGTCGGCCGACCTCGTCGAGCTCACGGACATACTGGCCCGTTCGGTGCGTCTGCTGGCCGAGGGCCAGCAGATGGACATGGACTTCGAGAGGAGGAAGGACGTCTCCTCTGACGAGTACCTCAAGATGGTCGAGCGGAAGACGGCTGTGCTGTACTCGGCTGCCGCCCAGGGCGGCGCCATCGTCGGGGGCGGGACCGAGGCGCAGCAGGAGGCGCTCTTCGAGTACGGGAGGCTGATGGGCCTCGGGTTCCAGATATGGGACGACGTGCTGGACCTCCGCTCCGACCAGAAGACCTTCGGCAAGCCCGTCCTGAACGACATCAGGAACGGGAAGAAGACCCTCATCGCCGTGCACGCCCTGGAGAACCTTAAGGGGCGGGAGCGCGAGGAGTTCCTCGCGGTCCTCGGGAAGAAGGACGCGGCCGAGGGGGAGCTCCTCAGGGCGAAGGACATACTCGAGGGCGCCGGGTCGATAGACCACGCCAGCAGGGTGTCGATGGAGCTTGTGGCGAAGGCCAAGGACAGGCTCGGGGTCCTTAAGGACTCGGTGCACAAGGACGCGCTGAGGGCCTTCGCAGACTACATGATCGCCAGGAAGACCTAGGTCACGCCGTTCCTGGTTAGCTTGAACTCGGCCCTCTTGCCCTCCTCGAGGTGCCGGTGCTTTATGATCACCGCACGCCTGGAGCTGGCCCCGACCTTGTCCAGCCTCACGATCGCCTTCGCGTTGTGGAGGAGGACGTGCCCTCCGAGCGGCTCGAAGGTCCCCTTCTCTATGTCGGTGTAGACCTGGGACGTGAGGAGCACGGGCAGGTCCTTGTTCCTCGCGACCATCAGGAGCTTCGCGAGCTGCGTGCTGAGGGACTTCCTGGTGCCCCTCTCCTCGTCGTTCCTGGTGAGCCTGTAGTGGATGGTCGCGGAGTCGAGGATGATCACGCCGACATCGAGGGAGCTGTCGGCGAGCCTGACCGCCTTCTCGACCAGCTTCTCCTGGTCGTCGAAGGTGTGGGGCTCGAAGAAGAGGATGTTCTTCATGACCTCCTCGTACTCGTCCCCGGCGATCTGCTTCAGCCTCTCGAGGGAGACACCCTCGGTGTCGATGTATATGGCCTTCTTGCCCTGCGACGCGACGTTCCTCGCGACCTGGAGGCATATATTGGTCTTGCCGGTGCCAGCCTCCCCGAAGAGGAGGGTTATGGACCCGCCCTCGAGCCCACCCTCGAGGAGGCCGTCCAGGCCCGCGGAGCCTATGGCCACGTGCGTCACATGCCGCCATCGGGCTGGTTGATGATAAGCGTTGCTCATAGATGAAATCCAAAAGGGACCACCGCGCTCCGCGGTGGTCCGGGTGCTGCGAAGAGGTTTCTACAGCTGCGTCCCGGCGCTCTCCCTCGCGTCTAGACGAAGGCGAGTATTATCGCGATTATGCCGATGATCACCTGGAAGGCTCCGAGCGCCTTCACCAGCTTCGCGATGTACTTGCCGACCGCGGGTAGCGCGGACATCACACTCACGGCCAGGATCAGGCCCACTATCAGCAGGAAGACCGAGTCGAGGCTGATCCCGGTGTCGATGAACACCCAGATCGCCACTATGACCGCGACCACCCCGATCAGCGTCTGGAACCCGCCTAGCCACTTCGCCAGCTTCTCGATGTACTTGCCGAGCACGGGTATCAGGTAGAGGACACCCATCAACAGCACCAAGCCGCCCAATAGCAGCATTATCTCCGTCAGAGACATTTCGTACCCTCCCAGAAGGATTCCATCCTTCCTAGGTTTCTGAACGGCATTAGGGGCATATTTAAGTAATGGCGTTAAGGCCCCCGATCGGCGCACCCGGCGGCTCCGTCGCCGGATACCCTTTATTACGGCCGAGCGCTCTCCGGCAACCGTGGCGGTCCATAGGGTTGGCGCCGAGGCCAGGCTCGACTCGTCGGAGTGGATGGGGCGAGCGGTGGTCCTCAAGCAGCGCGTCGTGAAGGGCTACAGGCACCCGTCCCTCGACAGGGCCATCCAGTCCTCCAGGATAAGGAACGAGGCGAGGCTCCTGCTCGAGGCCAGGAGGGCGGGGATCGCCGTCCCGGTCGTGTACTCGGTTGACTACGCCGACAACCGCATCGTGATGGAGGAGGTCAAGGGCGTCAGGGTGAAGGACGCCCTGGACGAGCTGCCCGAGGCGGAGGCGCGCGTCGTGTGCGGGAAGATCGGGGAGATCGCGGCCCGCCTCCACGCCAACGACATCGTTCACGGCGACCTCACCACCAGCAACATGCTCCTCGACGGCGGGAGGATAGTGCTCATCGACTTCTCCCTCGGCTCGAAGACGTCGGAGCTCGAGGACAAGGGCGTGGACATGCACCTCCTGGAGGAGGCGTTCCACTCCGCGCACCACCAGAGGAGCGGGCTGTACGATGTGGTCAAGGGGTCCTACGCGGCGTCGTACCCTCAGGGGGAGCTGGTGCTCAAGAAGGTCAAGGAGATAGAGAAGAGGGGGCGTTACACACGGAAAGAATAGCCTTCGTCACGAGCAACGACGGGAAGTACCAGGAGATAGCCGCGCAGCTGCGGGCGCACGGCTACGAGGCCGAGCACATCAAGACCAAGTACCCGGAGGTGCAGGCCGAGACCCTGGAGGAGACCATCGTCCCCGGCCTCGAGTGGCTGATGGAGCGCTACGACAGGCCCCTGTTCATAGACGACTCCGGCCTGTTCGTCGAGGCCCTGAAGGGCTTCCCCGGCGTGTACTCGTCCTACGTGTTCAAGACCGTCGGGTGCGAGGGCATCCTCAGGCTCATGGAGGGCGTCGAGGACAGGAGGGCGAGGTTCGAGTGCTGCATAGGCTACATGGCGCCGGGGGGCGAACCCTTCATGGTCAAGGGCGTCGCCCAGGGCTCCATATCCCGCCGGATGGCCGGCACGGGGGGGTTCGGGTACGACCCGGTGTTCGTCCCGGATGGCCACACGCGCACGTACGCGCAGATGGACGTGGAAGAGAAGAACACCATGTCACACAGGGGGAGGGCCATGGCCAAGTTCATAGAGGCGCTCCCACGGCTCGCGAAGGCATAGCGAACCCTTTTATTCGGGAGGGGCATAATCGGGTGGAGAGGGCCGTCCAGCACGGGGTAGTGGTCTAGCTTGGTATGATACGTGCTTTGGGAGCATGAGGTCGTCGGTTCAAATCCGACCTACCCCACTCCTCTCTCACACCGCGGGCAGGATGACGTGGAACACCGCTCCCTGGGACGGCTCCCCCTCGACCCTGTCCTCGACCCATATACGCCCGCCGTACTTGTCGACGATCGTGCGCACTATCGACAGGCCCAGGCCGCTGCCCTTGCCGCCGGAGAGCCTCGGCGCGAACCGCTCGAATATCTGGTCCTTCCTCTCGTCGGGCACGCCGACCCCCCTGTCCGCTATCGTTATGTCCCAGGACTTCCGGCCGTCCTCGGACACGGCCTCGACCGAGATGTCGATCCTGACGGTCTCGTGCGGGTCGTACTTGATGCAGTTGCTCAGGAGGTTCTGGAAGAGGTCGTGGATGAGCTCGTTCCCGCGGACGAGGCACTGGCTCTCCGCGCACTTGAGGGATATGTCCAGCTCCTTGTCCGTCCTGGCCGCCTTCATCTCCTCCACGAGGCTCGCGATGGTCGAGACCAGGTCGACGGTTAGCATCTTCTCAGAGCCCTTCTCCCGTATGTAGATCAGCTTCCTGATCCTGTTGATGAGCTCGTTGCTCAGCTCGAGCTGCTTCATCGCGACGCCGATCGCCTTCTCCCGCAGCTCGGGCGACGCCTCGGGCCTCCCCGCGACGTCGAGGTAGCTCCCGATGCCCGTGTTGTAGTTGCTGATGTCGTGGAACAGGAGCCGGTTCATCATGTCCAGGTCCTCGTTGGCCTGGACCGTCTCCCTGATCAGCTGGCTGTTCCTGAAGGCCAGCGAGATGATGGAGCTGAACACCCCCATGAGCTCGAGGAGGTCCTTCTCGAACATGACGTCCCGGGTCCTGTCGGTGGCGTAGAGCACGCCCGCGATGTCGTTCGCCCTGTCCCTGAGGGGGACCGCGAACAGGTCGTACCTGTCGTCATCGGGCTCCGCCCCGGCGGGGGCCGCCGGCCTCACCTCGGTGCCGTCGAAGGGGAGCTGCGAGGTGCGCCTCTCGTCCAGCTGCCTGGCGGGTATCCAGTAGAGGTCCTCGGTGAACCGGAAGGTGTCGTCGCAGTCCCTGTGCACCGTGTCCTTCGTGAGGGTCTCCTCCTTCTCCGTGAGCCCGCTGGGGGAGATGAAGACGTACCTGTTTGCGCGCTGGTCCCACAGGGCGGCGCGGGCGTTCATGAACCCCAGTTCGGCCGTCAGGAAGTCCGTTGCCGTGACAAGTATGAGTTCCCCCCGCCTCAGCGAGACCATCCTCGTGGCGATGTTGAGCATCTTCGCGAATATCCGGGCCCGGCTGCCGTTCGCGGCGAGGAGCGCCTCCTGGGACCGCCAGACCCCGGCGAGTTCGATGGCGACGGATGCGATGGACGCCAGGATCTCTATCCTGGAGACCACCTCCTTCGAGGGTATCATGCCGTCGGTGGTCTCGAGGATCTCCAGGGCGCCGAGCTCCCTCCCGTTCTTGTCGAACAGGATGGTGTCGACGAAGTCCATCATGTGCCAGCGCCCGGGCGACTGCCTGGGCGGGATCTCCTCCGGGAACCCCCTGTAGAACGCGGTGTCGTAGTCGTCTATCTTGACGTTCTCGCCGGGGGCGAGGTATGTGAGCGTCCCCAGCTTCTCGTAGGCCAGCAGGGTCTCGTCCCACGAGTCGCGGGAGTAGACGACCTTCTTGATGTCCCGGGCCTGCTCCTCGGGGTACCCGATAACGAACCTGACGTGCCACTCGCCCGTCGCCCTGTCCGTGACGTAGATCGCGAGCTTGCTGATGGGGAACAGCGTCATCATGGACCGGCCGATGACATCCAGTATCCGGTCCTCGTCCTTGTTGTAGAGCACCGCCAGGGCTATGTCGAGCACCCCGCTCGCGAGGGCGGCGTCGTCCACCTTCTGCGCAGCGTTCGTCGCCGACTTCGCTGTGTCCCCTTCCATCCTACCGTGGCCGGTATGGGCATGCCCGGATATTAATCGGTTAGCCGGCTCGTGGCCGGTCGGGCGCCCCGGCGTGGCGGCCCTCGATGCTCCTAAATAGGGGGAACCTATACCCCATTTTCAAGGACATAGGCCGAAGGGGGCCTCGCGATGAGAAAGTGGAAGGATATTCCTCTGTACAAGAACGTCACTCCGAAGCAGTGGTCCGACTGGAAGTGGCAGGTCAGGAACAGGATAACCGACGTCGACACGTTGGCGAAGGTCATCAACCTGTCAGACGCGGAGAAGGACGAGATCCGCAACTCCGTGAGGTACCTCAGGATGGCGATAACGCCGTACTACGCCTCCCTCATGGACCCGGACGACCCCGAGGACCCCGTCAGGAAGCAGGCGGTCCCGACGTCCCATGAACTGCACATATCCAAGGACGACATGGAGGACACCGTCGGCGAGACCACCGACGCCCCCCACGAGGGCCTGACGCACAGGTACCCCGACAGGGTGCTGTTCCTCCTCACCGACCAGTGCAGCATGTACTGCAGGCACTGCTGCAGGCGGAGGATCGTCGGCACGACGGACCACGCCCGAGGCTGGGAGGAGATCAAGGAGGGCATAGACTACATAAGGCGGACGCCGCAGGTGCGCGACGTGCTCCTCTCGGGCGGCGACGGCCTGCTGGTCTCCGACGAGCTCCTCGAGAAGGTCATCCGCGAGCTCAGGAAGATCAAGCACGTTCAGATCATCCGGATAGGGTCGAGGACGCCCGTCGTGATGCCGCAGAGGATCACACCTGCGCTCGTGAGGATGCTCCGCAAGTACCACCCGATCTGGCTCAACACGCACTTCAACCACCCGAACGAGGTCACGCCCGAATCCCGGAGGGCCGTCGAGATGCTGGTCGACGCCGGGATACCCGTGGGGAACCAGAGCGTCCTGCTGAAGGGCGTGAACGACTGCCCGACGATCATGAAGAAACTGGTCCAGGACCTGGTGTACATCAGGTGCAGGCCCTACTACATCTACCAGTGCGACATCGCCAAGGGTCTCGAGCACTTCAGGACCGCAACCGCGAAGGGCATCGAGATCATCGAGAACCTCCGGGGCCACACCTCAGGCTTCGCCGTCCCGGAGTTCGTCATCGACGCCCCCACCGGCGGCGGCAAGATCCCAGTGGGCCCTCAGTACCTCATATCCATGTCGGACAAGAGGGTCATTCTGAGGAACTACGAGGGCGGCATATTCCAGTTCCCCGAGGTCGAGGGGGACAGGGTTAGCAGGTGCCCGCCGGGGTGCAAGCTGTGCGACACGAACGAGCACCTCGAGTCCAAGGAGGGCGTCGCGGGAGTGCTGTCCGGCAGGAAGCTCTGCCTCATACCCGAGGGGACCCTCAGGGAGAAGCGCAGGGTCTCGTACGGCAAGGGCAGGAAGGCGCCCAAGCGCAAAGGCTCCTGAGGCCCCAAACTCATTCCACCAAAACCCTTCACCCCTTCTTCTCGAGGGACGCCTTGTGTATGACGTAGGTGCCGGAGTCCCGCGACCAAACCGCCTCGGCCTCGTCGACGTGGACCGACATGACGAAGTTGGGGGCGTCCAGGACGAAGGTCTCTATCTCCCCTCCCTCGCCTGAGACGCTGATCCTGTAGCGGTCCCTCAGCCTCTCGAGCTCCTTGATCGTGTGCGAGGTTATGACCTTCCCCAGCCACCCCTCGTCGAAGCCGTGGGCGTACACGCCCACGACCATGAACCTGAAGCCCGCGTGGACCATGTCCTCGAGGAGCATGCTCTGGTCCTTTCTCCAGAGGGGCGAGTGCAGGGGCTTCCCGAGCCTGTGGCAGATGCCGTTCAGCCGCGACCACTGGTAGTCGGACGCGATGGCCCCTGACACGAAACCGTCGACGTCCTCGGCGGCCATCAGCGCCTCCGCGTCCGCGAGCTCCTCCTCCTTCTCGCCCGAGCTCTCCCTCGTCCTGATGGGCACGCCCATCGCCTCGGCCTGGAGCGATGTCCAGCGGATGTTGGGGACGTGGAACATGTAGGAGTCGCGTGCCTCCGGCAGCACCGTCAGGAGGCTGGCGACCTCCCAGCCCTGCTGCTGCGCGAGGTACGCTGCGTAGGTGGAGTCCTTCCCTCCCGAGAAGAGCACCGAGACCCTCATGGCCACCGTGTATCCCCCGCCCGCGTATATACGGATTTGTCATGTGACGAGGGTCGCGGTGAACACGAGCACGAGGACCGCGACCGAGAACACGACGATCGGCACCCTGTACGGCCAGTGCTCGTTGAGGACCTGGCGGCCCCCGAAGTATGCGAAAGGGACCGCCGCGGCCAGCTCCAGGGCGCCGGTCATGACCGCCCCGCCGCTGAGCAGGAAGGCGCCGTAGACAGCGAGACCGAAGGAGAGCGTCACCGGGGCGGCCGCGACGAGGTGCGACGAGAGGTCCTTGGAGCCGGTCCTCTCCCTCGCGACCCTGAACCAGATGAGGACCGCGCCGAGCAGCGCCACGGAGCCGGTCGCGACGAAGTCGATCGCCTCGGAGCACTCCCAGACCAGCTCCACCGCCGCTAGCAGCACCAGGAACGCCCCGACCGCGGCTGCGCCGTCGAGGACGGCCGCGTCCCTGTCCAGCTGGTGGAACGTCGCCAGGACGACCATCACGGCCCCGCCCATGCCGACGATCAGCGCCATGCCGACATCTATCTCCCCGAAGTCGACTAGGACCATCGTGGCTGCGGCGACCAGTATGAGGAGGAGCCCGGCCGACAGGAGGTACTCCCCGCGGAACTCCGGGCGGTAGACGTGCACGGCGAGGTAGAGGAGCGAGATGGCGCCCAGTATCGGCCCCAGCGCGGCGAAAGCCTCCTCCGGGTCTATCCTGGCGACCGTGAAGTGCCATACCAGCAGGAGGACCGGGCTCAGGGCGAGGGTGTACACGACCGCGCTCACCCTGCTCCTCGGCCTCAGCGGCCTGGTCGGCCTGCGCCCCCGATTCGGGCCCCTGGAGAGGAGCCATGCGCCGACGCCCGCCCCGACCACCACCAGGACAAGGATGGACAGGCAGAAGGAGCGGAAGAGCAGGAGGGCCGCCGCAGCGATGGAGAGGACGACCAACGTCCAAGTCACGGCGGCCAACCCCTCGTGTCCGGTCTTGGCGGGCCTTTCCTCGGCCGGCTCCCCCTCCTTCCTCAGGGCGGAGACTATCCTGTACGGCCTCCCGCACCCCGGGCAGTCGAACCCGACCTCGTCCTCCACGGACAGGTTGTCGACCTCGATCTGCCTCTTGCAGGTCGGGCAGAAGACCGATATGAGCTTCTTCTCGGGCGCGGCCATGACGGTTATCTCGTCCCTGACCGGGCCTCCCCTGTCCATCTGGCTCATGACGGAGGCGAGGCTCGCCTTGCGCGCGGTGACGATTTCCGAGATCTTGACGGTCCTCGTGCCGCCGGCGTCCTCGAAGGTGACCTCGACATCGAACAGCCGCTCGCGCACGGACGTCGCTGCTTTCGCACCCTTCGGCGTGACGCAGTAGGCGTTCTGCCTCCTGTCCGCGCCCTCGACGTGCCCCTTGACGCACTCGACGAGGCCCTCCTTCGCGAGCTCCTGCAGCGCGACCGCCACATGGCTCCTGCGCAGGCCGAGGTGGTCCGAGAGGCCCTTCTGGGTCACCTCGAACGGGAAGACGCCCTCGTCGGGCCCGCACATGTGGAGGTACAGCTGGACGAGGACCTTCTCCTTCGCCTTCAGCCTCAGGCCTGACTGGCCGCCTTCTCCTGCGCCCAAACCCCGAACCCCTCGAACGGACCTGATGAATCGACGGTGAGTTAATCCTTTGCCGGAGCTGGTGCCATCATGACGCCTCGAACACCAGCGGTAGCGTCTCCGACCTCAGCTCCTCAGGGTTGTACATGTCCCACGCGACGACCCCCTGGAGCGTGCTCGTGATTGGCATCTCCGCCACGAGCGAGTAGTCGAACTCGACCGCGACCCCGGATGCGACATCGGTGATGTACACCACGACCTGGCGGTCGTTGCTGTCGTACGAGGATATGACCCCCTGGACGTCGAGCGCATCGAACTCCGAGAGGTCGAACGCGAAGCCCATGGGCGCGCGCAGGTCGACGAGTATCATCTTCAGGACCTCCGCGGTGCCGTTGTACAGCAGGTAGAGGTGCGCCCTCAGCCTGTCGTCCACGGTGATCGTGGTGGTGTCGTAGGTGACCTCCAGGGTCAGGAACGGGGACGACTCGGGGATGTCAGGCCAGGGGACGTACTGCTCCAGGTAGACGGAGTACAGGACGGAGCCCACGCCGGTGCACGAGACCGTCACGTTGGTGACGTTCGCGAGGTGTGGCCTCAGGTCGACGAGGTAGGTGACGTCCTTGTTGAACTCGCCCATGTCGATCGTCTCGATGACTGAGCCTTCAACGAGAACCTGCACCTGCACATCCTCGACGGAGTTGTCCCCGGTGACCGCGGCGAGGGCGTGGAACGCCACGACCGTGTCCTGCGTGGACATCCAGCCTCCGAGTTCGCCCCTGTGGTCGAGGAGGTACTTCACGGCGCCATCCACGGTGGTGCGGTGTCCCTGCTCTCCGTCGAGGGCCATCGCCGCGTAGCCCGTGGTCTCGATGATCCTCGGGGAGCAGCCTCTCCAGTAGAAGTCGCCGTCGGAGACCAGGTTCACGTCGCTGTCCCAGTGCACCGTGCCGTTGTCGGCGATCTTGAGCTCCTCGAGCCTCTCCGCGATGTCGGCGCGGAGCGGGGAGGAGCCGTCGCCGGCCTGCAGCAGCAGGAGTGAGAGCGAGAGGCTGTACGGGTCGTCCTGTATCGTGGAGATCTCGCCCTCGACGAAGTCGACCGCCGCCTGTATGTGCGGGTCGTCACCTGGCACCCCGGAGTGCAGGAGCGCCCTGGCGATGTAGCCAGTCGCCGCGACCTGCTTGGCCTGCAGGATAGGGTTGTTGAACTCGTATATGCCCCAGTCGGGGAACTCCCACGAGCCGTCATCCTGCTGGATCGACATCAGCCAGTCCTGCATGTCCGTGATGATGTCCTCGTCGAGCCCGAAGCCGGCGTTGATGGCGTCCTGGAACGCTATGAGGCCCCAGGAGGTGAGCCACGGGTGCACGTCCTGGTCGCCGGGGAACCACACTATGCCCCTGCCCACACCGTTGTTCGATTCGAGCAGGTACATCAGCTCGTGCTGCAGCCCCTGGTTCACGGTGCTCTCGTACTCGAACATCTTCTCGGGGGTGGCCTGCAGTTCCATGACGGTCGCGTAGGCCAGGATGTCTATGGAGAGCATCGACAGCGACTGCTCCCCGCAGCCTGACACGTGCCTGATTAGATCGTCGACGCCCTCGAGGAGGACGGCGTCGATGCTGCCCTGGACCTTGACCCATGCGTTCGCGCTCCCCTCGATCATGTCCGCCTCCAGGTAGAGGGTGTGCTCCACGCTGCCGTTGCCCACCTCGCCGTTGTAGAGCGTCCCGACCTTCTTCCCGTCGGGCACGACCTCGATCGGCCTCACGACGGCGTCGGACGCCTCCGCCGACTCGGCGGAGACGGACACCGTGTGCCACCCGACCTTCTCGGCGACCATGGTGAATGACAAGGACGTCACATAGTTGGCGGGCACGGTGACGTTCTGCGTCCCGGGGGAGAGCAGCGTCAGCCATGGCTCGTCTGCCAGCGTGACGTTCACGACCTGCTCCGTGTCGAGGTAGTTGTAGACCATGATGCTGAGGGGGAACTCGTCGCCCCTCACGACCGACACGGGTATGTCCGGCTCGACGAAGAAGGGCTGGAACACCGTCACCGACCCGGAGCCCGTCCCGATCATGCCGTCCGCGGTGGAGGCTATGACGTCGATCTGCCACGAAGTGATCGAGTCAGGCGCGGTCAGCGATATGTTCGCCCAGCCGTTCTCGTCCGTCAGGAGGCAGGGGTTCCAGTACCACGTCTCGGGGAAGTACTGGCGAACGATGGATGGACGGGACACGGAGCCCGCGCCCGTGTCCGAGGTCGTTTCGTCGCCATATGCGGTGCTCGTGTCCCAGCCATCGTCCAAGTCCACGAACTCCATGTTCCTATCTGGTGATGCTGGCACGAACCTTCCCGGCTCCTCGCTGGAGCTGGTTCCGAACCCGAGGGTCATGACGTAGACTGTGACCAGGCCTGCTGACACGAGTACCGCGACCGCCGCGATGGCGATGACGGGCACCGCCCTCCTCCTCGCCTTCGTCCCTATGAATATCATCAGCCCGACGGTGGCGCACAGGTACAACGCGAACCAGTAGCCCATGGTGGCGTCCTCCCTGATCTCCTCCGCCGTTGCCAGGTTGTCAGGCCATGTGGACGTGACGCGCGCCTCGTCCATCTCGGAGATTATCTCCGCCGAATCGGAGGGCAGCGTGCCGGCCCCCGCGTAGACGTATGTGATGACCTGGTACTGGGGGATGACGAACTCGGCGTCGAGGCCGAATATGATCTCCTCGAACCCCTGGAACATGCTCCCCACCTCGTACACCGCCTCGTCCACGACGGACACGCCCAGGGCCGCCACCGTGGGGGAACCGTCGTACTCGGCGAAGAACGAGAGGCCCACCTCGTCCCTCGGGTAGTACGAGCTGTTGTCGGCGCTGACGGAGACGGAGAGAGCCGAAGCGCCGCCGACGGAGAAGGTCACGGCGTCCCTGGTGACGCCCATGTCCGCCTCGATCTTGTACACCCTGAGCTGCGCGAACGGCTCGGTGTCCGGCCCCATCGTGAGCTGCAGCGAGGCCTGCCCGTCGTCCAGCTGGACGACGCCCCTGTCGACGAGGTAGCCCCGGGAGACCAGGTCCCAGTAGACGTTCGTGGTCATCGAGTCGCCCGAGTAGACGATGTCGAAGGAGGCCGTGTCGCCGACGTCATAGGATGCCTGATCGGCGACGACCTTGAGGCCCGAGGCGGCCTCGAGGTCCAAGTAGACCACGGCGTCCCCGGACGGGCTGGTCCCGTACACCCGCGCGGAGGTCTGTCCCTCGTAAGTGAACGTGAGCGCCGCGATGCCCCTCTCGTCTGTCTGTGAGAAGACCTGGTTGGCGTAGTAGTCATCCTCCGGGAACCCAAGCCGGATGGTCGCGTTGGCCACCGGTTGCCCGTCGGGCGACCTCGCTATGACGTGGTATCTGGACTGCATCCCGTCGACGCAGCTGTCGGTGAGCACCGAGAGCACCAGGCCGCTCGGCGCGACGGGTATTACCCTATACCTGACCTCGGAGTGCCCGGCCGTGTCCGTGACCGTCAGGTTCAGCTGTATGTAGCCGTTGCCTCCGGCCTCGGACAGCCCGACGGCGTACCCGACCGACGGTATGGTGATTCCCGCCTCCCCGTCCACCAGGGTGTGTGTGCCGCTGTAGTACGTCTCCCAGACGCCCAGGTAGACGTTCGCCTCCACGTCGACGGTGCCGGAGACCGGCTCGCCGAAGAAGTACTCGGCCGAGACCGTGCCGGTGATGGGCTCGTATACGGGGTACCAGTCCCTGGTGCCCAGGAGGTCGACCCGGAACTTCGGGAGGACGTAGTCCTTCACGGCCAGGGCCTTGGTGACGGTCCTCCCGCCCACGGTCGCGGATACGGTGTAAGTGCCCTGGTTGAGCTGGTCCGACAGCCACAGGTCGTACGCGCAGATGCCGTACTCGTCCGGGGAGAGGAGCTTCTTGAAGACCTTGTCCCCGTTGGGGTCGAGCACCTCGGCGAGGAGCTCCGACTCCTGGGGGAGCGGGTCCATACCCGCGTAGGTGAGGAACCTCATGTGGATGATGTCCCCGGGCTTGTAGACGGGCTTGTCGGTGGTGATCACTATCCTGACGCTGTCGTCGAGGACGGTGGTCGTCTCCACCTCGTCGACGCCCGACCTGACGACCAGCTTGACCTTGCCCGCGGTCGGGGGGAACTCGATCGTCGGCGCCGCCGAACCGTCGGGCCCGGTCCTGCCCGACCATGCCAGGGTGTCGGAGTCGCCCGTGACCAGCCTGACGTCGACCTCCTGCCCGTCCAGGGGCTCGCCCGCGGCGTCGACCGCGAAGACCATTATCGTCGACGGGCCGCCGGCGGGTACCCTGTCGGGCACGTAGGCGACGAGGTTGAGCTTGTTGGCGAGGTAGGCGTCGTCCACGTTCTCGACGGCGATCCCCACGGCCCCCACCGCTAGGAGGGCTGTGAGGATCGTCACGATGAACCTCTTCTTCCTGTCCTGGTCGACCAACCGCGCGACGGCCTTCCTCATGTTATCACTGTGGCCTACCACCGCTCCCGCGCTTCAAGTACCCCGCCATGACATGTCAGGCCGCCCCGCGACATCTCGCCCCGCCGCGATGGGGTTTATGTACGGATACGGTAATGCAGAAATCCGTGTACTACTGCCCCAAGTGCGACAGGACGGTGTCGAGGGAGCGCCTCGAGGAGATCGAGGCGGACCTGGTCGAGAAGTACGGCAGGAGCTGCCTCGCGACAATGAGGTGCCCCGTGTGCGACACCGACTTCATCGACCTCGGCAGCGTGCCCCCCGGGGGTGACCAGCACGTCGGCGAGGCGCGGCGCATCGGCAAGGGCTGACGAGGTCACGAGCCCGGAGTTCGCCAGGCTCGCGAAGGCCGGTACCCTGTTCATACTCCCGTTCGGTTCCCTGGAGGAGCACGGCTCGCACCTCCCGCTCGGCACCGACATGTTCCAGGCAGAGGAGGTCGCACGCAGCGTCGCCGAGGAGTTCGGGGCGGTCGTCCTCCCGTCGGTGGGGTACGGGGAGTGCAGGTCGACCCGCAACTTCCCCGGGACGCTGTCGCTGAGCTTCGAGACCGTCCGTATGCTGGCGCAGGACATCGCGTCGGAGCTGGCCAGGAACGGCGTGACGAGGCTTCTGGTCCTCACGGGCCACGCCGGCTCGGGGCACATGGCCGCCATCAGGCTGGGGGTGCTGAGGGCCGTGGAGGCATCCCCCTCGCTGAAGGCGATGGTCCTCTCCGACTACGACATCGCCTACGAGCTCAAGGGCAAGATGTTCCCCGAGGACGACGGCCACGCGGGCCTGATCGAGACGTCCAGGATCCTGAACCTCCGCCCGGCGCTCGTGGGGGAGGAGAGGCCCGTGGGCAGGTCCAGGCCGCCGAGGTTCATGGTCCTGCCCGACCCGGAGAGGCACCTGCCGACGGGCGTGATGGGCGACCCGAGGGGCGCCAGCGCCCGCAAGGGCGCCGCGATAGACGACTATGTCGTCTCCGAGCTGTGCAGGCTCGTCTCAGACAACTTCGGCATCAGGCGCAGGAAGCCCCGCAGGAGGGGATGACCAGATGGACCTCAAGGAGATGGCGGCCGCCGAGGCGGTAAGGTACGTGGAGGACGGGATGGTCGTGGGGCTCGGGAGCGGCTCCACCGCGAGCATCGCCATCAGGCTCATAGGCGACAGGGTGAAGGCCGAGGGGCTGGATGTCCTGGGAGTGCCCACGTCGAATGCATCGGACCTGCTCGGGCGCGCGGTGGGCATCAAGATTGTCGAGCTGGACGACCACCCGACCGTGGACCTCACGATTGACGGCGCCGACGAGGTCGACCCCGAGCTGAACCTCATCAAGGGGCTCGGGGGCGCGCTGGTGAGGGAGAAGATCGTCGCGGCCGCGTCGGCGGTGGAGATCATAGTCTCGGACGACTCGAAGCTCGTGGACTACCTCGGCCAGAAGGCCCCGCTCCCCGTGGAGGTCGTGAAGTTCTCCTTCAGGACCACTGTGAGGAGGCTCGCGGCCCTCGGCTGCAGGCCCGAGCTCAGGATGAGGGAAGGCGCCCCGTTCACCACCGACAACGGCAACTACATCGTCGACTGCAGGTTCCAGAGGATAGAGCACCCCGCGGCGATGGAGTCCGTGATAAACAACATCCCCGGCGTGGTGGACAACGGCCTCTTCGTCGACAGGGCGAGCAAAGCGATGATAGGCACGAAGGACGGCGTCAGGATAATGGAGAGGGGCTTCTGAGGCTCACTTGGCTACTTCCTTCAGCTGCTTGATGTTCGCCTCGATGCCCTCCATCTTCCTCCGCTCCTCCGACTCTATCATCTCTATGATCTTGTCGAAGGGGAGGGCGAGCTTGTTGGAGTGCACGGGCCTG
>ERZ1649853.305-NODE-305-length-20612-cov-6.349905_pt1 | contig 20612 bp, 16 predicted proteins | sample MGYA00575353_ERZ1649853 | MGnify/ENA primary metagenome ERZ1649853 (study PRJEB40853, sample SAMN11349654) | freshwater sediment metagenome | isolation source: river sediment | host: Sediment | place: India: Okhla Barrage, New Delhi | collected 2017-02-21 ...
GGATCAGCCTGGACCCGGTGGTCATCTCCAAGGTGATCACCTGGGGCTTCTGCCTGTTCGTGGGGATGTTCGTCTACTACAGCGTGTTCTGGGGGGCGATGGCCCCTGAGCCGGGCGCGGAGCTGGAGAGTGTTCAACAGGCCGCACCCCAGGCTGGTCGTGCGAAGGCAGGGGCCGCCTAGTCAGTGGTCGGGCGGTCCGGGCCTTTCGTCCGGACCGCCCGGTCTTCAGACGACGGGGTTGGCTGTTCACAGCGTGACCGGCAGGCAAACAGAATCATTCGGCCACAGCGATTGGCCGGCAAGAGGAGGTCCAGTTGGGATCGGCACTTAGCGGGACGAAAGTAATCGATACCTGCGGCCTGGGGCCCGCCTCCCTGGTGGCCATGACCATGGCCGATATGGGAGCGGACGTGATCAAGGTCGATGTGCCTCCGGGGAGCGGACGCAAGGGCGTTGGCGATGGGCTGGTCTACTTCCCGGAGCAGGAGGAGTCAACCTGGGACCGGAACAAGAAGAGGATAGCCGTCAATATGCGCGCCGAGGCGGGCCAGGCCGTCTTCCACAGGCTGGCCCGCTCCGCGGACGTAGTGCTGGAGGCCTTCCGGCCCGGAGTGATGGAGCGCATGAATGTAGGCTACGCCGCCCTGTCCAGGATGAACCCCAGGCTCATCTACTGTGCCGTCTCCGGTTACGGTCAGACCGGCCCCTACCGCATGTACCCGGGCCATGATGGGAACTACGCCGGGTTCGGCGGCGTTCTGGGCATCACCGGCGACCGAGCCGGCGGGCCTCCCGTGATGGCCCTCAACGTGGTGGCCGACATGGCCGTGGCCTACCTCAACGCGCTGGCCGGCATCCTGCTGGCCATATGCGCCAGGGAAAGGACAGGCAAGGGCCAGATGGTGGACATCTCCATGATGGACGGCGTAGTGGGGTTGCTGGCAGGCATCCCCGGCGCGCTGGAGTACCCCTTCACCCGTGCGGCGCCGGTTCGGGGAGACACACTGACCAGCGGCACCAGCCCCTTCTACTCGGTCTACCAGACCAGGGACCAGAAGTGGCTCTCTGTCTGCCCCATCGAGCCCCGCTTCTGGGCCAATATGTGCCGGGCCATGGGACGGGAGGACCTGGTCCCTCACGAGTTCGCCACCGGCCCCAAGAAGGACGAGGTCATGGACGAGCTCAGAGAGATATTCCTCACCAGGACCAGGGACGAGTGGTTCGAAATACTGATCAAGGCCGACACCTGCGTCGGCAAGGTCCTGGACATCAGCGAGGTCTTCGAGGACCCGCAGGCAAAGGCCCGCCAGATGGTGGTGGCCATGGAGCATCCGAAGCTCGGCCAGCTCAGGCAGGTGGGCATCAGCATCAAGCTCTCGGACACGCCCGGGTGGTTGCGGAGGCTGGCGGTGCCGCCGGGCCACGACACCGACGAAGTGATGTCCGGCCTGGGCTACTCGAGGGACGAGATTGAGAGACTGCGCGGCGAAGGGGCTATACACTAGTCCGCCGCGCCGGAGATAAGGAGGGAATCAATGGCTGACTTTGGCTTTACCGAGGCCCACGAGATCCTTCGTAACGAGATACGAAGCTTCGCCCGGAAGGAGTTGGCCCCTGAGGCGAAGAAACGGGCCAAGCTGAACCACATCCCCAGGGACGTAGCCAAGAAGGTGGCCGCTCTGGGGCTGACGGGCATGAATCTCCCTGCCGAGTACGGAGGGCAGCAGGCGGACTGGGTGTCGCTGGGGGTGGCCACTGAGGAGCTGGCAAAAGTAGACATGGCCGCCTCCATACTGCCCATGTGCTCGATAGTACCGTGCCTCATGCTGATGGACGGGCCGCTGGCATTGCAGAAGGAGCTGATACCCAAGATCATCAAATATGACAAGATTGTCTGTTTCGGACTCACCGAACCCGGGTGCGGATCCGACGCCCTGGCCATACAAACGAAAGCGGTGAGGGATGGAGACTACTACATCATCAACGGCGAGAAGACCTCAATTACCAGGGCCACCCAGGCAGAGGCCATACTGGTCATCGCCAAGACGGACCCCAAGGCCGGGGCCAAAGGGATCACCTGCTTCTACGTGCCCTACGACCTCCCCGGCGTAAGCACCTCCCGCTTCGAAGACACGGGGTGGAAGCCCTTCGAGCGGGGTTCGGTGACATTTGACAACGTTCGCGTGCCGGTCGAGTACCGCGTCGGCGATGAAGGTCGCGCCTTCTACAACACCATGAACAAGTTCGACTGGACCAGGTCCATGCTGGGACTGCAGGCCCTGGGGGCGGCCCAGGCGTCTCTGGACGAGGCCATCGCCTACGCCAGGGAACGCGTGGCCTTCGGTCAGCCCATTGCCAAGTTCGAGGGCGTATCGTTCAAGCTCTCTCACGACGCGACCCTGATCACCGCGGCCAGATTGCTGGCCTACAAGGCGCTCTGGCTCAGGGACCATGGACTGCCTCATACGAAGGAAGCAGCCATGACCAAGTACTGGTGTCCGGAGGTGGCCCTGCGCGTCATCCACGACTGTCTTCTCACCCACGGCCACAACGGCTTCAGCGAGGAGCTACCTTTTGAGCAGCGGCTGAGAGATGTCATCGGCCACGAGATGGGCGATGGCTCGGCGGAGGTCCAGAAGACCATCATTACCAGGGAGTTGTTCGGCAAGGAGTACGTGGCGTACTCATGAGCTGCTGCCGTGCCGGCAGAGGTGGGTGCCCCGGTGGCAGACCCCCCCTGTCCCCGACCACACCGGAGATTCCGTTCCCACCTCTGCCCGGCACGCTCCCGCACTGGTTCAAGGAGGATACACATGGAAGCGTCAACTCTCCATCAGGGGGCGGCGGCCACCGGCGAGCAGGGTAGTGTCGGAGGATTGCCGGCACCTGAGGCCGGGCCGGACTGCCGGCACTACTGGGAAATCGAGATTGCCGTGTCTCAGCTGAGCAGGGGCGTTTGCAGGCTATGCGGATCCCATCGGGAGTTCTCCAACTACTTCGCGGATTGCCTGGCCGGAACCGGGAAGAGGGAGGGCTACTACGACTGGCTGTCCCGTGACGAATGCCAGGAGGTGCTGACACCATGCCACAGCCCGGCATCGCCGATGGACCAGCGGGAGGTACGCCTGGGGACCTGGAGCGCCGGAGGTGCGTAGATGAGAAGCCTCGAGAACAAGGTGGCGCTGGTCACCGGGGCCGGCTCCGGGATAGGCCAGTTCACCGCCCTGGCCTTCGGCCGGGAAGGGGCCAGGGTGGTGGTGTCGGATGTGGACGTCCATGGCGGCGAAGAGACGGCCCAGCGCATCCGTCAAGGCGGCGGGCAGGCCGTCTTCGTCAGGGCTGACGTGGCCCGGGAGGCCGAGGTCAAGCGAATGGTGGAGCTGGCGGTGGCCCAGTTTGGCCGTCTCGACTGCGCCTTCAACAACGCCGGCGTCGAGGGGAAGCCGGGGTCGGTCACCCTCACTGAAGAAGATGACTGGGACCGGGTCATCGCCATCAACCTCAAAGGCGTCTGGCTGTGCATGAAGCACGAGATACTGCAAATGCTGAAGGAGGGCCGTGGTTCCATAGTTAACACGGCCTCGGTGGCGGGCCTCGTCGGCGGCGCCGTCCTGAAGAACCCGGGGTATGCCGCCAGCAAACACGGGGTCGTGGGCCTCACGCAGCAGGCGGCCGTGGTCTATGCCAGGTCGGGGGTGAGGGTCAACGCGGTATGCCCCAGCGCCATTCGGACGGCCATAGTCGACCGGCTGATCCGGGAGAATCCGGCTATTGAGGCGGGCCTGGCGGACTGGCAGCCTATCGGGCGAATGGGCCGGCCGGAGGAAGTGGCCGAGGCCGTGGTCTGGCTGTGCTCGGACGCGGCATCGTTTGTGACCGGGCAGGCGCTGGCGGTGGACGGCGGCTACATGGCCCGTTGATCGACCGGCTCAAACACGATGGTGGGATTCGGTGCCGCTCATGACGGGGTTGACGCCGGGGTTGGCTGCGTCCATGTTCAGAACTCAGCCTGGAAAGGAGGCGGAGACTAGTGACCGGCTATAAGCACTTGTTCCAGCCTATTCAGCTGCGAGGCATGGTCGTTCCCAACAGGATAGCCTTCCCCGGCATGACCATTGGGTTCGGGGTGGACGAGTATGGGTGTTTGACGCAGCAGTACACCTCCTACCTGGCTGAGAGGGCCAGGAGCGGCGCAGGGATGATTATCCTGTCGAGCACGCTGGTGCACCCCCCCGCCCTGGGCCTGCTCGGTCCCGATCGCCTTGCGCTGTGGCAGGATTCCACGATGTCGGGGCTGGCCGGGCTGGTGGAGACAATTCACGGCTACGGGGTCCGACTGGGCATCCAGCTATGCCAGCTCCCGGGAAGGCTGGCCAAGACCGAGGAGGAACTGGCCAATGCCGCCAGACCCGCCAGGCAGCTGCCGACTAACGACGGCATGACCAAAGAGGACATACTGGTCGCAGTGGAAGCCTACGGCGCCGCTGCGGAGCGCTGCGTACGGGCAGGCTTCGACTTCGTGGAGATCAACGCCGGCTACGAGTACATGCTGTCGAACTTCCTCAGCCCGTCCCGCAACACCAGAACGGATGAATACGGCGGGTCCTTCGAGAATCGCATAAGGGTGCTCGTCGAGCTGGTGCGCCGGATCAGGACCGGCATACCCGGCGGGATGCCCATAGGGGTAAAGGTGAATGGAGACGACTTCCTTCCGGACAGGAGCTGGACTCTGCCTGAGGCCTGCCGGCTCGCCCCGCTTCTGGAGAAGGAGGGGGTAGACTACCTTCACGTATCAGGGGGGCTGCGCGGCGCGCAACGGTGGGTAATTCCGCCCATGTACGAGGAACAGGGGGCTTACGCGTACCTCGCCAGCGAGGTGAAGAAGCATACCGCTCTGCCGGTGATGGCCGTGGTTCGGATCAAGAGGCCGGAGATGGCTGATCGACTGATCAGAGAGAACAAGGCGGATCTCGTGGCCATGGGCCGGGCTCAGATTGCCGACCCGGAGATGGTGCAGAAGGCCAGGTCAGGGAACGCGGCTGACATAAGACCATGTCTGGGTGACTGCCTGGGCTGCATAAACCCGTTCTACAAGGAGATGAAGGCCTCAGCCAGCTGCACGGTGAATCCTGAAATGGGGAGGGAGCATGTGGCGCATCGCACTCCCAACGCCGCCCCTGGGAACGCCTCCAGACGGGTGCTGGTGGCCGGAGCCGGGTGCGCAGGCCTGGAGGCTGCCAGGACGGCAGCCGAGCATGGGTACCAGGTCTGGCTGTGCGATAGACGGGGCTTCATAGGAGGCCAGCTCAGGTTGGCCGCCATGATGCCGAAGCGGCAGGAGATTGGTGACATCGTGTCCTGGTACGAAAGACAGCTCAACAAGATGAAGGTGAAGATGCTCCTGAACACGTTGGTAGATGCCGGCCTGCTGGAAGAGCTGGGGCCCGACTTCGTAGTGGTGGCTACCGGCAGCATTCCCGAGGTCCCCCTCGGCTTCATAGAAGGACTGAACAACATCCAGAACGTCGACCTGATGACCGTGGATGAGTACCTGGAGGACCAGAGGCCCGTGGGAGACAATGTCCTCATCCTCGGCGGTGACCAGGTCAGCCTCCAGTTGGCGGACTTCGTGTCAGAGCGGGCAGCAGCAGTGTGCCTGGCCGGCAACGAGGACCTGTTGGCGTCAAAGATGGCGGTGATGGACAGGGACTACCTGGAGAGAAGGCTTCGGGGCAAGGAGAATGTCCGGATCTTCAACAAAGTGCACAAAGTCGAGGTGCTGCCGGCCGACGAGATCCGTATCGTTCGGGAAGCTGGAGGAGAACAGCTGAGGAACATAGACAGCATCATCTTCGCCGGACGGCGCTGTCCGAATTCTCACCTACTCGAGATGGCATCCGGGATGGGCATCCCCGCGCAAAGCATCGGCGATGCGAAGGGGTGCCAGGGGGAAGACCAGGGGACCATACTCGCCGCAATTGCGTCAGGACGCGAGGTTGTCAGCCAGCTTGCCTTGAGCTAGCCGCACGCATCCAGGCTCCGCCGGCAAGAGAGCGGTGACAGGGAAGGAGCATCATGTACATCAGAGAAAGCATCGGGCTGAATGAAGCGAAGGCAGCACTTGATGCCATATTGACCGAGGCCTCCAGGGATGGCGGAAAACCCGCGGTCATTGCGGTGGTGGATGACAAGGGGGAGCTCATATGCCTGGCCAGGATGGACGGGGCCAATCCGTTCCATCAGACGATGGCCGTTAGAAAGGCAACCACCGCGGCGCTGATGGGGTTGGACACTTCAGTCTTCGGGCAGATGATGCCCAAGATGAACATGACGATGCTGGATTTCGGCAGCACCGACATCTGCCTTGTGCCCGGAGGATTGACTGTCCGAAAGCCGGGAGGTCGCGCCGTGTTAGGTGGCATCGGAGTGAGCGGCCGTCAACCGGGGCAGGATGAGGAGCTGGCCCGCAGCGGCCTGGCAGTGATTGGGGTCAGGTGACAGCGCCGGCAGCGCTGCATGCCTGAGACACCGGCCAAAGGCCTCACAGTGAGGTTGCCGGAGAGAGCACTCTCTGACTGGATCGTGCACCAGGCTGGCTGTTATAGGGCGGCCCGGCCCACCTGCCTGATCTTCTCGAACTGCCTGTTGACCCCGGCAAAGACCGAGTGGCGCTGCTCCCTGATGTTGCGCCCGGCCTGCCTGTCCCTGGCCCAATCATCCAGGGAGGCCAAACTCTGGTAGTGGACTACGCCGTCAGCGGAGACCACCGGTATCCTCTCGATGGGAATGCCCAGTCTCTGCAGCCCCCTCTCGAGGGCTGCGTCCCGGGACGGATCGCGGACCTGCCACCCGTCCACCCAGGCCTCGCATTGAACGTGGTCGGCCGACTCTGATGGGTGTTCCGGCCGGACTGCGCCTCCGCCGCCCTGCGCGGTGAGGTACCCCACCAGGAGCGGTTCCGGCCGGGCCTTGAATATCCTGTACCTCGCCGGGATGGACAGGGCACGCAGCATGGCTACCATGAGGTTGGTCTTGCCGCAGCACATCCCCCAGCCCTTCGCCAGGGTTTCCGAGGCCTTGATGTCCCAGTCCTCCAGGCCGTAGGGGAACTCCTTGACATAACGGTAGACACGTTCCAGGCGCTCCTCGTCGCCGGCCGACCCCTCGGCCATCAGCCCGGCCGTCTCACGGATCGCGGTGCAGCGATCGAAGTCGCACAGGTCCGTGGCCTTCAGGAACTGGTGAAGCATGTCCATGGATCCATCATACCGCGGAAGGGGGCCTCCTCACGAGGAGGCCCGCCCTCCGCCGCCACTGTGGGAAAGAGAACCTCGATGGCTCGTCAAGGCCTGATTTTGACGCTGGCGCCGTCGACCACCGCCTGGACGTTGCTCACCACGCTCAGCATCACCTCCTTGACCGTGGGAATGCTGTCGCACCGGCCGGCCACCTGGCCGCAGAGCAGGAAGCCCTCGTCGGCGTCGGCATCCTGGTAGGCGCGGCGTATCCTCTCGAATCCGGGGACCATGTTCATGTTGAATTCGGTCGACTCCGCGTTCCGGGTGAGCGCCTTGCGGCCCAGCGGCGCCATGTCGCCGGCCCTCATCTTCAGCTTGCGGCTGAGCCTGATGGCCGACAGCAACTTCTCCCAGGAAGACGCCCCCTTGCGGTAGGTCATCAGACGTTTGACGTAGTCGTTCACCAGGGCCCTGGCGTTGAAGCCCGTGGCCATGTCGCTGGCAAAGGTATCGTCGGCCGTGGCTTTGACCATCCGCTGCTTGATGTTCTCGGGGACCGGGCTCTCCTGGGTCATGGCAAAACGGGTGCCCATGGCCACCCCGTCCGCCCCCAGGCACAGGGCCGCCGCGAGACTCCGGGCATCCGCGATGCCGCCGGCCGCTATGATGGGCACCTTCACTTTGTCCGCTACGTCGGGTATCAGCACCATGGTGCCCACGAACCCGGTGTGCCCGCCGCCCTCCGATCCGGCCACGATGACGCCATCTATCCCGTGCTTCGCCAGCTTCATGGCGTGGCCCAGCGAACCACACGTGTGGATGACCTTCATCCTGGCTTCCTTCGCCCATCCCATGAGCTCCGCCGGGTTCCCGATGGAGGTATTCACCACCTTTATGCCCTCTTCCTGGCAGACTTTGGCCACCTTGAATCTCTCGGGCAGGAGCATGGGGATGTTCACCCCGAAGGGCTTGTCGGTCATCTCCCGGACCTCTCGGATGGCCTTCCGTACCTCCTCCTCGCTGTTGCTGACGGTAGCCGACGCCAGCAGCCCGAAGCCGCCGGCATTGGAGACCGCCGCCACCAGCTTCGGCACAGAGACATACATCATCGCCGAGAGGACTATGGGGTACTCAACCTCGAACAGCTCCGTTATCCTGGTCTTCATCAAATAGCCTTCCTTTCCCTGTCTTGTCGCGATCGGTGGCCTATCCCCGGGCCTTTCCCCTGTCCACGAAGGTCTTCATGCCCGCCTCCATGTCCTTCCACGCCGCAGTATCCCTGGCCTTTTCGGCGTCAATGAAGCCCAGAGCTTCTTCGATGCCCGGGACAGCCGCGGTTTCCCGGATCAGGCGCTTGGCCAGCTTGAGGGCCGGAAGGCTCTTGTCGCGCAGCTGCGAAAGAAGCGTCTCCAGCTCGCGGGCCAGCATCTCTTCAGGCACCGCGCGCAGCACCAGCCCGTATTCCTGCGCTTCGCGGCCGCTCAGCGTCTTGCCGGTCAGTCCCAGCTCGACGGCCTTCTGCAGGCCGGCCGCACGCGGCATCTGCCACAGGGAGAGGTGCCCTACTATGTTCTGCTTCATGTGACCGTCCCCTATGACGGCGTTGTCGGCGCAGATGACCATGTCGCAGGCCAGCATCACCTCAAAACCGCCGCCGACGGCATGGCCCCGGACCACGGCCACGGTGGGGATGGGCAGGCGGCTGATGCTCACCACGGTCTGGTTGAACAGTTCCCCCAGCTTGGACGCTGCCTGAGGGCGCCCCGTGGCCAGCGAGTGCTGGAGGAACTTAATGTCCACTCCGGCCGAGAAAGTCCCGCCGTTCCCCGTGACCACCAGCGCCTTCACGTCAGGCGAAGCCTCGGCCTCCTTGATGGACGCCAGCATCTCGGCAGCCAGGTCCATGTTGAATGAGTTCCTGGCCGCCGGCCGGTCCAGCATGATGGTGGCGACGCCTCTGTCTACAGCGAACTTGGTGCTGGTACGCTCCATGCCATGCCTCCTACTTCTCGCGGAACCAGACGAACTTGTGCTCGTCCAGCTCGACATAGTTCCTGGGTGGCACTACCAGTGTGGTCATGGGATGCTCGATGACGGCCGGGCCCTCCACCCTGTTGCCCGGCTCCAGAAGGTCCATCTCCCAGGTCTGGAAGGGCATCCACCTCCCATCCATGTAGGCCTTCCTGTCCCCCTTGAAGGCCTTCTTCGAAGGGGTCCTTCCCTTGAGGGGGTAGCTGGCCAGCTCCGGCTTCGTCCGGGGCACCACCGCCTCCAAGTAGACCTCGGCAACCTGGTGCCCGTTGGGGAACCGGGCCGCGGCCGGGTAAATGGTGGCGTAGGTCTTCTCGAACGCGGCCACGATGTTGTCGACGTCTGCCGCCGTGTTCACCCTGCCTGACGGAATGGCTGATTCCCAGGTGTGCAGCTGACCGATGTAGGAGGCCGCGACGCCATACCTGAAGCTGACCCGGTCCCTGGGGATCCCCTCTGCCTCCATTTCCTGGTAGGCGCGGTTCTCCAGCTCCTCCCAGGCCTGGTTCAGTCCCATCCCCATGAAAACCTTGTGCTCGTCCGGCATGCCGGGCGCAATGAGGCAGGTGACAGCCTTGTCATAGCGGTGGAAGTAGTCGGCCGAAGCCACGCCGAAGGCCGAGAAGGCCGCCGCCCAGGGAACGGTGAGGATACCGCCGAACTTGACCCGCCGGTCCACTCCCCACATGTGCATGGGGCCGCTGCCGCCGTAGACTATGAGGTTGAACTCCAGCGGGTTCAACCCGCGGGAGCTGAGTATGGAGTTGATGCAGTCCGTCATGTCGGAGTGGAGGAGGTCCAGCACCTTCTCCGATGCTTCAAACACATCCTGGCCCATGGGCCTGGCCAGCCTCTCGGTCAGGGCTTCCAGGGCCCTCTCCCTGCTTACCTTGACCTTGCCGCCCAGGAAGTAGTCCGGGTTGAGGTAGCCCAGCACCAGATCGATGTCGCCCACCGTGATCTCCGGGTAGTCGTAGCAGGTGCCGATCCGGCTCCCGGCGCTGTCCGGGCCCAGGGTAATGCGCTTCGTCTTCGGCTCCACGCGGATCGCCGTGCCGGTACCGGCGCCGATGGAGTTGATGTCCACCATGGGAATCCTGAGCCGGTGGTTGGCGAAATTGGGGTCCTTGTTCACCGGCAGCATGTTGTCGATCACCAGGCCAACGTCCCAGCTGGTGCCGCCCAAGTCCGCACAGACCAGGTTGGCATTCCCGAGGGCCTTGGCCACCGCCTGGCCCCCCAGCATCCCTCCGGTGGGGCCGGAGACAATGGCCTCCACCAGCCTGGGATGGCGGATATTGGCCACGGCCCCATAAGACAGAAGAGTCAGCAGGTCCCACCTGTAACCGTATCCCTTGGCCCTCTGCTCGACTTCGAACAGCTGCTCGCTGCCAACCTTGGTGACGTAGCATTGAATCAGCAGGGTCTTCAGCCTCTGTGACTCCCGGGCCAGCGGGCATACCTCACAGGACGCGGCCACCGGGGTCTCCAGACCCCTCCCGGCCACGATGTCGCGGGCTATCTTCGCCGCTCTCAGCTCGTGTGACGGATTGACATAGGACCCCAGGAAGAGGATGCCGATGTACTCCACCCCCTGGTCGAGGAGCTCGTTCACTCCGCGGACCCCGTCATCTTCCCGCATCGGGAAGATAACCTGACCCGGCATATAGTGGTGCCCCATGTAGTAGCTTCCCACCGAGGTGCGCTCCGTTACCTCCCTTATGAGCTTGGGGTGCACCAGGGGCGGCGTATGCTCGTGAAGCATCTGCCGTGGTATCTCTTCGTATGTCAGTCCCAGCCAGGTCAGGCCCCTCTCCACGTAGGGCAGGTCCCGCATCCCCCTGGTGATGAGGAGCCCTACCTTCGAGCCCGATTGAGTCAGCAGTATGTTCAGCATCGTGGTGCCGGTGTAGACACTGCTGATCGCCTTCTCATGGACCTCTCTGCCGGTCATGTCCCAGTAGCTGGCCGCGTCCTCCACCGAGCTGCCGTAGCTCAGGGCCTCGGTGGTGTGGTTCGTGAGGGCCTTCCCCAGCACGAATTCCCCGTGTTCACCCACCAGGAAGGTGTCGGTCATCGTGCCGCCGGCATCCAGGGCGATTATGCACCTTCTCTTTCGGCTTGTGGCCATGCTAGTCCTCCCTGGCCCACTGGCCCGTCAGTTCACAGGTCCTGTCCTGGAACCAGTCCGGGCTCTCATCGGGCAGTGGTTTTCCCAGCCAGTCACGGTAGAAGGTATCGAGGTCGGGCAGGACCTCGAACACCGGCAACTGGCCCACGGGCGCTGTCTCCACGGACAAAAGGCTGAGACAGCCCGGGCAGTAGTACTCCCGCAGCTCCGCCCTCTCGACGTCGGGCATGGCCACTTCCACCGGGAAGACCTTCTTCATATCCTCCCGGGTCCTGCGGACGCGTACCCGCGAGCCAAGCTTCCAGTTCACCCGGTAGTCGCCGAACTCGTGGCCGCAGTCGCATTTGATTAGCCTCTCGCGGCCCTTGGCGACGATGTAGAGGTGCTCAGATACGCGCAGCAGGATCTTCTCCTTCCAGAAGACCCTGGACTGCAGCACATCGAGGTACTTCCAGAACCGGTCAGCATCCTTGACCGGAAGCCTGACCAGCTCCTTGGCCCTCTTCCAGGTAATGGTCCCGTCTACCAGGCTGGCGACGGTCTCTCTCGGCACCGCATTGTCCTGCATGCCCTACCCCCTTATCTGCTGCAGCGCATAGTCTTCGTCCAGCTGCCAGAAGGACTTGAACCTGCCGGCAAACCCGGGATAGCGCAGCAGATCGGCGTACATGTTGCTGACATCCGTGTGCATTTCCTTCCCGGCTATCAGCTGCCGTTCCTCCTTCCACCAATCCCTGGCCTCCACGGATTCGGCCTTCCGCTGCACCTTCATGGTCTGGCGCAGCTGCGAGGTGGCGGCCTGGTTCACCTTTCCGCCCTGAAGCACCACGCCGTACAGGCCGCGCGCGACGTCCTTGGTGATCCATCCCCTGTCCACATCCTGCTCCACCAGGAGCGGGTCCCTTTCCAGCACATCGCCCCAGCCCAGCTGCGCACCCGCTCCAATGGCGAATATGTCGCCGTCTCCGCATTCGACGCTGGGGGTGAAGCGGTTGTAAACGTCGATCTTCCCTGCCTTCAGCCTTCCGTCATTCACCCATTGGAGTAGCTCGACTATGTCCCGCGGATAGGTCCCACCACCCCTCACGATCTCCTTGAGGTTTGTGTCATGTACCCACATGACCACGTCTCCAGGCTCGGGGTAGCCGCCGGCCAGGCCGTGGCTGGGCATCCCCATGCCCCCGCCACTGGCTATGGATGAGTTCATAACCAGGCGCTGCCCTGGCTCGAGAATGAGCTGGACGCCGCCCACACCGACGCCGCTCCGGTACTTGCCATGACCGCAGTAGTTCGGTATTATGCTGCGGCCGAGGTACAGGATGGGCGGTTGCACGAACTCGCTCACCTCGATCTCACCGCTGTCGGACTGCGGATTGGGCCCGCCGAAGGTCCACGGGGCTCCGTCTCTGAATGGCTGCGGCGGGCCGCCGCCCGCACACACGTATGGCCAGTCCCCGCCGGCCCACGGCGTCCCGTCGGCAAACACCCCGTGCATGGCCTGCCCGGGGCCGCTGGCGGCCTGGGGCAGCACCTCTTCCAGGTATCCGCGGGCGAACTTGGCCAGGGCGCTGACGCACATGAACATGTACAGATAGGCGGAACCCTCCATGAGACCCGTCAGGGTCGCAGCGTGGGGATTCTGCGGGTTGAACATGCTGCCGGGCGGCAGCTTCCAGTCGGTCACGTACTGCAGGGCGGTGTTCAAGGTGGAGGAGTAGGCGAACGAGGGCCAGCAACCTATCGAGCTGACCATGCGCAGGGCCGGCTCGTAGCAGTTGGCGTAGAAGGTGTCTTCGCTGCAGACGCCCTCCAGGTCCATGTGAAAAGTGCCTTCCCCGGTGATGGTGGTCGCGCAGGGGTAGCTCAGCAGCCAGTCCCGGTCCGCAAACGGAAACAGGGACTTCATTATCCCCTTGTATTGAACGACCTGGTACGCCTGGTATCCGTACTTCCCCGGCACCATCTGGGAGATGATCCGGCCCACCATCACCCGCCTCTCTCTCTCCAGCATCTCCTTCAGGCCTTGACGGAAGTAGTCAGCGCCGAACTCCTTGACTACCTCCAGCACCTTGTCGTGCAGGATAATGGCCCCGGTGGCCCGCATCTTTTCGTCCATGACGTTGAAGATGCCGGTGCGGGTCCGCCTTTCCCAGTGCAGCTCCCACCAGCGGTGCAGCCTGAAATCCTCTCCGGACTTCGTCGGGGGATAGATGAAGCCATCGGTGAAGGCGTCCACCGACATGGTGCCCAGCCCGCCGGCCTGAATGGCCCCGACGTCGGAGATGTGGCTCATGCCCATGGTCCAGGCCACCAGCTCGCCGTCGTAGAAGACCGGGATGGTGGTGAAGCAGTCGGCGTTGTGCGGGGCGCCGTACCTGGTATCATTGCAGGAGAATATGTCCCCGGGCCGGATGCCGGGGTTCTCCTCGAAGTCCAGGGAAGCCATGGCGCGGATGATGAACGGGGCGCTCTGGAGGTGCCCTATGAGGCCGTATGATGATGCCGCGAGATCGCCTTCGGGGACGGCCAGCATGAACTGCAACTCCTCCATGAGCAGGGCCATGGGATTGGCGGTGATGTATCTGGCCGTGCTCCTGGCCGCAACGCAGGCTGCCACCAGCCTCATCTGGAACTTCATGAACTTGGCCGGGTCCTCCTCGACCAATGGCAGGGTCCGCAGCCCATAGATGTGCCCCGTCTCCTTGAAAAGCGTCTCCGCGTTGGCGACGGCATCTTTGAGTGTCTTGCCCCCGAAAGCTATCCCCATGGTTCTCCTTTCGGGCGGGCAGGAGTGCCCCTGGACGTCTTCCGTCCCTGAGGCTCCCGGGCCTTCCTACAGAATGCCACCCGCCCGCATATCTCCAATCTGTTCCCAGGTGTAGCCGGCCTCCAGCAGCACCTCTTCGGTATCCTGGCCGAACTCCGGGGCGGCGCCCCTGATCCGGCCCGGGGTCTTGGACAGCTTCACCGGAATCCCCAGCATCTTCAGAGGCACGCCGGACTGGTGCATTACCTCGGTGATGTACTCGTTGGCCACTACCTGGGGGTCATTTTCCAGACCCTCGTAGTCGTTCACATAGCAGCAGTCGATGTCCTCCGCCAGGAGCAGCGGCATCCACTCCGTGGTTGTCTTCTTCAGGAAGGCCTTCTCGATCATGCTCCTCACGTCGTCCAGGCTGAAGTCCACATCGGCCCCACCCAGATGGGCTAGCCCATCTCTTATCTTGGGGAAGCGCGGGTCCTTCTCGAACTCGGACAGGCCCAGTATCCGCAGCAGTCTGGGGAAGGTGATCTGGGGCTGCGGGTTGGCCAGGCAGATCCATTTGTTGTCGCCGCAGCGGTAGTGCTGCCAGGTGAAGTTGGTGCCGGTCTTCCTCTTGTACGCCGGCAGGTTGTCGCGCTGGATGAGGTATATCCCCAGGGGCAGGGTTTGCAGCCACATGACACTGGCCAGCTGCGAGACCTCCACGTGCTGGCCCACGCCATGGCGCTCCCTGGCGATCACCCCCAGCAGGGCCGCGTAGGCCGTCATGATGGCGCCGAGAGCGTCCCCCTCGCAGACCAGGGTGTAGAAGATATCGTCGGTGTCGCAGGGGATGCTGCGGCTGTGGAACCAGGTCAGTCCGCTCCGCGAGACGCCCGAGATGTCGGTAGACCCGATGGCAGCGTCCGGTCCCTTGAGACCGTAGGAGGTGGCCGAGACCAGGATGATGTTGGGGTTGTACCGGCACAGGGTGGGGTAGTCCACCTTCAGTTTCTCGGCGACGCCCACCCGCCAGTTCTGGGTCACCACGTCGGCCTTCTCCACCAGCCTGTAAAAGACCTCACGCCCCTTCTCCTCGGTGAGGTTCAGGGTCATCGACCTCTTGCCCCGGCTCATCACCTGGAAGTAGGGCACCAGGCCGTGGGTCTCCGAGGCGGGCTTGTAGAGAAGGCCGCGGCTGGGGTCTCCCCTCTTGGGCTCCTCGATCTTTATCACCTCGGCCCCCATGTCGGCCAGCATCACCGTGGCCTGCGGCCCCATCTGCCATATCGTCAGGTCCAGGATGCGGATACCTTCCAGAGGAGACTTCATTTCCATGGGATTCCTTCCTTTCCTTCGCCCAGCGTTGACTGGTTCCGAAGCGGTCTTACTTCACCTCAGGCATGCGGGGTGCGCCGGCCTTCCAGTACTCACAGGCCAGGGCCGTGAAAGGGCAGGAGTGCCTCACCTCCTCGCCTATCCGCAACGCGATGCTGAGGTCCTTGACCGCTATCCGAAACGCGGGAGAGTTGGCGTCCTCCCAGGACCTCCTTACCCCTTCCCAGTTCTGCAGCATCCAACTGCCGGCTGATCCCACCCTCATGAGTTTCACCAGCATGTCTTCGTCGGCCCCGTTCTTGATGCCCCAGGAGATAGCTTCGTGGGCCACCAGTATGTTGGTGAAAGCCACCATGTTGTTGGCCAGCTTCACCACTTCCCCCGATCCCACCCCGCCGCAATAGAGGATCGAGCCCATGGACTCCAGGACGGCGCGGTACCTCTCCACCGCCTCCTTCGGTCCTCCCACGGAGATCCCCAGCTTGCCCGCCTCCGCCCCGACTGCCCCACCGGCAACGGGCGCATCGATGACGATGACCCCCTTGCTGGCAGCCTCTTCTTCCATCTGGCGGCAGAACCCGGGAGACAGCGTGCTCATCATGACGATCCCGGTCCCGGGGGCTGCTCCCTGCAGGAGACCGTTGGCGCCAGCGATCACTTCGCGGGTCTGGGCTTCGGTCAGGACCATGGTGATGATGACCTCGCACCTCTCCGCGACCTCCTTCGGCGTCCTGACCTCCACAGCGCCCAGAGATTTCATCTCCTCGATGGGAGTCCTGCGGACGTGCCCGCAGATGGTCATCTGGTACCCCTTCCCGATGACCCTTCTGGCCATGGGCAATCCGATGTCGCCGAATCCCAGGAAGCCAACTCTCTTGACGTCAGTCATGTGCTGCCCCCTTGCTCCCGTTGGCCCGTTCAACGTCTCCAGGATGGTATCTGACCACCGCATGGTCCAACGGGCCGGATAACGGCATCGTAACATCACCCGTATCCGGCACCGGACTTGTGCCGGATACGGCCGCAAATCCGGTCACGGTGATCACAACGGTGAGCGGAATGGCCATGCCGAGCAGACGCCCCCTTTCCCATGACTGGCACTGGGGTCTGATTGAGGACCGCTCGACCAGTCGATGCGCGTTTGCGAGCACGCGGGTGACCGGATGCGCCAGCCTCGGCTTCCCTGGCAAGGGGGCGCCCCCCCGGCATGTATCCTCAGCGCACGGCGGTGTGAGCAGACCGGTTGTTTGCGTGACCATTCGCGCCACTACGGTGCAGTGGACGCCTGTGTACGGGCCCGGGGTGTCGAATATCCGTAGCCCACGGGATTGGTGGAGACTCACACTGGTGTAATGATGAGAACGGTGGAAGAAGGCCAGAGAATTCAACAGGAGGTGCGACGTGGTGACCGCAACAGCTGACGAAGTGAAGTGCTACACTAACATAGTCCCGGACCTGAGGGCCGTCGAAGCCAGAGTCAGGGCTGTGAGCAGGGTCGACGCCGAAGCGATAGAGAAGATCATAGCCGACATCACTGGGCCCGCGGCTCCCGGCAGCCGGTTCTACAACGGCTATCGCGGCGTCACCCGCTGGCTCTAGCCCGGTTCCAGACCTGCAACCGGTCAACGGTCTACCGTGAGACAGGGCGCTTCCTGCGCCCTGTCTCTCTTTGGCGGCGAGGCCACCGTTATCAGCCGGGGCCGGCCTTCGCCGCTTTGCCCGGCGGCGCATTCAATGGTAGAATCGCGCTGTCCTGGCTCTAGGAGGCAAGTACGTCCCCCGAACGACTGCTGGTCACCAAGCTGCACGTGCCACCCGTTCCCCCGGGATGGCTCAAGCGTCCCCGCCTCGGACAACGATTGGAGGCGGCGCTGCGCTGCCGGCTGACCGTCGTCTGCGCGCCGGCCGGCTTCGGCAAGACCACTCTGCTAAGCGAGTGGATCGCGGATGCGAGCCGGGAGGGCGGCATGACGGCGCCCCCGGCGGCCTGGCTTTCCCTGGACAAAGAGGACAACGATCCCGAGCGGTTCTGGACCTACTTCGTGACTGCCATTCGGACGGTCCAGCCCCAGCTGGGGCGGAGCGCCCTGGCCCTGCTGGAGACGGGCAAGGCCCCCTCCATCAGGGCGGTGCTGACCACCCTGGTGAACGACATCAGCGAGGCGGGCCGCGGCTTCGTGGTCGTCCTGGATGACTACCACGAGATTTCCTCGCGGTCTGTCCACGAGTCCCTGGCTTTCTTCGTGGACCACCTGCCGCCTCAGGCGCACGTGGTCCTGGCCACCCGGGCCGACCCTCCCCTGCCCCTGGCCCGACTGAGGGTCCGGGGGCAGCTCTGCGAGCTGCGGGCCGCCGACCTGCGCTTCACCATCGAGGAGGCGACCGCCTTCTTCAACGACATCATGGACCTCGGCCTCTCCAGCGACAACGTTCAGGCACTGGAGTCGCTGACCGAGGGCTGGATCGCCAGCATACGGATGGCGGCCATCTCCATGCAGTCGTGCGAGAGCATCCCCGGATTCATCGCCGAGTTCGCCGGGACCCACCGCCACATCATGGACTACCTGGTTGAGGAGGTGCTGGGGCGCCAGGACTCCGGCGCGCAGGACTTCCTGCTGCGGACCTCAGTGCTGGACCGCTTGAGCGCGCCGCTATGCAACGCGGTAACCGGGGGGAGCCGGGCCCAGGAGATGCTGGATCACCTCCAGTCATCCAATCTCTTCATCGTGCCCCTGGATGAGGGCCGCCAGTGGTTCCGCTACCACCACCTCTTCTCGGACCTGCTGCGCGATCGCCTGCGCAAGACGCGGCCGGAGCTGCTGCGCATCCTGCACCAGCGCGCCAGCGACTGGTTTCAGTCCGAAGGGCTGACCGCCGAGGCCATTCAGCATGCCCTGGCGGCCAGGGACTACCAGCGCGCCGCCGACTACATCGAGTCGGTGGCCGTCCCCCTCATATCCCAGGGCCGGATATCGGGCCCCCAGGGCTGGCTGGAGAAGCTGCCCACGGACGTCATACTCTCCCGTCCCTGGCTCTGCATCGGGCTGGCCAACGTCCGGTCCGCCCGGGGACAGCTGGCCGCGGTGCAGCCCCTGGTGGAGGCGGTGGAGGCCCATCTGGCCCGGTCCGCCGCGCGAGGGGCACCCGCCGACGCGGAGTCAGACCGCCGCATTCGCAATCACCTGACCTCTCTGCGCATCCCGCCGGTCCTGGCCCGGGGGGAAATCGACGAGGCGATCCGCCTCTGCCGGGAGGCCATCGAGCAACTGCCCGACGATCAGCCGACGGTGCGCTGCATGGTGGTGCTTCTGCTGGGGCTGGCCCTGTGGATGAAGGCCGACATGTCCCAGGCGGCGCTGTGCCTGGAGGAGGCCAGGGTGACCGGCCAGGCCACCGGAAACTACTTCATCACGCTGGTGGCCATGGGGCACCTGGCCGACATCTCCGTGCGGCAGGGGAGACTGCACCAGGCCGCCGAGGCCAGCCGCAGGGCCATAAGGCTGGGGACGGAGTGGGGTGGCGGTGAGCCTCTGCCGGCCACCAGCTATGCCCATATCTGCCTGGCCCAGATCCTGTATCAGTGGAACGAGATCGAAGAGGCGGTCCACTACGTGAACCGGGCCGTCGAGCTGGGGAGGCAAGGCGTTCAGCTGACCATCGCCGTCATCGCCATGCCGGGGCTGGCGCCCCTCACCGAGCTGATCGGCCAGACCACCGCTCTCACGGACGCCGTGGAGGAGCTGGAGGGGGTGGCCACCGCCTCCCGCAGCGACATGATGTCCCGGATCACCGCCGCCTGGCGGGCGCGCCTGGCGCTGGCGCGGGGCGATGTCAGCGAGGCCCTGGAGTGGGCCTCGAATGCCGAGTCCCGGATGAGCGACCCCGCCGAGGGCCTGGAGTTCCCGCTGGAGTTCGAGTATCTCACCCTGGCCCGCCTGAAGATCGCCCGGGGGGACGTCCACGACGTGCCGCCCATGCTGGAGCGGCTGCGCCGGAAGGCGGAGGCCGAGGGCAGGATGGGCAGCGTTATCGAGGTCCTGGTGATGCTGGCCACCACGCAGCGGGCCCAGGGCAAGATCGAAGAGGCGCTGGGCACCATGCACCGGGCGCTCTCGCTCGGCGAGCCCGAGGACTACATCCGGGTGTTCGTGGACGGCGGAGAGCCGGTGGCCGACCTGCTGCGGCTGGCCCTGGCGCGGCAGATACGGCCGGAGTACGTGTCCGACATCCTGGCCTCTTTCAGCGGCGCCGCCGGCCGAGAGAAGGGGGCCGCGCTCCGCAGTCCCCGGGTGAACCCCGCCATCGAGCCCCTGAGTCCCCGGGAGCTGGAGGTGCTGCGGCTGCTGGCGGGGGGCGCATCGAACCGGCAGATCGCCGACGAGCTGGTGCTGGTCACCGGCACCGTCAAGGCGCACGTTCTGAGCATCTACCGCAAGCTGGACGTCCACAACCGGACGCAGGCCGTGGCCCGGGCCAGAGAGCTCAAGCTCCTGTGACCCGGCCGCGCTGCGCCCCATTCCACCTCTGAGGCACGACCTTCGGCGGTTGACACGAGGCCGGCCGCCGGGTGTATTCTTGGGCCGCAGTTTTTTGGGGGGGGGAGGTGCCCTGGTGAGATTCAAGGACAAAGTGGCCATCGTAACCGGCAGCAGCACCGGTATTGGCCAGGCGATAGCCTTGGCCTTCGGGCGCGAAGGCGCCGGCGTGGTCCTGGCGGCGCGCAGCCTGGACCGGCTGCGGGCCCACGCCGAGGCCATCAACAGAAGCGGCGGCAGGGGGCTCCCGGTGAAGACCGACATCAGCCGCGTGGATGATGTCCAGGAGATGGTGCAGAAGGCCCTGCAGGAGTTCGGGCGCATAGATATCCTGGTGAACAACGCCGCCTACACCGAGATCACGCTCAAAGCCTTCCACGAGATGAATCCGGCGGACTGGGATGGGGAGATCAACACCACGCTGAAGGGGACCCTGAACTGCTGCTGGGCGGTCCTGCCCCACATGATGAGCCTGAAGCAGGGGAGGATCGTCAACGTCACCACCGCCGGGGTCAAGACCGGCGCCCAGTACCTGTCCCTCTACGGGGCCACAAAGGCGGCCGTGGCCCAGTTCACCAAGTCCCTGGCCATGGA
>ERZ1649853.306-NODE-306-length-20544-cov-7.615843_pt1 | contig 20544 bp, 10 predicted proteins | sample MGYA00575353_ERZ1649853 | MGnify/ENA primary metagenome ERZ1649853 (study PRJEB40853, sample SAMN11349654) | freshwater sediment metagenome | isolation source: river sediment | host: Sediment | place: India: Okhla Barrage, New Delhi | collected 2017-02-21 ...
GTTGCCAAGCTCACTGATGTGCGGTCGATCTCAATGAGGAACAAGATCGCCGGGTACGTCACGAGGTACCGCACGCACTACGAGGCCTGAGTCCCGGGCCCGCCGCGCGCCCCTCCGCTGGGCATTTTCGGTGATGCTGCGCAATGCTGAGCATCCACTCATGCGATCCGTGGGCGGCCTCCTCGAGGGATATTAAAATCAGAACGAATGGATATATACAAGGCCAACGATGCCAAGCAACGAGAAGAGTGCAAGGATGGACAAGACTCCAGCCGTAATGACGGAAGCATTGACGAGGGTGTTCGAGCCCAAGAAGAAGAAGGAGGGCAGCACAGTGCGGGCCCTCAACTCGGTGGACCTCAGGATAGAGCAGGGGGAGCTGTTCGGCATACTGGGCCCGAACGGCGCGGGCAAGACCACCCTCCTCAAGATACTCAGCACGCTGCTCCTCCCCACGTCGGGGAAGGCCTACGTCGCGGGATTCGACGTGGAGAACCGGTTCACCGAGGTAAGGCAGAGGATCAACATGGTCTCGGGCGGGGAGATCTCCGGCTACGGGCTCCTGACGGTGAAGGAGAACCTGTGGATGTTCTCGCAGTTCTACGGGATCAAGAGCAAGGTCGCCCTCCAGCGCATAGACGACATGCTCAAGGACTTCGGCCTCGGCGACAAGAAGGACGCGAAGGTGAGGACCCTCTCGACCGGCCAGAGGCAGAAGATGAACGTCATCAGGGGCTTCATAACCGACCCGGACATCATATTCCTGGACGAGCCGACGCTCGGCCTGGACGTCAACGCCTCCAGGGTCATCAGGGACTTCATACTCGGGTGGCTCAAGGAGCATCCGACCAAGACGGTCGTCCTCACGACGCACTACATGGTCGAGGCGGACGAGCTGTGCGACAGGATCGCCATCATAGACAACGGGAGGATCCTGGCGTGCGACAGCCCGGAGAGGCTGAAGAAGATGGTCAGGATGAACACCACCCTGAGCATGGACGTCTCCAGGCTGAAGGACACCTCGGTGTTCGGCAGGTTCCCGGGCGTCGAGAACTTCACGTTCACCGAGGACGGCGAGAAGGGCCTCACAAGGCTCAGGTTCGTGATGAGGGACGAGAGCGGGGTCTCGGACATCATCTCCGCCGTACTGGGCCAGGGCTCGAGGATCGAGTCCCTCCAGAAGACGGAGCCGACGCTGGAGGACGTGTTCATCAAGATGGTAGGCAAGGGGTTGGATTGACCGACGGCTGGATCATCAGGAACATGAGGGCCGTCAAGGGCCGCGCGTACCCCAGGATAGTGGGCGCCCAGAGGGAGCCGAGCTGGGTCTTCTTCGAGGTCGTCCTTCCCCTGTTCACCGTGGCGGCGTACGCCTACGTGTACCAGTTCATGGACGCGAAGGACGAGCTGATAGGCTACGTGGTCCTGGGCGGCGCGATGACCGCCTTCTGGCTCAACGTCCTGTGGGCCATGGCAGCCCAGTTCTACTGGGAGAAGGAGATCGGGAACCTGCAGCTGTACCTGATAGCGCCCATATCTAGGATGTCCATACTGGCGGGCATGGCCCTCGGGGGGATGTTCGCGACCACGGTCAACGCCACCTCGACCCTCGTGATAGGGGCCCTCATATTCAACATCGCGTTCCACATCGTGGACCCGCTCATGCTGGTCGCGATATTCGTGGCCACGATGGTCGCCCTCTACGGCATGGGCATGATGTTCGCCTCGCTCTACATGCTGTTCGGCAGGGAGGCGCACCACCTGTCCAACCTGCTCACGGACCCCGTGTACCTGACGTCCGGGTTCTTCTTCCCGGTGAAGTACCTCGGGGCCTTCGTCGCGGCCGGCGCGTCCCTCATACCCATCACCCTGGGCCTGGACGCGCTCAGGCAGCTCTTCTTCACCGGCGGCGCCGAGGACGCGTTCCTCCCGCTCGGGACGGAGCTTCTCATACTCGTGGGGCTCTGCGCGGTGTTCCTGGTCCTCGCGCACTACTCGCTCAGGTACATGGAGTACCTGGGGAAGGCCACGGGGAGGTTGACCCTCAGATGGCAGTGATGAACGACCTGAGGACCGTGAAGAACGCCGCGTGGCTCGGCTGGGAGATGGAGGCGAACTGGGCGGACCCGTTCCTCTTCGCCACCTACTCGATAGTGAAGCCCATCAGCGCGACGCTCATCCTGGTGTTCATGTACATGGTCGTGACGGGGTTCAACACGGACAACGCCTACTTCTCGTACATGTACGTCGGGAACGCGCTGTACATGTACGTGGCCGAGGTGCTGTTCGGGGTCACGTGGGTCATACACGACGACAGGGAGCACTACATGACCCTGAAGCAGGTGTACATCGCCCCCATCAACTTCTACGCCTACATCCTCGGGAGGTCGGCGATCAAGATCGCCATCACGACCGCGGGGGTCCTCATAACCCTCGTCTTCGGCGTCGCGGTCCTGGGAGTGGACATCTTCCCCGGCCAGGTGGACTGGCTCCTCCTGCTGGGCTCGCTCGTCCTCGGCCTGGGCTGCATATGCGTCCTCGGGCTCGCCCTCGGCGGCATAACATTCCTCACCGCGAGGCACTCGATCGGGATAAACGAGGGCGTCGCGGGGGTGTTCTACGTCATGAGCGGCATCATATTCCCCATAACCGCCCTGCCTGGGTGGGCCCAGTCCATATCGAAGGCCCTCCCGGTCACCTACTGGATGGACTCGATGAGGCGCGCCCTCATGCCGGAGGCGATGGACGCCCTGAGGCTAGCCGAGTCGGGCGACATCACGGGGCTCGGAGGGTTCAGCGACCTCTACATCATGGTCTTCCTCGCGATATCCGCGGCGGTGTTCTTCGTGCTCTCGCTGGGGGTCTTCAGGTACGCCGACGTCGTGGCCCGCAGGAAGGGCAAGATCGACTGGACGACGTCCTACTAGGCCGGGGGCGGATGGGAGGGTATTTCTACCGATGCCCTCATGGAGGGTGCCGTCAGGCCCAATGCCCGAGTGGGGTAGCTTGGATATCCTAGAAGCCTGCGGAGCTTCGGACCTGGGTTCGAATCCCAGCTCGGGCGCCTATTTCTCTAGCAAGGCACATCTATCCGGGACGCGCATCCGTGCCCGATGCTGTCCGAGCTCGAGGCGATCCTCCACCAGGTGAGGGCCGACAGGCTGTCGGGCGCGAGCGCCTTGGCGGCGCACGTCTGCGTACCACTCAGGGCGCTCTGCGAAAGGGTGCCCGGCAGGCAGCTCCAGCACGACCTCGAGGAGTTCGCCGTCGCGCTCGCGAAGGCGCAGCCCAACATGGCGAGCATCTGGACCCTCGCGAACGGCGTCCTCCACAGGTCGGCCGACTCCTCATCCGTCGCGTCATTCTGCGAGGCCATGTCCGACCACTACCCCGCGGCCGCGGCCAGGATAGCTGAGCTGGCGGCGGGCGAGGTGGCCGGGAAACGCGTGCTGACGACGAGCTCGAGCAGCGCGGTGTTCCACACGCTGGTCAGGGCCTCCAAGGACCCCGCGACGACAGTCATCGCCTGCGAGTCGAGGCCGATGAGGGAGGGCGTGCTCATGGCCAGGGAGCTCGGCCGGATGAACGTGAATGTGACCCTGATCGCGGACGCGGCCCTTTCTCTCTTCTCGTCGGAGGCGGGCGTCGGGGTTGTCGGGGCCGACGCCGTGAACAGGGACGGCGTCATAGGCAAGATCGGCCTGGCTCACATGGCTCTGGCGTGCGAGGCCAGGGGCATCCCCCTCATCGTCCTCGCGGACTCGACCAAGTTCGCGCCCGTCGCCCTGTCGAGGGACCTGCGCGACCCCTCCGAACTGCTCGAGGGCGTCACCCCCGGGGTATCCGTGGAGAACCTCTACTTCGAACAGGTCTCGTTCAAGCACGTTACGTCCCTCTTCACCGAGAGGGGCCGGCTCTCGACCGAGGACGCCCAGAGGGCGGTCTGGGGCGCGAAGGTGCACCCGAAGCTGGCCCAGAGGTTCTAGCGCCCCTTCCTCATGCACTGGTCTATCCTGGCCGCCTCGTCCTTCGTCACGAGGGGCGTCCTGTGCTCGGCCAGGATCCTCTTTGCCTCGGCCTGGGCCCTGCGCAGCAGGTCTCCCTGCGCACCTGGCTTCATCCTCACGTCGAGGGAGGCCTTGGGGAGCGAGGACCCGATTATCTCCTTCCTGAAGCGCGAGATCGTGTGCCTCTTGCCGAGGAAGTTGCCGTCGATCCCGGCGTCCCTGATGGTCTCGAAGGAGATCGCCTGGTCACCGGCGTCGAAGTCCCTCGAGAACTCCTTCGCCACGCCCCAGACCCACGCGTCCGCCACCAGCTGTTCGAGCGACGCCCCGGTGGCCATGTCGACCCCGCCGAACCCGGCGCCCAGGTCGGATGGCACCATGGACTGGATCGACACGTGGGGCACGCCATCCCACTCGTTCACCATGTTGAACGTGAGGTTCTCGAGCCCGATGCCCGCGACCATCGTCGGCAGCCCGTAGTGCCTGCCCATCTCCCCGGCGCCGGTCCTCAGGACGGGCACCTCCAGCGCCCCGTAGTCTATCGAGCCTGTCTTGAGGTCCCCCGGGGACGAGTCGATGCTGTAGATGAACGGCGCGCCCTTCTTCGCCGCCTGCGATATGAAGAGGCTCGCGAGGTTCTCCGCGTTCATCTGTGCGATGGTCCCTGAGAGCGTAACCGGCGAGGTGAGCCCGGCGACCGATGCGGACATCGCGACGACCGGTATGCCCGCCCTGGCCAGCTCCACCTGCGCCTCGACCAGCCCCTTCTCGAACGTGAGCGGCGATATGGGGCACTCGACCGCGGAGACGATGGGCCTCTTCGCGAGGCCCCCCTCGCCCCCGGTGAAGATGGACACCATCTCTGCCATCCACTTCGCCTCTGCCGCGTCGGCTGCCATGGCCTGGATGTGCTTGGTGGTGTGCATGAGGGAGGTCTTGAGCTCGACCATCCCCTTGAGGTGCACGGGCTGCTCCAGCGAGCCGACCATGGGCCAGAAGAAGTCGACCTCCGGGAGCTCGTTGACCAGGATGGCGAAGTCCCTCAGGTCGTCGGAGGTGGCTGGGTGCGATTCCCCGGTGACGAGGTCCCTGACGAAGACGCCCTCTCCCCCGTTCGCCGCGTGGAGCCTGCCAGAGGGTATCCTGATGTCGTGCTTCCCGTCCCTGGAAGCGAGGAGCACCGACTTGCTGGCGGAGGCCAGGGCCCACTTCACGGCCTGTTCAGGGATCAGGGTGCGCTTGCCGTCCTTGGAGGGGACGGCACCGGCCTCCTCGGCGAGGGCGCGGACGGACGGGCTGTGTATCAGCACCCCGACCTCGCTCAGGATCCTCATCGTCGTGCCGTGGATGCGCTGTATCTCCGAACTGTCCAAGAAAGACATGCGTGCCCGTGCCATTCGCCCAACTCCCCTGAAGCGGACGGGACAAGTCGTTCGATTTTGATGTACTTTTGCCCTGTTATACGGGATGTCCATGAACGCCGTTCGAAACAGGCCAGCGAACCCTGAAATACCCGTCCTAATGGTCCGTCGGAGCTCCACGGAGCCAGGCGCAACGTTAAAGGCACCCTCGGCATCTCCAGCCCATCCGGGTGCGATACGGTGGAGTCCAAGGCGCGGGAGGCGCTGTACCATCTCGTCCTGAGCAGCATGGACCAGCTGCTCGAGAGGGGCGACTTCGACGCGTGGATGGAAGGGGATATCGAGCTGGCCCCCCTCTTCAGGCCGGTCTTCGAGTCCGTCGCCCGCCAGCGCGACACGTTCATAAGGGAGCTCCACCAGATGTTCCCGGCCGAGGTCGTCGACAGGTTCAGGACGAGGCACCCGGACCTGGACATGGGAGACGGCACTCAGGCGATAGTGCGGGTCGGAAGGGAGATCGAGGCTATGAAGGCCATCGTCCAGTCCCTATGACCACTTATATGCTGTGAGGGCCCGTGTACGTGGCAAATCGTTATTATTCCGTATGCGGTCATCACGACGGGACCAGATGGCAGAGAAGGACAGCGACACCAAGGGCAAGAAGGCGGCCGGCGAGGCCCCGCCGTCCAGGCCATACGCCATGCCGGACTGGCAGGAGCGCTACAAGGACAAGGTCAGGACCGCCGCCCAGGCCGTGTCGACCATAAGGCGTGGCGACAAGGTCTTCATCGGCTCAGGCGCGGCCGAGCCGCAGACCCTCGTGAAGGCCCTCATCGAGGGCGCCGGCAGGCTCGCGGACACGAGGATCATGCACATCATGACCCTGGGGGTCGCGCCGTACACCGAGGAGAAGTTCACAGACCAGTTCAGGCACAACGCGTTCTTCATCGGGGCGAACACCCGGAAGGCGGTCGCGGAGGGGAGGGCGGACTACACCCCGGTGTTCCTGTCCGAGATCCCGGCGCTCTTCCGCTCCGGCCAGGCACACATCGACGTCGCTCTCATACAGGTCTCTCTCCCCGACAGGCACGGCTTCTGCAGCTACGGCGTCTCGACGGACGTCGTCAAGTCGGGCGCCGAGTCCGCCGTCAGGGTCATCGCGGAGATCAACCCGCAGATGCCGAGGGCGCTCGGCGACTGCTTCATCAACATGGACGACATAGACATCGCAATCCCCGTGAACGAGCCCCTCCTGTACGCGAAGAGGGACCGCGCGGACGACGTGGCCAAGCGGATCGGGAAGAACATCGCCGAGCTGATAGAGGACGGCTCCACGATGCAGATGGGCATAGGGACCATCCCCGACTCGGTCCTGTACTACCTCACCGACAAGAAGGACCTGGGCATCCACACCGAGATGTTCTCCGACGGCCTCATGGAGCTCGCCCAGAAGGGCGTCGTCAACAACTCCAAAAAGACCATCCACCAGGGCAAGACCGTCGCGTCCTTCTGCATGGGGAGCAAGGCCCTCTACGAGTTCGTGGACGACAACCCCATGATAGAGTTCCACCCCACCGAGTACACCAACGACCCTTTCATCATCGCGCAGAACGACAGGATGATCGCCATCAACTCGGCGATCGAGGTCGACCTCACAGGGCAGGTCTGCGCCGACTCGCTGGGCGCGATGTTCTACTCCGGCATAGGCGGCCAGGTCGACTTCGTCCGCGGCTCCGCCCGCTCGAAGGGGGGCAAGCCGATCATAGCCCTGCCCTCGACCGCCAAGGACGACACCGTGTCCAGGATCTCGGCCAAGCTGAACGAGGGCGCCGGCGTCGTGACGACCAGGGGGGACGTGCACTACGTCGTCACCGAGTACGGGGCCGCGTACCTCCACGGCAAGAACATCCGCGAGAGGGCGATGGCGCTCATCAACATCGCCCACCCGAAGTTCCGCAAGCAGCTCCTCGAGGAGGCCAAGGCCATGAACTACGTCTACAGCGACCAGAAGCTGGCCCCTGCGACGACGGTCTACCCCGAGGAGTACGAGAGCGTGATGGTCGAGAAGGACGGGGCGAAGCTCCTGGTGCGGCCGATAGAGCCGACGGACGAGGAGCTCCTCAGCGACATGTTCTACGACCTGAGCGACCAGACGATCATCAACAGGTTCTTCAGCATGCTCAAGTCCATGCCGCACAGGAAGCTCCAGGAGTTCTGCGTCATAGACTACCAGGCGGAGATGTCCCTCGTGGTGCTGCACGGCAAGGGCCCGAAGCAGAAGATGGTCGGCCTGGGCAGCTACCACCTGAACCCGTCGACGAGGAGGGCGGAGATAGCCTTCCTGGTCGCGGACGACTGGCAGGGGCGCGGCATAGGCACCTACCTGATGAAGGAGCTCGTCAAGATCGCGAGGGCGAAGCGGATCCGCGGCCTCACCGCGGAGGTGCTCAGGGACAACGTCGCCATGATCGCCCTCATGCACAAGGCCGGGGTGCCGCCGAAGTCGTCCATAGTCAACGGCAGCTACCTCTTCACCATGGACCTCGAGGATTGATTATCTAGCCGGAGCGGGATTACCCCGTGGTGCTCGGATGAAGGTGCTGGGCGGCCACGTCTCCGTGACGGGCGGGGTGCAGAACGCCCCGCAGCGCGCGCGCGACGCCACGTGCGACTGCATGCAGATATTCTCGAAGAACCAGATGCAGTGGTCCTCGAAGCCGCTCGCCCCGGAGGACGTCTCCCTCTACAGGGAGAACATGGAGGCCCACGGGGTCAAGGAGACCGTCATACACGACTCCTACCTGATCAACCTCGGGACGCCAGACGCGGCCCTGATGCAGAGGTCCAGGGAGGCGTTCCTGGAGGAGGTCGTCAGGGCGGAGGCGCTCGGGGTGAGGAACCTGATATTCCACCCTGGGGCGCACATGGGCGCGGGAGAGCAGGCGGGGCTCAGGCGCATCGCCGACTCGCTGAACTGGGCGAGGAAGGAGGCCGGCTCCGGCGCCGTGTGCTTCGTCCTCGAGAACACCGCTGGCCAGGGCACCGTCCTCGGCCACTCCTTCGAGCAGCTCGCGAAGGTCATCGACATGCTGGACGACCAGAAGGACGCCGGCGTGTGCTTCGACACGTGCCACGCGTACGCCGCGGGGTACGACGTGAGGTCGAGGAAGGGATACGAGGCGACCTTCGCCCTATTCGAGGACGTCCTCGGGACGGACATGATGAGGGCCATGCACATCAACGACTCCAAGGGCAAGCAGGGCTCCCACCTCGACAGGCACGCGCAGATAGGGGAGGGCTTCCTCGGGCTCGAGTGCTTCGCCCACTTCATGAACGACGACAGGTGGGACGGCATCCCGATGGTGCTCGAGACCCCCGAGGGGGAGAAGCGCTACAGGAAGGAGCTCAAGGCCCTGAGGTCCCTGGTCAAGCGGTGAGGCCCTTCAGCTCCAGCCCGGCCCTCTCGACGACGTCCACGTCCCCGGGCGGCATGACGCTCTGGACCTCCTCGATAGGCACGTGCAGCTCCTCGGCCAGCAGCTTCGCGACGGCGTCCTTGTCCCAGTCGCCGGGCCTCATGACCACGTACCTCTTCGACCTGGCCTTCACCGCCGACTCGGGCCCGCACATGACCTTCCTCTCGCCCTCGTGCTCGACCTCACCGAGGGCCAGCCTTATGCCGAGCTTGTCGGAGTAGTTCCTCTTGCCCCTGATCACGAAGGCGCCCTTCGCCAGGTACTCGCCGCTCTGGGGCGTCTTGCTGACCTGCTCGGGGAGGACCCAGTATCCGCTGGCCGAGCCTATCTTCGCGTTCCACGCCTTGGAGGTCGCGACGGCGAACTCGCACGCCTCCCTGAGGGTCGCCTCCGTCACACCCTCGCGCATCTTCACCACGACGCTCGGTGCCCCGTGCATGTCCGCGTGGGCGTACCTGTCCCCGGGCTCGAGGTGCTTCTTGACGAGGAGGTCGTTGCTCTTGGCGTCCTTGCCGCCCAGCACGACCGCGCCCTCGCTGGATATGAACCACCTGAACTTCTCGAACCAGAACCTCTTGGTGGGCCTGACGGCCTTCCTCTCCCGCCTCTCGGCCTCCTTGCGGGCCATGCCGTCGACCCCGGCGCGGGTCTCCTCGACCACCCTGAGGACCCCCTCGAGCTTCCTCCTGGCCTTCTTCCCGTCCTCGTACCTCGCCTCGGCGTTCGACTCGACCGTGCCCTTGGTGTCGAGGGCGTGGACCGTCCCGCCGATCTCCACCTTGAGGACGGCCTTCTTCGGGTCGTAGCCGACGAACCCGGGGATCCCCTCCATGCCCTCGCCGCCCTCCGCGCGCCTCCGCGCCTCGGATATGGCCTTCGCGACCTCGGAGTAGTGGGCGAACAGGGCGTCCCCCGCGGCCTGCGCCTCCCTCGCCTCGTCCTGCAGGCTGACGACGGCCGCCTCCTGCTGGGCGGCCCGCCGCTTGAGCCGGTCGATTTCCTTCGTCTCCTCCTTCGGCCTCTCCTTCTTGGCCGCCGGCTTCCTGGACACGTAGTCCTCGACCGCCTCGGAGAACGTGGCGAACTCCCGCGCCTCGAGGCCAGCGTAGGTCCTCATGGGGAAGGGGGAGACGTCCTCGGGCACGCCCGCCCTGTTGTAGACGAACCCCTTCCCGGACGACGATGCCTCCGCCATCATCCCCCTGAGCTCGCGCAGGACCGCCTCGGCCTGCGCCTCGTCGAGGCTGGCCGCCTGTGCCGACGGGGCGATGCCCGCCCTGGCGCACAGCTCCTCGCTGTACCTCCCTCCGACGTTGAGCTTCGTGGCGAGGGTGCGGACCAGGTCCGAGTCTGAGGACCTCAGCACGGCCAGCAGGGCGGCGGCGTCCATTGCCCCCGGGTCGGGCACGGGCGGCGGGAAGGCGAACTCCCTCTTGGCCTTGACGTCCCTGTGCTTCCACGTGTGGCTGGTCAGGGGCTGCACGATGGTGCCGCCCTTGACGAGTATGACGTTCCCGTCCCCGAACAGCTCGAGGACGAGGTCGAAGGTCTCCTCCTTCTCGAGGGTGAGGACGACGATCCTGTCGAAGCCCTGCTGCCTCACGCCCGCTATGCGGGCGTTGGCGACCCTCTTCCTGAGCATCATGGCGAAGTCCGAGGGCTGCTGCGGCATCTCCCTCGTGCCCCTGGAGAGGAAGAGCCACCTGCCGACGTGGAAGTGCAGGTACTCCTTGCCCTCCCCCGCCCCCCTCAAGGACAGCACTAGGTGGTCCCACCGGGGGTGGTAGACCTTGTCGACGTGCCCGCCTGTGCGCCGCTGGAGCTCGGCGACCACCGCGATCACGTCGAAGCTGCTCAGGGCCTCCTTCATGGCGTGGAACTGATGCCCAGGTACGGTAATAAATGATGCGACTAGCCTGGCGGGGCGGCCCAGGGGCGCCGGGGAGGTCAACAACCTTTTAATAGGCATGTCAAGATGACTTGCGGCCGGGACCGTGCCACTGTGGCTTAGAGGTATAGCGACGCCTTGGTAAGGCGTAGGTCGAGGGTTCGATTCCCTCCAGTGGCTCTCCCATTTCTCATGGATTGAAAAGGCGGTTGGGGTTTGGATAAGGGGTTTGCGGTCCGAGCTCTCGCTCAGTCGACGACCGTCACGACGACCTCGATCCTGAACATGTCCGAGGACCCGAGGAAGCCGAAGGTCGCCGCGCCGACGTACGTCCCGGCCACGGCCGGCACGCTCCAGTCGATCTGGAACCCGTGCACGCCCGTGCCGACTGGGGTCTCCAGGCCGGTGGCCTCGATGCTCGCGCCCTGGATGCCCTGCTTGACGCTGAGGCCGAAGTAGCCGGGGTTGTCCGTGACGGTGTACCCGAGCACCTTGACCAGGTACTGCCCGTCAGGCAGGTCCCTGAGCGTCAGCGTCTCCGAGGAGCCGCCCATGCCCACGTACCAGTACGGCTCGTCGAGCGTGGCTATTCCGTCCATGTTGACGTCCTGCCACAGGCCGAGGTCGATGTCCGGGCACCCGGAGACCTCCCAGACGGAGACTATCAGGATGCTCGCCGTCTGGACGGATATGGCCCTGGTGTACGCCGCGTTGGCGAGGTCGGCCTCGAAGTCCGCCGAGAGCAGGTCCTGGTAGACCGCCTCGTGGTCCCACTCCACGGCTATGGTCGGGTCCACGCCTCCGCCCAGCGCCTCGACCTCCCCGTCGACGGTGATGTCGTAGTAGGCCTCTACCGTTCCGGACACCGCGTCGCCGTCGGAGAGATCGATGTCGATCGACACCTCACCGGGGCTGACCTCGTTCAGGACGACCCACTTGGTCATGCCCTGGAACGACTCCCTGGCCTCGTCGCCGGCCATGAGCGGGCACCTGAGCACCACCGCGAACGGGGCTGGCGTGCCGAGCGCGTTCTCGTAGGCGCCCAGCGGGGCCGCTATTACCTCCTTGGCCTCGCCCGTGTTGGTGTACAGGCCGAACACTCCCGCGCCCATGTACCTCTCGTCGCTGGACGCCACCGCCTTCTGGTAGAAGCCGGGGCCGTAGGGCGCGGCGAAGACCTGCTGGTCCGCCTCGTCCGGGTCCACGGCCACTGGCGCGAGCACGTGCACGTTGATGTCCGTGTTCGTCTCGCCCTCGTCCCACTCAACGGAGGCCATCAGGTACGCGTCCTCGTCGGGCATCTCGGAGGGCAGCGACCAGTAGATGCGCCAGTCGCCGACCTCGAACCTCCACCACTTGTCGGACTCGCCAACGATGTCGTTGTTGTAGGGCGTGTCGAAGCAGGACTCGCCTCCGAACTCGAACTCGTACCCGGTCGCCGGGACGTTGATGAGTATGGGCATGCTCTGCACGCGGGCCCCGTCGTCGATGTAGACGGCCGCGCCGTACGAGCCTACGGGCGCGTCCTCGGGCACGCTCACCTTGAGCTCCCACGAGACCTGCCCTCCGGCAGGCACCTCGACAGACAGGGCGTCCTGCCAGTCGTCCTCGCCGGCGAGGCTGACCTGCGCCCACGGGAACGCCTGCAGCGTGTAGTAGTCCAGCTGCACGTCGATCGGTATGCCCATGGTCGGTGTTATCGCCCTGATTCTCACGATCATGCCGTCGGTCGTGCGCTCGAGCGGGTCCTTTATCATTATCTGGTTCACGTTGCACTGGGACCCGTCGACGCTGTACCTCAGGAGCTCCCAGTTGGAGCCCTTGACGTTCAGCACGCCGTTGCCGTTCAGGTCGACCCAGTCGTGCACCTCGAGCCAGTACTCGAAGTCAGCGACGTAGTCCATGTTCGGGTCGAGCGACTCGATCGGCATGTACATCGTCACCTTCAGGAGGTCCGTGTCCTCCGGGATGTAGTCCGTGATGTCCAGCATGATGTCGCCGGTCATCTTCGTCACCGACGAGATCACGTCGGACTCGGTCCTGAGTAGCAGCTGGCTCGAGATGCCCACCGTCGCGGCCTCGTCTCCGAAGTTGGTGGTCGTCACGAGCTCCACGTCCGACTCCCCTGGTAGCACGAAGTTCGGCGAGAACTCGTAGCTGACACCGTCGAGGCCGCCCGGATAGAGGGCCGCCTTGGCGAACATCTCGCCGTCGACCAGGGACACGACGCCCTCGGACCCGGCCATCGCGGAGGCGTAGGTGCCGGCGTTTAGCCAGCCCGCGCCCTGCTTGAACGGGTCGTACTTCATGTCGTCCGCGGAGGCCATGAGCACCGCCTTGGCGTAGTCCTTGTCCGGGACTACCCCGGTCGCCAGCATGTAAGCCTGGTACCCGAGTGCCGCGCCTCCCGCTGTGGTAGGCGTCGCGTGGCTCGTGCCGCTACCCACCTGCAAGTGGGCCGCGCCGTTCCCTATGGTGCCGAGCTCGTCGGCGATGTTAAGAGGCATCGGCTCCAGCGAGTACATGCCCGAGGCGATGATCTCGGCGTTCAGCTTGCCGTTCCTGCCCGGTCCCGAGTTGGAGAACGGGGCCACGTCGCCCCACTTCTGCTCGTCAGGTATTGTCTCGTAGCCGAGCCAGTACCTGTACTGCATGGTCGTGCCCGCTCCGACGTGGACCGAGGTCGCGTCGACGATGCTGTGCGCCGTGCCGTACCCCGGCCCGCCGTTCCCGGTCGACCAGAACCAGAGGGTCGGGCCCTGCATGGATATGGTCGTCGCGATCATGTCAAGCTCGGTGTATCCCGCATCGACCGCCGTGTCGGACCAGCCGTAGCTGTTGGTGACGAGGGTCGCCTCGTCCCCGGTCCCGGCCACGCCGTCGACGCCGAACTGAGCGAACATCCACGCGTTCACCGTGCTGCCGGTGAAGGGTATGCATATGAGCCTTGCGCCAGGGGCCATGCCAGCGAGCTGCCCGCCCATGGTGAGGCCCTGGGCGACGGCCGATGACGAGGTCATCGTCCCGTGGGTGCCCGCGTATGCGCCCATGAATGCGACCGCGTCGCCCGCGCCGGCGGTCCAGGTGGCCCCGTAGGTCCAGCCGGAGGCCGGGTAGACGTTCACGCCGTCGGCGATCCAGTACGCCATTCCGCCGGAGTAGTCGGCGAAGCCGTCCCCGGCGTTCCAGGCGCTGGTGTCGGTGAGGCCAGTTGATGCGTCGTAGAGGTCGAAGTAGGATATCTCGTCGCCCATCGTGCAGGGCTTGTCGTTGGCGAACGAGAAGTCGCGCAGCACGTCGACATAGACCATGTCGTACACGCCAGCGGTCGTCGAGTCCACGACCAGGACCGCGACCGGCCCGCCCCATAGGGCGGCCAGGGTCGGGTCAGGGTGGTACCCGATGTGGTATACGCCGCTCGCGCTCTTGACCTTGTTCCCGTCGATGTCGAGCAGGCCCTTGACCTTGTACTTGACGCCGTCGAACAGGATGCTCGTGCCCTTCTTCGCCGACACCTCGGTCGTCGTGTCGGCCATCCATCCGCCTATTGCGCCCCTGCTCCACTGGTTGGCGGCGTAGTCGTCGTAGGCGATGGGCCATCCGGCGTAGGCGCCGGACTCGTACCTGGCCTGCTGCCCCTGCATGTCGGGGTGGGCCATGTCGAAGCCGTCGTCGATGACCGCGAGCAGGACGCCCTCTCCGTCGTAGCCGTCCTCCCACGCGTCCACCGCGCCGTGGACCACGTCTATGTCGTAGTCCTCAGGCATCGGGACGACCGCGTCGACCGCCGGGATGTCCTTCACGAGGTCCGCGTCGGAGTCATCGACGCTCGGCCTCTCGAAGGCCATTATCCCCGTGACCCCCTCCGCCGCTGCGAGGGCCGATATGGCACCCGCGTCCAGGGACATCAGGCTCACGGTCGGGATCCCGGCGAACTCCTTGCTCGCTATCTCCGGGAGCCCCATCGAGGCGAGCACGGCGTTCGCCGCCGCCCTCTCCTCGGCGATCACATACACTTCAAAGGGGCCGTCGGACGCCGACATCAGCTCGGCCAGCGCCGGGTCCACCCGCGCCCCGCTACCTTTCAGGCCCGCGCCGTCCGCCCCGCCCGCCGCGTCCACCGCGGCTGTCGGCGCCGAGCCGACGACCGCGAGGGCGGCGACGACCATGATCGAAGCGAAGACGACGCTCAGGCTAGCTCTCTTCAACCTAGTGTTCACAGTCTCTCCCCCCGTTGTCTCAGCATATTATTGTACAATTATGCTGCACACCGGAAAGCGGACTTGCCGCTATTAAGTCCTACCGGTCAGTAGGGCCCGGAGTGGTGCAAGGGACGAAATGAAAACGGGTAAGGGGTTTGCCGGGTTTGCGCGTCTCGCCTACTCCTCGGGGGGCGGGGCGGGCTCGCCGCCGCCCTTCTTCCTGCTCAGCATGAACCAGACCACGACCAGGAGCACTATCGCCACGAGGAACAGCCCTATGGACAGGTACATGAGCATGTCCGCGAAGGCGTCCGCATCGTCCACCCTGGTGTTCACGTCGTCCACGTCCTGCTGGACCTCGTCCTCGAGGGCGTCGATCTGCTCCTGGAGGTCGGCTATCTCCTGGAGGAGCGACTCGTTGAGGTCCCCGACCTGGGCGTCCAGGTCGGCCTGTAGGGCGTCGAGGTCATCCTGCAGCGCATCTATCAGGCCCTGCAGCACCTCGTCGTCCGTGACGAGGTCGTCTATCTGGTCCTGCAGCCCGTCGATCAGGTCCTGGAGCTCCGCGGGCGTCACGTACACCGGAGGCTCGTAGGTCACCACGATGCTCTGGCTCGCCGAGTTGCCCAGCGCGTCCTCCGCGACGACCGTCACGGTGTTGTCGCCCTCCGAGAGGGCGATGACCGCGCTGAAGCCTCCCGCGCCGTCCGCCGCCGACACTCCGTTGACCCAGACCTCCGCCGCCGGGTCATCGACGGTGCCGGTGACGGTCACGGAGGCCTCAGTGATGATGTCCAGGTCGTCAGGCGAGGATATCACGGCGACCGGCGCCGCCGTGTCGAGCACGACCGAGACCTCCGCCGATGCGGTGTTGCCCACTCCGTCGGTCGCCTCGACGAGGAAGGTGTTGTCCCCCTCGGAGAGGGCGAAGGTGTCGGAGAAGGTCCCGTCCGGACCCACGGCGACCGGGACGCCGTCTATGAGCAGTGTGGCGTCCTCGTCGGTCCATCCCGTGATTTCCACCGAGGCCGTGGCCGTCGGCGATTCGGCGTCCTCGACCCAGAGCCTGCAGTGCGTGTCCGATTCGATCATCTTGACCACCGAGGCGTGCACGCCAGCGTCATTGACCGTTTCGATGGTCACGATGTTCAGGCCCTCCTGCAGCGCCAGCGTGGACTCCTGGTAGTACCCGTCCGAGTCGGACTCCACGTAGTACGAGTCCCACTCCGTCGTTATGGACACGTCTGAGTACGGGTCGGTGTAGCCCCTGACTATCACCTCGGTGAGGTTGACGGTCGAGCTGTCAGGGATGGTGGTCCCAGTGCCAGGGTCGGCGAACTCTGCCCAGAACTCCTCGAAGACGGAGTTCACAGAGAACTCGACGTATTCGTACACCCAGTTCCAGTAGATGTCGTGGGCCCATATCTCGAGGTAGTGGTCTCCCTGGGTCAGCGGGTAGTGCCACGCTATGGTGACGTTGGCGTCGTCGACCGAGGCGAACCCCTGCATGTCCCAGTACCCGTCGAGGTACACGTAGAAGTCCCACGAGGCCCAGCCGGAGTAGAAGTTGGTGTGGTCGTTCACGTAGAACGACACCACCAGGTCCGTCGTGGGTATCGCGGAGCCGTCCGCCGGGGACATGTTGTCTATAGAGGGCTCACCCACATCCGTGACGACCACCACGAACGGAATGCTGATGGAGTCGTCCGCGCCCATGAACCCGATCGTGGCCCAGCCGACGAATGCCCCGACCCTCTCGGGCACGCTGTAGGAGATGTTGAACTCGTGCGTGCCAGAGCCGACCAGCGTCTCGTAGTCCGTCACCTCGATGTACCCGGGGACGCCCATCAGGACGGTGAGGTAGAAGTACCCCGGATCGGCCGTGACGTCGTACCCGAGCACCTTGATCAGGTACAACCCGTCCTCGGGATCGGGCAGCTCCAGCATCTCGGACGACCCGGAGGCCCCGACGTACCAATACGGCTCGGTGAGGTCCGCCACGTAGTCCATGTCCGTGTCGTACCACACCGCGAGGTCTATGTCCGGGCAGCCCCAGTCCTCCTCGACGCTCACTATCAGGCTGTGGCTGTCCTCGACCCATATGCCCAGGGTGTACCACGCGTTCGCGAGGTCCGCCACGAAGTCCCCGGTCAGTGTGTCCTGGTAGATCGCCTGCGACCCGTAATCGAACAGCTCGTACGGGCCTTCGCCGCCCCCCTTCACGTCGACGGTGTCGGAGACGGTTATGTCGTACCACCCGCCCTCGTAGACGCCCGTGAGGGGGATGGCGCCAGGCTGCGGGGCGTCGAGCCACACGTCGGTCGGCTCGTACCCGTTCAGCTCGATCAGCGTCGTGAACCCGTACAGGGTGTCCTGCGCGGAGTGGCCGGCCATCACCGGGCACCTGGTGAGGATCGCGAACGGCGCCGGGCCCGTGTCGTCGATGTACGGGCCGAGGGCGGCGGTCAGGACCTCCCTTGCCTCCCCGGTGTTGGTGCCTATGCCGAACGTTCCGGCGCCCATGTAGTCCTCATCGCTCGAAGCGATGGGCGCCATCGCCAAGTCCGGCGCGAGCGGTTCCCAGAACTGGTCCCAGTCGGACCAGACCGAGGCGAGCACGTGCACGTTGACATCGGTCGGCAGTTCCGTCCATTCGACCGTCGTAACCAGCTGCGTGTTGTACGATATCCAGTCGGATGGCATGCTCCAGTACATCCTCCAGTCGCCCACCTCGAACCTCCAGCCCTTGTCCGCGAGTCCGCTGAAGTCGTTGTTGTAGGGCGTGTCGAAGTACGAGGGCCCTCCGAACTCGAACTCGTAGTCCGCCGCGGGCACGTTGATGACCACCGGGATGCTCTGAACCCTGTAGCCGTAGTCGACGTAGATCGCCGCGCCGTAGGTCCCGACCGGTGCGTCGAGCGGCACCTCGACCCTGACCACCCAGTCGGCCGCGCTCGACACTCCCAGCGACACGTCGAGGCCCGTGGTCCACTCGGTCCCGCCCCATGGCATGAAGGTTATCCACGGGAAGGTCTGCAGCTCGTAGTAGTCCATCTGCACCGAGACGTTCAGCCCGGCCGCGCCGTCGTAGGCCCTGACGCGGACTATGAGCCCGTCGCTGGTCCTGTCTATCGGGTCCTTTATCATGACCTGGTTGTAGTTGCAGTTCTCGCCGTCGACGGTATACCTGGACAGCTCCCAGTTCAGGGAGGAGGTGTTCATCACGCCGTCCGTGTCTAGGTCCAGCCAGTCATGCAGCTCCAGCCAGTACTGGGCGTTGGACATGTAGTCCGTCTCGGGGTCGAACTCCTCGAAGGGGATGAACATGGTCACCTTCAGGAGGTCGGTCGAGGCGGGCACGTACGAGGTCACATCCAGGAAGACGTCTCCTTCGTCCGCGGTCTGCAGCTCGATCAGGTCGGAACCGGTCTTCAGCAGTATCTTGCTCGTCACGTTGAAGTCCACCGGGTTCGCTATGTCATAGTTGATGGTCTCGACCACGTGCGTGTCGTCGACCTCCCCGGGCAGCAGGAAGTTCGGCGAGGTCTCGTACCTAGTGCCGTAGACATATCCCGGGTAGAGCGCGGCCTTGGTGATCGCCGGCTCGTTCCAGCCGGAGAACAGCAGCGACCCAGCGACGCCATAGCCGTCGTACATGGCGCCCATGAGACTCGTGAAGCCGCTCGCGTTGAGCCAGCCAGCACCCTGCTTGAACGGGTCGAAGTGCATGTCGTCCGCAGTCGCCATGAGCGCGGCCTTGGCGTAGTCGTAGTCCGGGTAGTAACCGTACCAGTTGTAGAACGCCCCGTACCCCAGCGCCGCGCCGCCCGCGACCGTCGGCGTCGCGTGGCTCGTGCCGCTCCCTATCTGGAAGTGCATGTACCCGTCGCCAATGGACCCGAACGCGTCCCAGTTGTTGAGGGGCATCGGCTCGAGCGAGTATGCGCCCGACGCGATGATCTCCGCGTTAAGCTTGCCGTTCCTGCCTGGTCCGGAGTTGGAGAACGGGACCACATCGCCCCACTTCGTGTTGTCATAGTCCTGCTCGTACCCGAGCCAATAGCGGTACTGCATGGTGGTGCCCGCGCCCACGTGTATCGACGAGAAGTCGGTGACAGTATGGGCTGTGCCGTACCCGGGTCCGCCGTTGCCGGTCGACCAGGCCCAGAGGGTGTTCCCCCCGAAGAAGCGCGAGATGTAGCCAGCATACATGTCGTATAGGTCATACCCGGCCCATATCGCGGTGTCCGACCAGCCGTAGCTGTTGGAGCATATGTTGGCCTCGTCGCCCGTGCCGGCCACACCGTCCGCGCCCAGCTCTGCGAAGAGCCATGGGTAGACGACCCCGCCAGTCATCGGTATTGTGATGAGCTTCGCGCCCGGGGCCATGCCGGTCAGCATGCCCCACATCGACGCGCCGGTCCCAAGCGCCGCAGAGGCGGTCATCGTCCCGTGGCTCTCGCCGAGGAAGAACTCCCCGACGAACGCGACGGCCTCCCCGCTCCCCGGGGCCCACCAGTCGCCGTAGTAGATGCTACCAGGCAGCGCATAGGCCCCGTCGCTGATCCAGTAGACCATGCCTCCAGAGAGGTCGGGGTAGCCGTCGCCAGCGTTCCAGGCGGACCAGTCCTCGGTGTACGACCATGTGTCGTAGAAGTCGTAGTACGATGTCTCGTCGCCCATCACGCAGGCCTTCTCATCGGTGAAGTCGAAGTCGCAGTCGATGTCCACATAGACCGTGTCGTAGACGTATGGGGAGGCCGAGTCCACGACCAGGACGCCGACGTACATGCCCCAGAGATAGGCTAAGTTGGCGTCAGTGTGCCAGCCGATGTGGTAGTCCCCGCTCTGGCTGACGACTGGGTTGCCCAGCACGTCCGTCAGTCCGTCGATGTAGAAGTAGTAATCGTCGAAGTATGCGAAGCCCGACCCGTCGTCCCAGGTCCACGCGCTCGTGTCAGCGACCCATCCGCCGATCTCGCCGTTGCCCCACGCCTCGGCGGCCGCGTCGTCATAGGATATCGGCCAGCCATCATACGGGCCGCTGGTGTACCTCGCCTGCTGCCCGAGAAGGTCAGGGTGCGCCATGTCGAAGCCCGTGTCGATGACGGCGATGTTCACGTCGGTGCCGTCGTAGCCCATCATCCAAGCGTCCTCTGCGCCGTGCACGATGTCCACGTCGTAGTCCTCGGGCTCGGGCGGGGCGGCCTTGAAGTCAGGGATCTGCAGATCAGGATCGACCTCGGGCCGGTCGTACTCCACCGGGTAGTAGGTCAGTATCTTGTACACACCCGGGTTCTCGGCCAACGCCATGATCTGGCCCGAGTCTAGGGTCATGTCCCTTACCGTGGGGAGCCCTGGTATCTCCACGCCCGCGACGAGGGGCAGCCCCTCATCGAAGAGCAGCGGGTTCACGGCCTCCCGGTCCGACACGAAGACGGTCACCCTGAACGGTCCGTCGGACTTAGTGATTCTCTCACTCAGCTCGACGTCCATCTTCTCGGTGGGGTCCCTGACCGCCACTCCGTCGAAGACGCCGTAGTCCGGTGCGGGCTCGTCCGCGAGCGCCGCGTCGGCCCTGGCCGGCGCGGACGCCAACACGACGAACGA
>ERZ1649853.308-NODE-308-length-20496-cov-10.732352_pt1 | contig 20496 bp, 19 predicted proteins | sample MGYA00575353_ERZ1649853 | MGnify/ENA primary metagenome ERZ1649853 (study PRJEB40853, sample SAMN11349654) | freshwater sediment metagenome | isolation source: river sediment | host: Sediment | place: India: Okhla Barrage, New Delhi | collected 2017-02-21 ...
CCGGACTACCGGACTACCGGACTACCGGACTACCGGAAGGGTATCAGACCCTCGCGGCCACACCCATCCCGGCGTCCGGGCCCGCTCCCTCCTCCAGTCGTCCGTCCACCATGTGCAGCACCCGGTCGGCACGGGCCGCGATGGACTCGTCGTGCGTCACCACCACCAGGCTGGTCCCCGACTCGCGGTTCAGCTCGAGCATCAGGTCGTACACCTGGGCCGCCGTTGCCCGGTCCAGATTCCCCGTCGGCTCGTCGGCGAGAACTGCCCGCGGGGAGGTCACCAACGCCCTGGCGATCGCGGCGCGCTGGCGCTCCCCACCCGAGAGCTCGCCCGGCTTGTGCTCCAGGCGGTCGCCGAGCCCCACGCGCGACAGCATGTCGCTGGCCGCCTCTGCGGCCGCGGCCGGCAACGCGCCGCGGATGAGCAACGGCATGGCCACGTTCTCCAGGGCGGTGAACTCGGGGAGCAGATGGTGGAACTGGTAGACGAAACCGAGCGAGCGGTTGCGCAGCCGTCCCCGCTCCACCTCCCCGAGCGCGGCGAGATCGCGCCCCTCCAGCCAGACCCGCCCCCGGGTCGGTGTGTCGAGTCCGCCCAGCAGGTGCAGCAGCGTGCTCTTGCCCGAGCCGGACCTCCCGACGATGGCGACCCGCTCCCCGGGCTCGATCACGAGGTCCAGCCCCTTCAGGACCTGCACCGAGAGTCCGCCCTCGGTGAAGTCCCGGGTCAGACCCCGGCAGGCGAGGACGGGCTCACTCATAGCGAAGGGCCTCCGCCGGCTGGGTGCGCGACGCTCGCCACGCGGGGTAGAGGGTCGCGCCCAGGCTGAGCACGAGTGCGACCAGGGCGATGCGTGCCACGTCGCCCCAGTGCATGTCGGACGGCAGGTCACTGATGTAGTACACGTCAGGCGACAGGAACTTGACCCGGAACAACTGCTCGATGCCGGCGACCACCGTCTCCACGTTCAGGGCGAGCGCCACCCCGCCCACGACGCCGAGGACGGTCCCCACCACGCCGATGATCGAGCCCTGCACCATGAACATCCCCATGATGCTGCGGGGGCTCGCCCCCAGGGTGCGCAGGATGGCGATGTCGGACTTCTTGTCGGACACGACCATGACCAGCGTCGAGACGATGTTGAACGCGGCCACGGCCACGATCAGCGTGAGGATCACGAACATCACCGTCTTCTCGGTGCGCACCGCGCGGAAGAAGTTGGCGTGCTGTTGGGTCCAGTCGGAGACCCAGTAGCGCCCGGGAAGCTGCGCCGCCACCTCCCGGGCCACGCGGGGCGCCGCGAACATGTCGTCGATCCGCAGCCGCAGGCCGCTCACTGCGTCGCCCAGGCCGAAGAGCTTCGCCGCGTCCTCGATGTGGATCAGGGCGAGGCCCGCGTCGTACTCGTACATCCCCACCGCGAAGACGCCGACCACGGTGAAACGCCGCAGGCGCGGCAGCACCCCCGCCGGGGTGACCCTTGCCTGGGGCGCCACCAGGGTGACCCGGTCGCCCACCCCCACGCCGAGCACCCGCGCGAGGTCCCTCCCCAGCAACATTCCGAACGCTCCGGGCACCAGGTCCTCGAGCCTGCCCTCGATCATCTGGGACCCGACGGTGGAGACCTGAGGCTCGGCCTCGGGGAGTATTCCCCGGACCCGGGTCCCCCGGACCGTGTCGCCCTCGGTGAGCATCCCCTCCGCCTGGACGTAGGGCGCGAGACCGAGCAGCCTCGGCTGGCCCGCGAGCCGCTCTGCAACCTCCCGCCAACCCTCGAGCCGCCCCTCGGGCCCGGACACCGTGGCGTGCGCCGCCATGCCGAGGATCCGCTCCCGCAACTCCTTCTCGAAACCGTTCATCACGGACAGCACGGTGATGAGCGCCGTCACCCCGAGCGCGATGCCGAGCATCGAGGTGAGGCTGATGAACGAGATGAAGTGGTTGCGCCGCTTGGCCCGCGTGTAGCGCAGACCGACGAAGAGCTCCAGGGGCCTGAACATGGTACCTCGGTCTAGAGATGTCTCCGGGCCATGCTACACGTGCACGACCCGATCGCGAAGGTACAGGGGCAAGGCGGCCGCCGCCGGCACGCCTGCGCCGCGCCTCAGGATGTCGGCACCGATGTGCGCCACGTCCCTCGCCCTCGGCAGACGCGCGGGAAGCTCGCGGGACACGCGCCCCCCGAGGCCCGAGCGCAGGATCTCCGAGTACGCCGCCCAGCCGTCTCCCGCCACTGCCCACGGTCCGGGCGCAGCCAGGGAGACCCGCTCGGGTGCGCTCAAGGTGTCCTCGACGACGACCTCCATCCGCCCCGAGCCCGCCCGCCGGTAGGCACCCCAGTACACCTCCCCCATCCGCGCGTCGAGCACCGCCAGCACGGACTCCTCCCCGGTCTCGCGCGCGACGCCCTCCGCCAGGGCCTGCAGCGTCGACACCGGTGCGACCGGTAGTCCCGTGGCGAACGCCACCCCCTGGACCACCGCAGCGGCGATGCGGACCCCCGTGAAGGAGCCGGGTCCGCGCCCGAACGCGACCCCGTCGAGGTCCCCTGGCCCGAGCCCCGCCTCGGCGAGCAGGCTCTCGGCCATGGGGAGCACCAGCTCGGCGTGGCGGCGGGGGGCCTTCTCGAAGCGCTCCCGCGTCTCTTCCCCAAGTCGCAGGGCGACCGAGCAGGCGTCCGTCGACGTCTCGAAGGCGAGGATCTTCACGGCGCACTCCCGAAAAAGGCCTGCACGTCTGCCAGCTGCCGGGTCAGGGGGAAGGGCGGCAGGCTCTGCAGGAACACCTGGCCGTAGCTTCTCTGCAGCAGCCGCGGGTCGCAGAGCACGAGCACGCCCCGGTCGTGAACGTCACGGATCAGGCGCCCGACCCCCTGCTTCAGGGCGAGCACCGCCTGGGGCAACTGGAGCTCGAGGAAGGGATTTCCCCCGGCCCTCGTGAGGGCCGCCGCGCGTGCCCGCGCCACCGGGTCGTCCGGTACCGCGAAGGGCAGACGGTCGATCAAGACACAGGAGAGCGCCTCCCCGCGCACGTCCACGCCCTCCCAGAAGCTGCTGGTCCCCAGCAGGACCGCGCCCGGAGATTCCGTGAAGCGGCGCAGCAGCTCCGAGCGGGGCGCCTCGCCCTGTACGAGCAGCGGGAAACGGCCCGCCTCCCCGAGCCTCCGGGCCGCCTCCCGCAACGCACGGTGACTCGTGAAGAGCAGGAACGCCCGCCCACGGCTCGCCTCGAGGACCGGCAGAGCGGCCTCCGTGCAGCGCGCCGTGTACTCCGGGGCATTGGGGTCCGGCAGGCCGGGCGGCACGTAACAGAGCGCTTGCCTGCGGTAGTCGAACGGGCTGCCCCACAGAGCCTCGTCGCGGTCCGCGAGACCGAGGGTGCCGGAGAAGTGCTCGAAGCTGCCTCCGACCGCCAGCGTCGCGGAGGTGAAGACCCAGGCCGAGCGCCTGGCGCGGGCCCGCGCCGCGAAGACGGGACCGATCTCGAGCGGGGTCGCGTGCAGCACGAACGCGCGGGGGAAGACCTCCAGCCACTGCACCCGCTGCCCGGGCGCCGCCTCCGTCATGTACTCCAGACGCTGACGGAAGCGCTCGGCGCGCCGATGACACTGGCCCAAGGCCGGTCCCCTCTCCGCAGCGGACTTCAGGGCCTCTTCCAGACGCCCGAGGGCCCCTGCGAGCGAACCGATGCCCGTCCCAGCATCTGCCTGGAGGATGGCCTCCCACGGCACGCGGCGGGACTCCGCACCGAGGGTCACCCTCAGGCGGTGCACCGCGTCGTCCAGGGCCCCTGCGGCAGCCTCCAGTCCCGGGAGGTCTCCTGCCTCCCGGGCGTGGGCGCGGCTTGCGTCCCGGGCGAGCTCGAGGAGCTGCCGGCTTCCGAGGGTCTCGCCGAAGAGCTCGCTCACGAGCTCTCCCAGTTGGTGGGCCTCGTCCACCACGACCACCTCTGAAGGAGGAAGGACCTCCCCGAGCCCGTCGTGGCGCAGCGCCAGGTCCGCCAGCAGCAGGTGGTGATTCACCACCACCACGTCCGCCCCCGCCGCGGCATGCCGCGCCCGGAGCACGTGGCAGTCCGCGAGGTGGGGACAGTCCTGGCCGAGGCAGTTGTCGGTCGTCGAGGTCAGCTCCCGCCGCAGGGGGGAATCCTCGGCCAGGTCCACCAGCTCCGCGAGGTCCCCGCTGCGGGTGGTCCGGGACCACTCACGCACCCGGGCCAGGGCCGCCAGCTCGCGGCGGCTGGCCCCCACCGGGGCGAGGTCCCCCCGCTCCAGGCGATCGAGGCAGAGGTAGTTCTGCCGCCCCTTCAGCAGGGCCACGCGCGCGGTGGCGCCGAGGGCGCGCCGCACCAGGGGGATGTCCCGGTGAAAGAGCTGCTCCTGCAGGTTCCGGGTCGCCGTCGAGAGCACGACCCTCCGCCCGCAGAGAAGCGCCGGGACGAGATAGGCGAAGGTCTTGCCCGTGCCGGTGCCCGCCTCGCAGACGAGGGTCCGCCCCGTCTTGACCGCATGGGCCACGGCGCGCGACATCTCGACCTGTTCGGGGCGCACGGCGAAGCCGGGAACGAGCCGCGACAGCGACCCTCCCGCGCCGAGTTGCTCGGCCACCAGAGCCTCGAGCTCGTCCCCCACCGGCGCGGCCCCTAGCCGCTGGCCCGGTTTTCCCAGTAGCCGTCGTCCTCCAGACCATTGGCCCGGGACCAGACGAGGCGGCCGATGGCCTTGAACCGGGCCACCGACAACGGGCCGCGGCGGCTGCGCCGGCTGTCCCGGGACTCGCCCACGGCCTCGAGCACGGTGTCCCGGTCCGCCTCGTGGATCTCGAAAGGCTCGAAGCCCTCGTCCAGGAGCACCAGCATCAGCACGTCCCAGTCCTGTCCGGACTTCACCTGCCCCAGACGCTGGCCCGGCTTCCCTTCGTCGAAGATGGCTCGGCCCTTGACCTGGACCCGGAGGCCTTCCCACCGGCCCCGACCCAGGGCGTCGTAACCGACTCCCTCCTGCACGGGAACGAGCTCCAGGCCCAGTAGCCTCGCGGCATCGTAGCGGGCGATCTCGCTCGCCAGGCCGAGGGACTTGCCGGTCGCCCGGCGGTACTCCGCGGCGAGCCGGCGGGCCTCGGTGATGAGCTTTTCGAGGGAGTAGACCTCCATGGACGCTCCCGCACGGTAATCAGGACAGAATGGGCCCGCCCAGTCTACTCCGTCCTGTCTGCACGGACATCGGATGATTGGCCTAAGCGCCCCGCGTCCGGCCGCAGGCTGAGCCGAACGCGTAACCGGCGGTGGGTGTCCGCGTCGAGCGCGTCGGGGGCGATCGGGAGGGACCAGCGCCGACCCCCTGTCCTCTCCCTGAGGTGCAGCACCACCAGCCAGGGGTGTGCCAGGCTCCCGGGGAGTTGATCGACGGTGACCCTACGACCGTCCGCGAGCGCGAGCGTCCAGTCCCCCGCGGAGCCCGCCGCTACGCCCACCACGGCGCGCGACCCCCGGCGCAGGACATGACGGCGCAGGTGACGGCCCAGGTTTACGGCCAGGACGAGGAGGCCGGCCCAACGCACCCCGCCCGGCAGCGACGCCAGGCACACACACGCGGCGGCCCCCCCGTGCAGTGCGACGAGGAACAGGGCAAGCCCGCGAGAGGCACGCAGAGGCAGGTGCAGGGGGTCGTCGGGTCCCGGGCGACGCATCGGCGAGGTCCTTCTCGTCGGGGGCAAGCGCCCTCGAAGCAAGCATAGCCGAGTCGGGTGATACCATTCCCGCAACCGCCGGGCGCTGGCGTCCGGTCCCCATGACCCGGAGCCGGTGAGCGTGAGCGAGTCGCATCCCAGTCCCGAACTCCCGCCCGCCCCTCTTGGGACGGCCCGGCCCACCCGCCGGCGCCTGCCCGCCGAGTGGGAGCCCCAGGACGGGGTACTGCTCACCTGGCCGCACCCGGCGACGGACTGGGCGCCCCGGCTGGCGGAGGTCGAGGAGGCCTACGTGGCCCTGGCGGCCTCCATCGCCGCATGGGAGCCCGTCGTCATCGCCTGCGCCGACGAGCGGCTCGCCGGGCACGTCGCCGGACGCCTCTCCCGGGCCGGCGTCGCCCGGGAGCGAGTCCGTCTACCGGTCGTCCCCAGCAACGACACCTGGGTGCGCGATTACGGGCCGATCACGGTCTTCGAGGCCGGCAGGCCCCTCCTCCTCGACTTCACCTTCGACGGGTGGGGCGGGAAGTACGCCTCGCGCCTGGACGATTCCCTCACCCGCCGCCTGCACGCCGAAGGGGTCTTCGGCGAGAGCCCGCTCCTGACCCCGTCCATCGTCCTGGAGGGCGGCAGCATCGACTCCGACGGCGCCGGGACCGTGCTCACCACGCGGCGCTGCCTGCTCGCCCGGGCCGCACCGGGCGCCACCGAGGCAACGGTCGGGGCCGAGCTGCTACCGCTGCTCGGGGCGGAGCGCATGCTCTGGCTCGACCACGGCGGTCTCGAAGGGGACGACACCGACGGCCACGTCGATACCCTGGCGCGCTTCTGCAGCCCGGACACCATCGCCTACGTCCGCTGCCCGGACCCCGGTGACTCTCACTTCACGGAGCTCTCCGCCATGGAGGCCGAGCTGCGCGCGCTGCGCCGGGGGGACGGGCAGCCCTACCGCCTCGTGCCGCTGCCCTGGCCTGCGGCCCGCCACGACCCCGAGGGCGCGCGGCTGCCGGTGACCTACGCCAATTTCCTGATCGTGAACGGGGCCGTGCTCGTACCGACCTACGACGACCCTGCCGATCGCGAGGCCGTCGAGCGGCTGGCACGCTGCTTCCCGGACCGTGTGGCGGTGGGCGTGCCCTGCCTGCCGTTGGTCCTCCAACACGGCAGCCTGCACTGTGCCACCATGCAGATCCCACGAGGAGTCTGGCCTTCATGAACCGCACGTTGACGCTGGGCCTGGTGCAGCACGCCTGCGGCGAGGATCCTGCCGAGAACTTCGAGCGGTGTCGGGAAGGCGTGCGGGAGGCCACCCGGCTCGGGGCGCGGCTGGTCCTGACCCAGGAGCTCTTCCGCACCCGGTATTTCTGCCAGCAGGAAGACCCCACCGCCTTCGACCTCGCCGAGCCAGTACCCGGCCCCGGGACCGCGGCCCTCGCGCTCCTCGCCGCGGAGCTCGACGTGGTCATCGTGGCCTCGCTCTTCGAGCGTCGCGCAGCGGGGCTATTCCACAACACCGCGGTGGTGCTGGACCGCGACAGGGGTCTGGTGGGGCGCTACCGCAAGATGCACATCCCGGACGACCCGGGCTATTACGAAAAGTATTACTTCACGCCCGGCGACCTCGGCTTCGCCCCGGTGGACACCTCGCTCGGACGGCTGGGAGTGCTCGTCTGCTGGGACCAGTGGTTCCCGGAGGCGGCCCGGTTGATGGCGCTTGCCGGCGCCGAGATCCTCCTCTACCCGACGGCCATCGGCTGGGACCCGGCGGACGAGCCCGAGGAACAGGCCCGCCAGACCGACGCCTGGCGCACGGTGCAGCGGGCCCACGCCATCGCGAACGGCCTCCCGCTCGCGGCCTGCAACCGCGTGGGCCTGGAGCCCGACCCGGGGGCACCCGGACAGGGACAGCGTTTCTGGGGCGGGAGCTTCGCGTGCGGGCCCCAGGGAGAGGTGCTCGCCGGGGCCCCGGCCGACCGGCCCGCGGTGTTGGTGGTACCGGTCGACCTCTCGCGCACCGAGCGGGTCCGGCGCGCTTGGCCGTTCCTGCGGGACCGCCGTATCGACGGATACGGGGGACTCACGAGCCGGTACCTGGACCTGCGGCCGGGCCCGGATCCATGATCGAGGCACCCCCGCATCCCGACGGGACCAAACCGTTCCGCCCGGCGTGGTGGTTGCCTTCGCCCCATCTGCAGACCCTGTGGCCCGCCGTGGCCCGGAGGCTTCCCCGGGTCCCGCTGGTCCGGGAGCGCCAGGAACTGCCGGACGGTGACTTCCTCGACCTGGACTGGGCGGGGCCAGAGGGGGGGACAGGGCGCGCGGAGGAAGGCTCCCCGCTCGTGCTGGTTCTGCACGGCCTCGAGGGGTCGTCGAGCTCGCACTATGCCCGGGGACTCCTGGCCCGTGTGCACGCGCAGGGCTGGACGGGGGTGCTCATGCACTTCCGGGGCTGCAGCGGGGAGCCCAACCGGTTGCCCCGGGGTTACCACTCCGGAGACACGGGGGACCTGGCCCACGTGGTATCCCTCCTCCGTGCCAGGCACCCCGGCCAGCCCCTGGCGGTCGTGGGCTACTCCCTGGGCGGCAACGTCCTGCTCAAATGGCTCGGCGAGACGGGGCAGTCCGCCCCCGTCGACTGCGCCGTCGCGGTCTCGGTGCCCTTCGACCTGGCCGCTGCCGCACGCCGTCTGGAGCGAGGGTTCTCGCGCTTCTACCAGTGGTGGTTGATGCGCAGCCTGACCCGCCGGGTGCGTGAGAAGGTTGCGCGCGGCATCTTACCCACGGCCTTTGCCGCGCACGCCCGGGCGCCCGATTTCCGCACCTTCGACGACCTCGTCACCGCGCCCCTGCACGGCTTCGCCAGCGCCGACGACTACTACGCGCGCTCGAGCAGCCGCCGCTACCTGACCGGGATCCGTGTGCCCACGCTGATCCTGCACGCGGTGGACGACCCGTTCCTGACCCCCGCGGCCGTGCCCGGCCGCGACGAGGTCCCCTCCGCGGTGACGCTCGAGGTCTATCGGGACGGGGGGCACGTGGGCTTCGTCGGCGGCCCGTGGCCGTGGCAGGCGGAGTGGTGGCTCGAGGAACGGGTCACCGCGTCCATCGCGGCGCGCCTCACCCGACCGGGGTCTTCTCCGCTGTGAGCCCCCGCGCCCGATCGCGGCGCACCCAGTGCGCCGCCAGGCTCGCACCCGAGAGGTTGTGCCAGACGCTGAAGACCGCGCCGGGGAGAGCGGCGGCCGCGGTGAAATACTTCATCGCGAGCGTGGCGGCGAGGCCCGAGTTCTGCATCCCCACCTCGATGGCGAGCGTGCGGCACTGCGCCTCCCCGTAGCCGAGCCAGCGCGTGGCCCAGTAACCGGCGGCGAGCCCCACCAGGTTGTGCAGGACGACGACCGCCACCGCGGCCGCCGCCAGCTGCCCGATCTCCTCGCGGTTCGTCGCCACGACGATGGCGATGATGAGACAGATCGCGCTGACCGAGAACGCGGGGAACACGGCCCTCACCGTGTCCAGGCGCCGGCCGAGCCAGCGGTTCAGGAGCACCCCGAGGGCGACGGGCGCGAGCACCACCTGGACGACGCCGAGGAGCATCTCGGCGGTCGGCACCGGTACGGTGCGCCCCACGTAGAGCCAGGTGAGGGCCGGCGTGAGGACGACAGACAGCAGGGTCGAGGACGCCGTCAGGGTCACCGAGAGGGCGACGTCCCCGCGCGCCAGGTAGGTGATGACGTTCGAGGCGGTGCCCCCCGGTGCCGCACCGACCAGCACGACGCCGGCCACGAGCTGCGGCGGCAACCCGAACAGCAGGGCCAGGAGCCAGCCCGCCAGGGGCATCACCAGGAACTGCAGCCCCACCCCCAGGGCGACCAGCGCCGGCCGCCGGGCCACCGCGGCGAAGCTCTCCGCACTCAGGGTGAGCCCCATACCGAGCATGACGACCCCCAGGAGGGGGACGACGGCCTCCCGCCAGGGCAGGAACAGGTCGGGGTCCGTCACGGCCACGGCCGCCAACACGGCGGCGAGGTACGGGAAGGCGCGGGTCAGGAGGTCGGGATGCATATCAGAAAGAAGGGGCCACGGGGGCCCCTCTCTTCCGCAGTCAGTGGCCGGGCCGGTATCAGCCTTCGGCCTCCTGCTCGACCGCCTTCATGCTGAGGCGGATACGGCCCTGCTTGTCGACCTCGAGGACCTTCACGCGGACGATGTCGCCCTCGCTCAAGCGGTCGCTCACGTTCTGGACGCGCTCGTGGGAGATCTGGGAGATGTGCAGCAGCCCGTCCTTGCCGGGAAGGATCGTCACGAAGGCCCCGAAATCCATGAGCTTGACGACCCGACCTTCGTAGATCACCCCCACCTCGACGTCCGCGGCGATCTGCTCGATGCGCCTGCGCGCCTCGGCGCTTGCCGCGCTGTCCACGGACGCGATGCGCACGGTCCCGTCGTCGCTGATGTCGATGGTGGTGCCGGTCTCCTCGGTGAGGGCCCGGATCGTCGACCCCCCCTTCCCGATCACGTCGCGGATCTTCTCCGGGTTGATCTTCAGGGTGATGATGCGCGGGGCGTAGTCGGACATCTCCTGCCGCGGCTCACGGATCACTTCCTCCATCTTGTCGAGGATGTGCAGTCGGCCATCACGCGCCTGGCCGAGCGCCGTGTCCATGATCTCGCGGGTGATCCCGTCGATCTTGATGTCCATCTGCAGCGCCGTGACGCCCTTGCGCGTCCCGGCCACCTTGAAGTCCATGTCCCCCAGGTGGTCCTCGTCGCCCATGATGTCCGAGAGGACCGTGAAACGTTCGCCCTCCTTGACCAACCCCATGGCGATGCCGGCGACGCCCGCCCCGATGGGCACCCCGGCGTCCATCAAGGACAGGCTGGTGCCGCACACGGTCGCCATCGAGCTCGACCCGTTCGATTCGGTGACCTCGGAGACCACCCGCACGACGTACGGGTACTCTTCCATGTTCGGCATGACCGCCTGCAAACCGCGCTTGGCGAGCCGCCCGTGACCGATCTCGCGGCGCTTCGGGGCACCGACCCGCCCGATCTCACCGACGCTGTAGGGCGGGAAGTTGTAGTGCAGCATGAAGGGCTCGCGCCGCTCGCCCTCGATGGCGTCGACGATCTGGGCGTCCCGCCCCGTGCCGAGCGTGGTGATGACCAGGGCCTGGGTTTCCCCCCGCGTGAAGAGGGCCGACCCGTGGGTGCGCGGCAGCACACCGACCCGGATGCTGATGGGACGAACGGTCTTGCGGTCGCGCCCATCGATCCGAGGCTCGCCCGCGAGGATACGCCCGCGCACGGTCTCCCGCTCCAGCTTGCCCAGCGCCGCCGCCACCTGTTGGGTGGTCCACGCAGGCGCATCGCCCTCGCTGAGGGCCTTCACCACATCGGAGCGCAGCGCGTCCAACCGCCCATAGCGGTCCATCTTCTCCGCGATGCGGTAGGCTTCCCGCAGCGCCGCACCCGCCCGGCCTTCCACGGCCTGCATCAGTGCGTCGGTGTGAGCGGCCGGCGGCTGCCAACCCCAGGGCTTGGGGGCGACCTCCGCGGCGAGCTCCCGGATCAGCCGGACCACCTTCTGGGACTGCTCGTGCCCGAACATCACGGCGTCCAGCATGACCGCTTCGGGCAGTTCGTGCGCCTCGGACTCGACCATCAGCACCGCGCTGTCGGTGCCCGCCACGACCAGGTCCAGCTGGGAGGTCTTGAGCTCGCTGAACGTCGGATTGAGCAGGAGCTGCCCGTCCTTGTATCCGACCCGGGCCGCGCCGAGGGGGCCGTTGAACGGAATTCCGGCCAGCGCGACCGCCGCGGAGGCCCCGATCATGGCCGGGATCTCCGGATCGACCTCGGGCTCGAGGGACATCACCGTCGCGATGATCTGGACCTCGTGCGTGAACCCCTTGGGGAACAGCGGCCGCATCGGCCGGTCAATCAGGCGGGAGGTGAGGATCTCCTTTTCGCTCGGCCGCCCCTCACGACGGAAGAAGCTGCCGGGGATCCGCCCCGCGGCGTAGGTGCGCTCCTGGTAGTCGACCGTGAGCGGCAGGAAGTCCCGTTCAGGCGACGGCTCCTTGGAGCAGACCACCGTGACGAGCACCGAGGTATCCCCCAGCGCGGCCATGACGGCACCACTGGCCTGTCGGGCGATCTCGCCGGTCTCGAGCGTGAGTGTGCGTGAGCCGTATTGAACGGACTTCTTGATCACGGGCATGGTTTTTCCTGGCCTGAATGGGGTCGTCGGGGCGACGTGCTAGCGACGAAGACCGAGGCGGCCAATCAGGTCCCGATACCGCTCCACGTCCGTGCGTCGCAGGTAATCGAGAAGCTGACGGCGCCGGCTGACCTTCCTCAGCAGACCCTGCCGCGAGTGGTGGTCCTGCAGGTGCACCTTGAAGTGCTCGGACAACTCGTTGATCTCCGCGGAGAGGAGCGCCACCTGCACCTCGGGCGAGCCCGTGTCCGCCGGTCCACGCTGGTACTGGGTGACAATCTCCGCCTTGCGCTGCGCTGTGAGGGGCATCGAATTCCTACTCCCGGGTCGTCGTTCTGGCGAGCGGGCTATTCTAGCCGCGCCCCCGTGGTGTCACAAGGCCGAAGGCTCCCCACGGCCTTGTGGAAACAGGTGATTTCCTGGTCCTGGGGCCTCACGCCGGCGGGTGGAAGAGCCGCCGTGGCGCGATACGCCCATCGTCGAGCACCTCCCCCAGACCCAGCAGGCGGGCGTCCCCCCCGTAGAGGCGAACCCAGCCCCGCGTGGGAGCGCGCGGCACCAGGACCGCCTGCCCCTGGCGCAGGTAGTAGGCCATGTCCTCGGGCACGCGGATGCCCGGCCAGTCCTCGAGCGCCGACTCCACGGGCAGGATGACCTCGTCGAGCGCAGCGGTCCCCTCGGCGGCCAGGGCCTCGAGCCGCTCGAGGGTCACCATCGCAGGCGACTGGTAGGGGCCGGACCCGAGCCGCCGCAGCGCCGCCACGTAGGCCCCGCAGCCGAGCGCCTCGCCGACGTCCTCGGCCAGAGTGCGCACATAGGTCCCCTTGGAACAGCGAACCGAGACCTCCGCATCGCGGCCGTCGAAGCCCAGCAGGTCGAGGGCGTGGATGACCACCGACCGCGGCTGGCGCTCGATCTCGATGCCCTGATGGGCCAGTTTGTACAGGGGCTTGCCCTGGTACTTGATGGCGGAGTGCATCGGGGGCACCTGCTCGATCGGACCGATGAAGCGCGCGAGGGCCGCCTCCACCGATTGCCGGGTCACCCCCTCGAGGGGGCGCTGCTCCAGCACCTCGCCCTCGGCGTCCCCGGTCGTCGTACGCTCTCCGAGCCGGAAGGTCGCGAGGTAGTGCTTGTCGGCGTTCAGCAGGACCCCGGAGATCTTCGTGGCTTCCCCGAGGCAGATGGGCAGCAGTCCGCTGGCGAGCCGGTCCAGGCTCCCCGTGTGCCCTGCCTTGCGCGCGCCGAACAACCGCTTCGCGCGCTGCAGGGCGTCGTTCGAGCTGAGGCCGACCGGCTTGTCCAGCAGGACGATGCCATCCAGGTCCCTACCCTTCGCCCGCTGCCTCGTCATCTCCCTCTCTCTCGTCTGCCTCTTCGCGGGCGGCAGCCTGCTCGATCAGCGCGGCCACGCGATTGCCCTCCGCCAGGGAGGTATCCGGAGCGAAATGCAGCTCCGGGACCATGCGCATCATCAACCGCCGGGCGACGCCCCGGCGCAAGAACCCGGCGGCCCGGCGCAGCGCCCGCAGGGCCTCCCGCGCCGCGGCCTCGTCGTCGGGCAGGACGACAAAGACTTTGGCGTTCGCGAGGTCCCGGGACACACGCACGCGCGACACCGTCAGGTGGCTGATGCGAGGATCATCCACCTCCTGCAGCAACAACTCGGCGACGACCCGGTGGATCGCCTCCTCCACCCGGTCGACGCGGCTGAATTCCCTAGCCAATCAGGGACACCTTCCGATGCGGGACAGACTCATCTCGCCCCCGTGGGGGCCCCGAGCGATACCGGACCTGCCGCCATGCCTCAGCCGAGCGTGCGCATCACCTCGACGCGCTCGAAGACCTCGATGTGGTCGCCCACACGCACGTCGTTGTAGTTCTTCACGCCGATACCGCACTCGGTGCCGGCCTTCACCTCCGACACGTCTTCCTTGAAGCGCCTGAGCGACTCGAGGCTGCCTTCGTAGATCACCACGTTGTCCCGCAGGACACGGATGGGGTTGTTGCGCTTGACCACACCCTCGATCACCATGCAGCCGGCGATGGCGCCGAACTTCGGCGAACGGAACACGTCCCGGACCTCCGCGGTCCCGATGATCTGCTCCCTCACCTCCGGGGCCAGCATCCCCGTCATCGCTTTCTTGACGTCGTCGATGATGTCGTAGATGACGCTGTAGTAGCGCACGTCCACACCGCCCGACTCGATGACCCTGCGGGCCGCCCCGTCCGGGCGCACGTTGAAGGCAAGCATGATCGCGCGCGAGGCGATCGCGAGATTCACGTCGGTCTCGCTGATCCCACCCACGCCCGTGGCCAGGATCCGCACCTTGACCTCGTCCGTGGAGAGTTTCTCCAGTGCGTCACGCAGGGCCTCCGAGGAACCCTGGACGTCCGCCTTCACGATGAGATTCAGGGTGTGAACCTGCCCCTCCTCCATCTGGGAGAAGACGTCCTCGAGCTTCACCGCCTGCTGCTTGGCCAGTCGAACCTCGCGGAACTTGCCCTGCCGGAACAGGGCGATCTCGCGGGCCTTGCGCTCGTCGGGAACGACCACCGCCTCGTCGCCCGCGTTGGGCATCGCGGAGAGCCCCAGCACCTCGACGGGGATGGAGGGACCCGCCTCCGCCACCTCCCCGCCGCTCTCGTTGAACATGGTGCGGACGCGGCCGAACTCCTGGCCGGACAGCAGAATGTCGCCGCGGCGCAGGGTGCCCCTCTGGACCAGCATGGTCGCCACGGGGCCGCGCCCCTTGTCGAGCCGCGATTCGATGATGACGCCCGCGGCCGGTCCCTCCGCCGGGGCGGTCAGCTCGAGCACCTCGGCCTGCAGCAGGATGGCCTCGAGCAGTTGATCCACACCCGCCCCGGTCTTCGCCGAAACGTGCACGAACATCGCGTCGCCGCCCCACTCCTCGGGCATCACCCCGTGGTTTGCGAGGTCGTGCCTCACCCGGTCCGGATCCGCCTCGGGCTTGTCGATCTTGTTGACGGCGACCACGATGGGCACACCGGCGGCGCGCGCGTGCTGGATGGCCTCCACGGTCTGCGGCATCACGCCGTCGTCCGCCGCGACCACCAGGACCACGATGTCCGTCGCCTTCGCGCCGCGGGCGCGCATGGCCGTGAACGCTGCGTGGCCGGGCGTGTCCAGGAAGGTCACGGTGCCCTTCGGCGTCTTCACGCAGTACGCCCCGATGTGCTGGGTGATGCCACCCGCCTCCCCGGCGGCGACCCGGGTTCGCCGCACGTAGTCGAGGAGCGAGGTCTTGCCGTGGTCCACGTGCCCCATGATGGTCACGACCGGCGGCCGCGGCAGCATGTCGCGGTCCTCCTCGGCCGCGCCGAGCACCTCTTCCTCGAGCGCGTTCTCCTTCAACAGCTTCGCCCGGTGTCCCATCTCCTCGACCACCACTGCCGCGGTCTCCTGGTCGATCACCTGGTTGATGGTCACCATGCTGCCCAGGCGCATCATCGCCTTGATCACCTCGGTCGCCTTGACCGACATGCGCTGGGCGAGCTCGGCCACGGTGATGGTCTCGGGGATGTTCACCTCCCGCACGATCGGGGCCGTCGGCCGGGCGAACCCGTGCCGAGGCGCCGCGGGCGTGACGACCCCGCCCCGCGGACGGGTCTTCTTCTTCGGGCGGCGGCCACTCTTGTCGCTCGCCACGTGCAGCTCACTGCGGGCCGCCGGGACTTCCTGAAGGTCCTCGACCGCCACCTCGAGCACGCGCTGCTCGCGCGTCGGGCGCGCGCTGCGCTCCCGGTGGCGCTCCTCAGCCGCCTCGCGTGCCCGCACCTCCTCCTCGGCCTTGCGCCGCGCCTCTTCCTCAGCCTTGCGCCGGGCTTCCTCTTCCGCAGCCCGCTGAGCCTCTTCCAGCTGCCGCGCCTCGTCCTCCCGGCGGCGCCGTGCCTCCTCCTCCATCTCGACCCGCCGGCGCGCCTCCGCCTCGCGGCGCTCGACCTCTTCGACGCGCAGCTTCTCGCCGACCTCCTCGTGGCGGCGCCGCGCCTCTTCCAGCAGGGCCTGTTTCGCCACGTCCATCTGGCGACGCATGTCCTCGTCGTTCAGGCCGCGCTCGAGGCTCTCGATGGTGGGCGACTCCGTCCACCGGCCGGGGGCACGCTTGGTGCGGACCTCCACCGTCACGGTCTTACGCGTGGGCGGCGCAAACGTGCCACGCGCCTTCTTTTCCGCGCTGACGGAGATCTCGCTGACGGTCTTGCGCTTGAGCGTGATGGGATGCGCAGCGGGCTCTTCGGTCGAAGCAGGCTTGCCGCGGCGACCCCGCAGGTGGTCGAGGAGCTGAACCTTCTCTTCCTCGCTGATGCGGTCCTCGCCCTCCTTGTGCGCCAGGCCCGCTTCCCGCAGCTGCCCGAGCAGCCGCTCCACCGGGACCTTCAGCACCTCGGCAAACTGTCTTACCGTCACACTCGCCATAATCCTGAACCTCGACTGCCTAACTCTCCTGCGCCGCCTGTTCTTCGGCGAACCAGCTCGCTCGTGCAGCCATGATGAGCTTGCCCGCCTCTTCGGGGTCCATCCCGACCAGCTCCACCAGCTCGTCCACCGACTGCTCCGCCAGGTCGTCCCGCGTCGCCACGCCGCGCGAGGCGAGCGAGCGCGCCAGGTCGACCGTCATCCCTTCCACGGCCAGCAACGTCTCGTCCAGGTCCGCGGCCGTCTCCTCGCTCGCGATCGCTCGAGTCAGGAGCACGTCACGGGCACGCGACTGCAGCTCCCTGGCGATGTCGCCGTCGAATTCCTCGACCTTCAGCATCTCGTCCAGCGGGACGTAGGCGACCTCGTCGACGGTGGTGAAGCCCTCCTGCACCAGGATGGCCGCGACCTCCTCGTCGACGTCGAGCTGATCCATGAACGAGCGCTGCAGCGCCTGGGCCTCGGCCTCGCTCTTCTCGTCGGCCTCGCCCTCGGTCATCACGTTCAGCGTCCAGCCGGTGAGTTCGCTGGCGAGCCGAACGTTCTGGCCGTTCCTGCCGATCGCGAGCGCAAGCTGGTTCTCCGCGACCGCAACGTCCATGCTGTGCGCCTCCTCGTCGACCACGATCGAGGAGACTTCCGCGGGCGCCATCGCGTTGACCACGAATTTCGCAGGGTTCTCGTCCCACAACACGATGTCCACGCGCTCGCCGGCGAGCTCGTTCGACACGGCCTGAACCCGCGAGCCCCGCATGCCGACGCACGCCCCGATGGGATCGATGCGCTGCTCGCGAGTGCGCACCGCGATCTTCGCGCGCGCGCCCGGATCGCGTGCCGCAGCCTTCAGGTCGATCAGCCCGTCCGCGATCTCCGGAACCTCCAGGCGAAAGAGCTCGATCAGCAACTGTGGCGCCGTGCGGCTCACGAACAACTGGGGACCACGGGGCTCCGAGCGCACCTCCCTCAGGTACCCGCGCAGCCGGTCGCCGGGGCGAATCGCCTCGCGCGGGATCAACTCCTCCTTGAGGACCACGGCCTCGGCATTTCCCCCCAGGTCGATCAGCACGTTACCCCGATCGAGTCGCTTCACCACCCCCGTCACGAGCTCGCCCTGGCGCTCACGGTACTGCTCGACGACCTGGGCCCTCTCCGCCTCACGGACCTTCTGGACGATCACCTGCTTGGCCGTCTGCGCCGCGATCCGACCGAACGCGACGGACTCCATCGGCTCCTCGATGAAATCGCCCGCATGAACGCCCGGCTTGCGCAGCACCGCTTCACTCAGCCGGACCTGCCGCTCGGGGACGAAAGGCGTCTCCTCCGTGACCGGGGCGTCGTCGGCGACCACCTCCCAGCGGCGAAAGGTGTCGTACGCGCCGGTTTCCCGATTGATCGACACGCGCACGTCGATCTCGCCGCCGTGCTTCTTGCGCGTCGCGCTCGAGAGCGCCGCCTCGATCGCCTCGAAGATGACCTCCTTGCCAACGCCCTTCTCGTTGGAAACGGCGTCCACGACCATGAGGATCTCTTTGCTCATCGCCACGCCCCCATCAGCGCTTTCCGAAGACCGGCTCGGGCGCGAGGTGCGCCCGCCGGATCGCATCGAGCGGCAATACCTTTTCCACCCCATCCTCCAACACGACCACGCAACCCTCCCGCATCCCGCGCAGGACACCGGTGACGCTTCGCCGCCCCTCCACCGGAACGTCGAGCTTCACCTTGATCCGCTCGCCCACGAAACGCTCGAAATGCGCCGGCGTGAACAGCGGGCGTTCGAGTCCCGGCGAGGACACCTCCAGCGTGTAGGCTCCGCGGATCGGGTCCTCCACGTCCAGCAGGCCGCTCACCTGGTGACTCACTCGCTCGCAGTCGTCGAGCGTCACGCCTTCGGGCCGGTCGATGTACAGCCGCAGGAGCGAGCGCAGCCCCTGCCCCTGGAGCTCGATGCCCACGAGCTCGCACCCCAGACCCACCACGCTTGGCTCGAGAAGGCGGCGTAGCCGCTCCGCCTCATTGCGCATTTCCGGCCTCAGAAACAAAAAGTGGGCGCGAGGCCCACTTGTTCACGTCCGCACTGGCGACCTCGCCGGCCCGGGACTGCCTGGCCGGCCGTAAAGAAAAGCCCCGACGTCGGGGCCTCTCTTGGAACTTGGTAGCGGGGGCAGGATTTGAACCTGCGACCTTCGGGTTATGAGCCCGACGAGCTGCCAGACTGCTCCACCCCGCACCCGAACCCGCGTAGTGTAGTGGCAGGCGTGACCAGGTTCAAGCAGCAAAGCAGACCCAGTGAAGCAGACCCGATGCGTCGAATGTCCCCCGGCGGGTGACAGCGCAGGTCGGGCCTGTTACATTTTCAGGCCAGCGCACGCGCCGCAACGGCGGACGGCCCTCGCGGCTTCACCGTCCCCGGGGTGGGGATGGGGGGGCGGGGTCGTTGCGCGGTCCCTGCAACGGCCAGGTAGAGGTCATGTTCGAAAACGAGCAAGCGCTGGGCACCGTCCCTCGGGTCACTGAAGACGACCTGGAACGCAACATCGACGATCTGCAGTCACGCATGGATACGCTTCTGGCGCAGGACGGCGAGGAAGACCAGGGACAGGCGAAGGTCCTCGCCGTGCTGCTGCGCAACCGCAGGAACATCATCGAGCTCCTGCGCAGCGGCCGGTTCGTCTGAGGGGCGCCCCACCGCCGCCCCCTCTCGCGCGACCGCCCGGGGTCACCCGAAAGGCGTCGACCCCTTTCTCGGCGCGTCCGCGGAAGGACCCTCCCCCTCGCCCCCCAGGCCCTCTGCCCCCCCCAGAAGCCCCCTCTCGGGCAGTTCCAGGGCCGGCGCCGGACTCTCGGCACTGCAAAGCGAGCGCACCCCTCCCGCCATGTGCTCGTAGATGGCCCGGTAGGAGGAGGTGAGCCCCTGGAACAGGTCCGAGGTCCGCCGGAAGTGCTGATAGACCTGTTCCCGGTAGGCCTTCAATTCCGCGTTGAGCCGGTCGATCTCCGCCTGGAGCCGGCGCCGCTGCAGGTGGTCCGGAAGCAGCAGCAGGTAGACGGTGAAGGCACCGATGGCGAACCCCGCCAGAAACGGCACCACCGCCACCGTCCACTCCTCACCGGTCCACAGCCCGCCCATGTGCTCCCTCTCCCGTGTCGTTCGTCCGCGCCTTCCGCCCGGGCCGGCCGCCGCAATCGGCGACCCCGGGCCTCGCCCCGGAGTGTACCAGGGTCCCGGCGGAATTCGGGGGGCTCGCGCCGTCGCGCAGGACGGCACCGCGCGGCGCAGGCTCGAGTCCTCAGGCAGAGTGGGAGGCGAGGCGAACCGGTTGCCGGCGGCCACCCCACTGGCCGGGCCGGGCCTCGAACACACCCGCACAGGCGGTCCCGCAACGGTCGCAGCGCCCGTCGGCCGTCAGGTGCCAGGTCGACAGGACGTACCCATCACGCCCGACCAGGACCTGCCCGCACTGATGGCAGTACGTGCTCTCCCCCTGCGGGTCGTGGACGTTCCCGACGTAGGCGTAGCGCACACCGTTCTCCATCGCGATGCGGCGGGCGCGCGTGAGCGTCGCGTGGGGGGTCGGCGGGGTCTCCATCATCTTCCATGCAGGGTGGAAGGCCGTGAAGTGCATGGGCACTTCCGGGCCGAGCTCCTTGACCACCCAGCGCGTCATGGCCTCGATCTCCTCGCTCGAGTCGTTCTCTCCCGGGATCAACAGGGTGGTGAGCTCCAGCCAGACCCGGGTCTCGTGCTTCAGGTACACCAGGGTGTCGAGCACCGGCTGCAGGTGCCCACCGCAGAGCCGTTGATAGAAGTCGTCGCTGAACCCCTTCAGGTCCACGTTGGCCGCGTCCATCCACTGGAAGAGCTCTCGCCGCGGCTCGGCGGTCACGTAGCCTGCCGTCACCGCCACCGACCGGATGCCCCGGGGCCGACAGACCTTCGCCGTCTCGACCGCGTACTCCAGGAAGATCACCGGGTCGTTGTAGGTGTACGCCACACTGCGGCAGCCCAGGCGCTCCGCGGCCCGCGCCAGAGTCTCGGGGTCCGCCGCGTCCATCAGCGTGTCCATCTCCCGGGATTTGCTCATGTCCCAGTTCTGGCAGAACTTGCAGGCGAGGTTGCAGCCGGCCGTCCCGAACGAGAG
>ERZ1649853.309-NODE-309-length-20479-cov-6.103163_pt1 | contig 20479 bp, 18 predicted proteins | sample MGYA00575353_ERZ1649853 | MGnify/ENA primary metagenome ERZ1649853 (study PRJEB40853, sample SAMN11349654) | freshwater sediment metagenome | isolation source: river sediment | host: Sediment | place: India: Okhla Barrage, New Delhi | collected 2017-02-21 ...
GTGGCTTTCAACTCGATTGCATCCTACCAAGCTTCAGCAACCATTGAAGAAAGGTACAATTATTGCATCTGGTCATTATCAGGTGTATTCCGGGCAATAGACCCGGCAGTTTTGCTATACCCAAAATAATCCAATCACCTGAAGGAGAAATAATGGCAGTACGCAAGGGCCGTTATTGGTTGTTACCGGCGATACTACTTATCAGCCTATTGCTTAATTCCTGTTCCAGGGAAAATGGGACTCAAATATCTACAACTAAACCTTCACCTTCATCTCCACAAAATTCTCCATCTCAAACAACTAGTCCGGTATTTGAAGATACTGCAACCTCAACCGCAACTCCTACTTTCCTTCCTGTCGAAGAGGAAAAAATTCCTTCAGAAGATCGCGGAGTGATTGTTTTTTCAATGGGAGATGGCGGGCATCAGCATTTATTTGCTTATCACCCCAATTACCTTCCAATCACCCGCCTGACCGCTGGAGAATGGGATGATCGCGATCCAGCCATCAGTCCCGATGGAAATTACATGGCCTTTACCTCCAATCGGTCAGGTCAGTGGGACCTGTATCTTTGGGATCTAGGCATCAACGCTATTACAGCACTGACTAATACAGTAGAGTTTGAAGCCGATCCAGATTGGTCACCGGATAATCAATGGATTACCTATGAATCTTATGTAAATGGACAAAGTAATATTCGCATTCGATCGGTTTTTGATGACAGTGCTGCGCCCATCCAATTAACGGAAAACGCCGGTAATAATATCGATCCTTCCTGGTCTCCTTTAGGAAGACAGATCTCTTTTTCAACTAACCGGTCTGGGAAATACGAAATCTGGACGACACAGCTGGATTCGGTTGAAAACCGTTTTTCTAAATTGACTGGTAACAACGATTTTGATTACATCAATCCTGCATGGTCACCAGATGGCTTATCCATCGCTTGGGAAAAACGGAACGACTATTCAACCATTGAAATGTTGCCTTCTGCGACATCAACTGATTCTCCTACCCCGTTAGGGGTAGGATCAATGCCATTCTGGTCTCCTGACGGCGAAACAGTTTTATCCCGATATGACACACCTGATCAGTACTTTCTCACCGGGTATAATGCCAATAATGGAAATATCGTCTACCCCTTGATTGGTTTGGCAGCCTTAACATCACCTTTTCAATGGGCAGCGGGTAATTCGCTAGAAAACCTAAACAACATCCTAGTTTCAAGCGATTTCCCTGAAAACCTCCAACTATGCCAGAGTATTCAAACTATCCCGACCAGTGATAATGGACGGTTTTCAATGGTTGAACTTGAATCAGTAAGAGCTGAAAACCCATTCCTTTCAGATATGGCAGATGAGTGTTATGTCGCTCTCCGTAATTCAGTGGAAAAGGTCGTTGGATGGGACGTTCTTGGAAACTTGAAGAGTGCCGCTCTTCCAATTACAGCATCCCCGGATCCTGGTGTACCCCAAAACTGGTTATACACAGGCCGGGCTATCATGTTAAGTCTTGCTCCATTCGATTCAAATTGGATGGCTGTGAGTCGCGAGGATTTTGAGGGACAAACCTACTGGCGTCTCTGGGCAAAGTGTTTAGCACAGGATGGAAGCTGTGGCACCATCTTGACAGCACCAGTGTGGGACTTCGCTTCAAGATCCACAGGAGATTTGCAGGCTTTTGAAGATGGAGGAAAATTAATCCCTCCCCCGTCGGGATACTGGATCGACCTAACAGACTTTGCCCATCAATTTGGGTGGTATCGATTGGCATCCCTGTCTAACTGGCGCACATATTATCCAGGCATCCAATTTAATCTTCTGGTGTTTTCCGAAGGAAAAACATGGGAACAGGCAATGCGCGAGTTGTATCCGGATGATGCGATAAACCTGGTAAGGGAAGGAAAATGAAAATCGGTATCCTCGGATTTTCTTATTCCTTACGTAGAGTTTTCAGAACTTGCAGTGGATTATTCTGCGTGATGAGTCTCGGTTTCCTTTCTTTTGCTTATCACAATGAAATTTCACCAGTGAACGCGGGAACTCAAACAATCACACCCACACCGTTGACTTCCGAAGTCATCTCAGTAGTACCACCGGTTTTTGAAGGAGAGCCCTCCTTTCCCGAATCAGACTGGGGAAGTCCGATCTATCCGGTTCCGCTGGCATTAACAACCCATGATCATTTCTACTTTGATCGCCCCTTGTTAATGAGTAATTCAAGTCGGCTAAATGCAGAATATAGGTATGGGTATTATTACCCCGAAGAAGATGTTGTTCATACAGGAATTGATATTATTGGAACCAGGGGAGACCCTGTTCTCGCTGCCGCCTCAGGGAAAGTAATCTTTGCAGGAAATGGGTTACTCAACGGAGCAAACCACCCTGAGGATCCCTACGGACTCGTAGTCATGATCCGGCATTCTTTCAGCTTCAACGGGTATACAATTTATTCGGTCTATGCTCATCTTGACAAGATTAGTGTCACAAAAGGTGAATGGATCGAATCTGGCGAGAAGGTTGGCACCATTGGCATGACCGGGAATACCTCTGGTCCTCATTTACATTTTGAGGTCCGCATTGAGAATTCGCAGGGTGACAAAGTTCAAAATCCTGAATTGTGGCTTGCTCCTCCAGTCGGGCATGGTGTTCTTGCCGGCAGAATCGAAACTTCCTATGGCATGATGATGACTACTAAAACTCTTTGGCTGAAATCAATTGATACGGGAAAAACTTGGACAATCATCACGTATGCCCCAAAAACCAAACAGCTGGATGACTATTACGATGAAAATTTTGCAATCGGTGAAATCCCACTGGGAAATTACGAGATCTCTATTTATTATTATGGCAAGCTTTACAAACAGGAAATCTACATTTCTCCAGCGGCAGTTAATTACATCCGGTTTCATGGAAGCGATGGTTTTTCAACATTACTGCCCGAGAATACTGATGAATTGACCTTTCTGACCCCATATCAGTAATTAATAGATTTATAATCTGTAACTTGACAATCCCCTATTCCAGTTTGACAATAGGGGGGTACGAAGATTTGGAGGAAAAATGTCAGGTATAAAAAATATAGCAAGCATGGCTATAATCGTAATCTTACTTACCCTGCTTGCTGGATGCGGAAAAGCGACCCCAACGGTGGATCCTAGTGTAAAGATCACTGAAATTGCGTCAACTGTCCAGGCTGAACTCACGAGCATCGCGCTTCTCACACCATCGTCTACGGCTACATCGGAACCCACCATTACACCCACCCAGATGCCGGTTACACCAACGCTGTCAGCGAGTCCGGCAACTGCTACACCAACCAGAGCATTGATTACTCCCATATCCGGAGATAATGCCAAATGGCTGGCAGACGTAACTATTCCAGATTATTCCCTGGTAGCGCCATCCTCTAGTTTTGTAAAGACATGGAGCATCCAAAATACTGGAACAACCACATGGACCAAAGATTACAAGCTTATCTATCTTGAGGGACTTCAGGGCACTAGCAATACAGTCACCGTAAACCTTACAAAAGAAGTTGCTCCCGGTGAATCAGTAGAAGTAAGCGTTCCATTTACAGCTCCAGCGACCAATGGAACGTATTCAAGCGCGTGGAAAATGTATACAGCGTCAGGGTATGTATTTGGCGAAGTTTTGTTCATGTATATTAATGTTGGTACCAGCACACTAACTCCCACCTTATCGCCGACTCCTTAGAATCAATATATGGATATCCCAGGGGAAGAACTGAAAAAAAAGATAAAAGCCAGGGCGTTTGATCTTGGCTTTTCTTTATGCGGCATAACCAGACCAGATCCTCCTGAAGGATATCCGGTTTATGATCGATGGCTGCAATCCGGCTTACATTCAACAATGGTCTACCTTGAATCTCATTTCCATCGATTATCAAGGCAAAACCCTCGGAAATTAATGCCTGAAGTTAATTCCATAGTTTGCCTGGGCTTTCCATATGCATTGCATCAAGAAGATAAAATCAATGACGTTGATGATTTTTTGATTGCCGGATATGTATCCGGCGAGGACTACCATATCGTTTTGCCTGCGCTGATGCAAGCTCTGGTAAATGACATAAGTTCATGGTTAGGGAAATCAATCCGGTACAGGATGTTCACCGATAATGCTCCAATACTGGAAAGGGAATTAGCTCAAAAGGCTGGGCTTGGCTGGATAGGAAAAAATTCCTGTTTACTTTCAACAACGATTGGATCAAGTTTTCTTCTGTCAGAAATCTTTATCGATCTTGACCTGGAACCGGATTTACCCTTTGAAAAAGATTTATGCGGAAGTTGTCATCGTTGTCTGGATGCATGTCCAACGAAGTGTATTGAGGAAAACCGCACAATTGATTCAAACAAGTGTATTAGTTACCACACCATCGAAAACAAAGGTGAAATTCCTGAGGAAATTGCCAATGTTATGGGTAATTGGCTTTTTGGCTGCGATATCTGCCAGATGGTTTGCCCGTGGAATCATAAAACTATGACCGGTAATAATGAAAATGCATGGTCAGTCTCTCAGGTTTACGAACTGGTTAAAATGAAATCCACGGAGTTTGCTGAAAGATATAAAAATTCTGCTCTTTTTCGGACTAAACATACCGGGTTGCTTCGAAACAGCCTGATCAGCTTAGCTCGAGTAAACAACCCCAGTACAGAAAAGGTCATATCCGAGTTGATATCCAAAACTGACGACTCCATTCTGATACACACTGCGAATAGGACTCTTCGAAAAATAAATAAAAACTCCGCTTAGAGCGGAGTTTTTATTTATTAGGGTGTTTTCGTCGGTGTCGGTGTAGCCGTAGCGGGAACTGCCAGTGTACTGGTAGCCTGTTTGGTCGGTGTAGGGGTTACCAAATGAACTCGGATTTTTAATACCTGTCCCGGATAGATCATATTTACATCTGTGATCTTATTCTTCGCGATAATGTCTTCAACTGTGCTATCAAACATGGATGCAATCGATTGGAGGGTATCCCCAATTTGGACGGTGTAATCAATAACTGTGCCCCTCGGAAGATCACTAGGTATGGGAGTAGGCGTGGGTAAAGTCTGCCCAGGTGCGGGGATGATGATCTTCTGACCGGGAATGATCGGGCAAGTGCCGTTGGGGAAGTTATTAATTGTCAGTAGAACTGCAAAATCCACGCCAAATCGATCAGCCAAAGTGTAGCAATCGTCATTCGCCTGGACTTCGTAGATCTGCGGTCCGGATGCTGTTGCAGTTGCACTTGGGGTAAAGGTTTGGGTTGGTTCAGGCGTATTTGATGCTGTTGGGGTTGGCACGGTTGCCGTGGGGGTGAAGGTAGCCGTAGCCGTTGGCGTTTTTGTGGCAAACAAACCACCCAATGGTTTTTTTGATCCAGAGACAACCGTGATAATAATAAAAATACCAACCAACGCCAGGATACCCGCAAGTACCCCCAATATGAATGGCATCACTTTTTGACGCTTTTCAAATTTCTTTATTACCGATTGAGGCGAATCAGAGTTGTTCATATTGAAATCCTATTTTCAACTTGTTCTTTTTATATTATTCATTTTCAAATCTCAAAAAACATCATACCATAAATATTCTTTGATTTTTCTGCCGTTTAATGTCGCGCTTAACCTGCGTGATATAATCATCAGTACTGGCCATACTAGATGTTTTCTCGGAGGTTGATATGGAGATTTCTACAAGTCAATATAAACACTGTGATGTCATTAAAGTAACCGGCAGACTGGATAGTTTTACATCCCCAAAACTTGCCGAGGAGTTAGCAAAGGTCAATAACCAGAATCGTTATAAGTTAATCCTTGATTTTACGAATCTGGATTTCGTCTCCAGTGCAGGATTACGTGTTTTGATCGCGGGATTGAAGAACTGCAAACGGTACAACCGAGGTGAACTAGTTGTTGCAGGTCTATCACCGGCAATTCAATCAGTTTTTGAACTGGCAGGATTCCACCGGATTTTCAAAATCTTCCCTGATGTACTATCAGCAGTGGGGTCATTCTAATTCTCTGATATGCCCACTCGAACATTTGCCGGAGTTTATGCGAGTCTTGCTGAAATCGCAGAATTCGTAAGGTTTTCAGTTAAAGACGCCAATCTATCCGCATCAGAGCAATTTTCACTCGAAACTGCGGTTGATGAAGCTGTGTCTAACATTATCGAACACGCATATCAGGGTGAAGGCAAAGGAACAATCCGCTGCCAAGTTAGAGTTGGTACGGATAGCATCAAAGTTATTCTGGAAGATCACGGCAAAACTTTCGATCCCTCGCTGGTCCCATCACCCAAACTTCATGGGGTATTAAAGAATCGCTCAAATCATGGGTTGGGATATTATATGATGTGCCAGTTAGTGGATGATATAAAGTTCGACTTTACTGACAAACGCAATAGGTTGACAATTTCAAAGAATATTTCTAAAAGTGTCGAACCCGCGTGATACTTCCTGGCAGGAATATTTACATCTGGGCGAAGAACTACTTCGACTCCCCGATACTCTGCATGTCGTGCAAAAAATCCAGAGTACTGTTGAATCAAAACTAAACTGCAGATGTAAGCTATGGCTATGTGAACCTTTCTATCCTTTACCTGGTGAAGACCCGGTTGAAATAATCCAATCAGGTTCTACCTCTACTCTAATCGATTCAGTAATCCAGACTAAACAAGAGAAAACACGGGCAATTCCTGGCACCAAACGACAAAACTCAATAGTTGAGATAGCATTGCCAGTCACTACTCGGGATAATACCCTGGGAATTTTCCATGCCTGGCGGGATGCATCAAGTCCCTTTTCTCCCGATGAAATTGAATATCTGGAAGGACTAGTGGCTTTCGCTGCTGTATCAATGCAGGTGAATCGGCAAGTGACACTTAAGAACTGGCGATATGACCAGCTTGCCCTTGTCCGCTCTGTTAGCGCTCAAATTGCCAACGAATTGGACCTCGACTCGTTATGTAAAAAAGTAACCAATCTTATCCAATGTTCTTTTGGCTATTACTATGTCGGCATTTATACACTTATTGAGGAAACCAAGACACTTCAGTTTAGGGCTAGTTCGCTGGAATGTGTACCTACGGAAAGCCCATTGCAAACCGTGGTCTATGGCGAAGGGTTAGTAGGTGGAGTGGCTAGTACAGGCAAGGAAGTCGTGTGCCAGGATGTCTCAATGGAATCACGATATATCCCAATCGAAACACTTCCAGAAACCTCGGCAGAAGCTGTCTTGCCACTGCTAGTGGAAAATCGGGTCCTTGGCGTTCTGGACATTCAAAGTCGAACACGTGGAGCATTTCACGAAAATGATATGCTCGTCATTAGATCATTATCCGATAACATTGCCCTAGCTGTGGAAGGTGCCCGATTATACAATGATCTGGTAAAAAGGGCTGACCAGTTATCAGCACTGGCAGACATCAACTATTCTCTTTCGCAAATTCTTGATCTAGACAACCTACTTAAGGAAGTAGTCCGGATTATCCACGACAGATTTAACATTTCCTTTGTGAATATTTTTACTGTTCATTCAGGTCGCAAGAAAATTATCTACCAGGCAGGCAGCGGAAAAAGAGCAAAAAACACGAAAGCCCATGCTTTCGCATTTGATCTGGATGCCGCTGAGTGAATCATCCCCCAGGTGGCTCGCAGTGGAATTTCCATTTTGGCTAATGACGTCTCTACAGAGCCATTCTATAAACCCAGTCGCATTTCTCCTGAAGCTACCAAGTCCGAATTGACCATACCACTCAAATTTGGTAATGAGGTCTTAGGGATCCTTGATTTACAGTCAGAAAAAACTCATGCTTTTTCAGAAGACGATCTGGCATTATTTGAAGGAATGGCATCCGGTGTAGCCGTATCCATTCGCAATGCAAATATCTTTCGAACAGAACGTTGGCGGCGTCAGGTCGCGGATAGTTTCAAGGATGTAGCTGGTTTACTTTCGGCAGAAATGGCATTGGATGAACTTCTCGAAAAAATCCTCCTGGAATTGGAAAAAATCCTGCCATGTGATGCGTCAGCAATTTGGCTTGTGGGACAAGATGAAAACAATTCAAGTGAAAACCAGAATCTTCACCTTGCAGCAGTGAGGGGCACGACACGCGACGCAATCATTGCGAAAGTGGATGAATCTGCAGCGGTCAGAAGTTTTCTCGAATACGCGATCCAGACAAATGGTCCAGTCATCCGAAAGCCTTCAGATCCATATGGACCTTTGGGTGCAGCTTGTAGTTTTAAAATGAACTACTCTTCAATCGCTGTGCCGCTTTTTTCAGGGGAAAAGGTCATCGGCGTGTTAACGCTAGCCCACAAATCAGAAGGCAGGTATGGATCAGAAGCTTCATTAATTGCATCAACATTTGCCAGTTATGCAGCGATCGCCATTGAAAATGCCCGCCTCTACACCTCTGCGCAGGAAGATGCCTGGTCTTCAACGGTACTTTTACAGGTTGCTGAGGCTATGCAATCGATAGACAATGAGGAAGAATTACTTTCCACCATTGTTCGCTTAACCCCCCTCCTGGTTGGAATCAACCAATGTGCAGTTTATTTATTCAATGAAAATTCGCATGCTTATGAAATGCAAAAATGGTATGGGTTTTCTCCTGCAACCGATGAAATGAGTTTGATAGATGAAGATTCGATTGGAGTTATCCGTGTCCAGGCAACCCAAGCCCCGGTTATCATAAATGATTTGCAAAAAGAAATGGCTATCCACTCATTTGGGCATGATAAGGAATATGGAACCCTGATCCTCTTACCTTTGCTATCACACAACAAATTAATGGGGCTTCTTTTGGTTGCCCATAATTCATCCGGTGAATTTGGTATTACTAACAAATTCACGGATCAAACGCTTGCCATCCTTTCAGGAATCGCTCAGCAAACATCGGTTACGCTAGATAATATTCGCCTCGTTGAAAACCGTCAGGAAGAGGCTTATGTTACCGAAGTTCTATTGCAGGTCGCACAGGCTGTTGTTAGCCAAAACGATCTTAAGGATATTCTTGACACGATTAATCATCTGCTTTCGATATTGGTCGGGCTTGATTCCACTATGATATTCTTGTGGAATAAAGAAGCAGACAACTATGCTCTCCTTTCTGCGACCTCACAGACTGAACCCGAGATTTCCAGGCAGGTTGGGAAGATTATTAATAAAGGAGAAAAACCATTTTTAGATGAAATTCAGGCAACCGATAAGCTCATGGCTTGCCCAATACCCGAAGATCCCGTTGATGTATGGGAGTTGAACTTCGAAAATTATCAGGAAACGACTGATTTCAGTAACTCAAATGAAAGAAACTGGCTTCTGGGTATACCACTATCAATAAAAGGTACTTTCTACGGGGTGCTTTTTGCACAGGAAACCAACATTCAACTTGCATTTCATAATAAAAGGGTCGAATTAATTAAGGGAGTAGCTCAGCAAATTACCCTGGCAATACAAAATGAATATTTCACCAAGGAAATGGTTAACCAGGAGCGAATTGAACGGGAATTCCAATTGGCTCGTGAAATCCAGAAAACCTTCCTTCCCGAAGACATGCTGCCCATACCTGGTTGGGACCTTGACCTTCGTTGGCAAACTGCCAGGCAAGTAGGTGGGGACTTTTATGACTTTTTCCAAACCGGAGAGGGCTCACTTGCTATCGTTATTGCAGATGTATCGGATAAAGGAATGCCTGCAGCCCTTTACATGACTGTAACTCGGACATTGATCAGAGCAACAGCATTAAGCGTCTCCTCTCCAGCATCAATTCTCGAGCGGGTTAACGAACTCCTGGAAATGGAATCCCGCAATGGAATGTTCGTGACAGCTTTTATGGCAATTCTTGATCTAAAATCTGGAATGTTGACATATGCCAACGCCGGACATAATTTGCCGATCTGGAATAAAAACGCCAGTAGAGAATGTATAAGGCTGGAAATGGATGGTATCGCACTAGGCGTGACTAGTGAAGCGAAATACAACGATAAGAAAATACTACTTGAAGATAATGATTTTCTTTTCTTTTATACCGATGGTGTTACGGAGGCAATTTCTGATTCCGGTCAATTCTTCACAGAAAATAGATTGTTTGACCTCATCCAAAAACGACGGTATACCAGTTCAAAAGATTTGCTTTCGTTAATAGAAACTGAAGTTAAAGATTTTCGAAATGGTGAGCCCCCCTATGATGACCTCACGATGATAAGCCTTCATCGGAAAAAACAGAAACCTCCCTGTTAAGGAGGTTTTTATTTACCTGTGATCAATGCAAGCCAAATTCTCCAGTTAGGTACAGGTGTAGGAACCGGTGTCTCCTCAACAAAAGCTTGTGGAGTCGTTCCCTCAGGGGAAATCGGAATGATTAATTTTTCACCGGGGCGCGCCATGTGTCCCTCGTTATAAGCCCACTCCTCTACAGCTCCTTCAGACGATGCATATGCAACCTGGGTCTGAAGAACTTCCATCGTTGAGTTAAGTTGTGCCACAACTGTGGCTGCCTTATTCTCCTGCTCGGTTAATCTTGATAATTCATTCAACCGGTTATTCAGGTCCATTACCAGGAAAAAAAGAATAACTGCTCCGACCACCAGAGCAACTTTTTTTGAGTCAAATGGGATCTTTGGAAGTTTAAAACGCTTTTCCATGACCTTATCTTACCCTAATCCAAAGATGGAGGCAAGAATAAAAACCCGCAGGTTTCCTGCGGGTTAAAAAGGTGCCGAAGGAGGGATTTGAACCCTCACGAGCGTAATGCCCACTACGCCCTGAACGTAGCGCGTCTGCCAATTCCGCCACTTCGGCTGATTTACGGATGTATTCTATCAAAAAGTGACGTTTTGTCAATCAGCATCATTTTCAAATTTCGATAATAATGTCCATAAACAAATGTTAAAATAATCCAGATGGCTTGTTTCTTGCATATTTACAAAAACAAATTGGGATAACACCAAAAGGTGACCTATGGAAACAACTCAAAATCCGGATTCTTCTGGATCAAATTCTCAACTCTATCCATCGAATGATGCTCCAGCTTCACGCGACATAAACCCATCTGGAATTTCAGATCAGGGTAATGTTCAGGAAATGGACCAGCTCGAACGAGAGCTTCGGATGACCTTACAAGAGGTAGCCCGGCTTCAGAATGCGCTGGCAGATGCCAATATGAAACTTATGGCATTGACTTCCACGGCAAATGCTGCCTCCAGCGGTTTTTCTGCCGAATCTATCGTGCGTCCGCTGCTGAAGGAATTGCGCCAACCTTTGGTCACGATAAAAGGATACCTGGAGTTGTTGCTCAACGAATCTGTTGGAAGCCTTGGAGCTTTCCAACGACGTTTCTTGGAACGAATCCAAAAAGCAGTGGTTCATATGGAGGATTCTTTTGATGCCATTGTCCGGAACAACGATGTTGAGCCAAGTGAGAGAGGGCTTTTTGCCCAATCTTTTTCAGTAAAAAAAACCATAGAAAGCTCTCTTGATCTTTTTATCTCGACGATCCGTTCCAAAGAAATAACCTTACAGATCAATATTCCGAATGAAGATACCCGGTTATTTGAGGACAGAGAAAATTTTGAAAAAATAATGAACCTGTTGATCACAAATGCAACCGCTTCTCTGCCCCCCGGCAGTAGTTTATCCATTGACATCAGTGAATCATTGACAAGCCAGCCGCAGGCAGTCCTCATAAAACTTGAAAGTTCAAGCCAGTCTGATGGACAAAGTGATTTACTTCCTGTATTGCCTGAGATGTATAAAGATCAAGCGATAACTCTACCCGGATTCGGATTACCTCTCGAGGATATTGTACGCGCTAATTCCCTGGCAAAAAAGATGGGAGGAAAGATTAATCTGCGCTCAAATTCCTGTGGAACGATTATCCAGGAATTGCACCTTCCACTTGTTCAGGGAGAAGAGCTTATTTAGCCCGACCATTCAATATGAAACCCTATGGCACTCCTGCGCAGAAAACCCTGACAGTATTATTCATTTTTGTAATCTTCCTGCCCGCATGTACTTTTCCCCTGGCAAGACCGGTTTCACCTACCCCAATTCCAATTGCGGATATGTTGATCAATGCTGATTCAACTTATCCCCCCACCCCAACACCCTTCCAACCTGTCTATCCGACAATACCCGTCGATGGCAATTCTGATCCAGTAACTATTAATGATCCACCTCAAGTTAGCACCCAGGAACCCACTGCCACTCCGCGACCGAGAATTATCAAACCTATAGGTCAGGTTAACATATTACTTATGGGATCTGATTGGCGTTCTGGTAGTGGATTCCGTACGGATGTACTTCTGCTTGTTTCCCTGAATAAGAATACGGGAACCGCGACCCTGGTTTCGTTTCCCCGGGATTTGTACGTAGAAATTCCCGGTGTCGGTATGCAACGCATCAATGCTGCCCAGGAGTATGGGGGGTTCACCTTAACCGCTGCCACATTTATGAACAACTTCGGGGTTGATATTGATTATTACATGCTTACCAATTTTGGGGGATTCATAAGCATCGTCGATACACTTGGGGGCATCAATGTTTTTGCTTCCAACGCACTTAGTGATCTATGCGCATTACCTCAAGCTGTAGATGATTATTGTTATATCCCATATGGAAATAACTTTATGGATGGCCAGACGGCTCTCTGGTATGTTCGTTCGCGACATTCCACCAGTGATTTCGATCGCACCCGCCGCGCCCAGGAAGTTCTCATTGCGATTTTTCAGAAAGCGATGAGCCTGAATGCGCTCTCTCGTGGTCCGGAGCTATATGAGCTCTTCCGAAACAGTGTAGACACGGATATTCCCGTGGGTACGGTTCTGGACCTACTCCCGATGGGAAGCCGGATATTATCTGACACATCCATGATCAGGCGTTTCGCGATTGGGACTGGACAGGTCTATAACTACGTTGTCCCAGCCACCGGCGCTATGGTCCTAATTCCTGACGATACACTGGTAAACCAGATTTTAAGGGAAGCACTAGAGCAGTAAATTTGCTCGTTGACATCAGGATAGTTTTTTTGTAAACTGTATCCATAAACTATGCGAAATGTTTTTTGGGAGAATACAATGAATAACTCACCCGAAAGTCACATAACATCAGAAACTCAACTCATCCCGACAATAAAATCGTGGGAGTTATTTCTATATGACCAGGGCAAATCCCTTCACACGGTTAAAGCCTTCATTGGCGATCTAAACCTGTTTGCTGGTTTTTTTCAACCCGGCACTAGGATTGGAGAAATCACCCTGAAGAAAATTAACGAGTTCCTCGATTGGCTTAAGAATGATCGGGGAGTCCCCTGCAGTCCAAAAAGCCTGTCGCGGCGGATTACCTCAATCAAATCATTTTTCCGGTGGCTGACCCAAACGGGACGATTAACCATTGATCCCGCCGAAAAGGTGCTTCAGCAAACTGTCATTAGTCCACTCCCTGAAATCCTTACGCCTGAAGAAGAATTAAAAGTGATCGAAGCTGCTAATGCCTATCGTTCTGCCCCCAAATTCGATCCCCGACCTTATGCGCTCGTTTCCCTATTACTCACAACCGGCATAAAAAAGGGTGAATGTTTGAATCTCAACCTTAATCACATCGACCTTTCTGACCCTCAAAATCCTACCCTCTTCATCCGTTATTCCAACTCTAGCAGTCGGTTTAAAGAAAGGAAGATAACCTTAACCAGTGACTGGATTGAGGTTTATAGAGAATACCTGGCTAAATACAATCCGGTGGATCAACTTTTCCCCTGGTCTCCCCGAAGGCTTGAATATCTCCTGGAAGATATCGGCCGAGATGCAGCATTGCAGAAACATTTATCTTTTGATATGTGCCGATGGACCAGCGCATTGAATGACTGGCAATCCAACCTTGATCGTGAACATTTACGACAAAAACTTGGGATTTCAAAAATTCAATGGCGGGAGGTCAGCATGAAACTCCGCCAGCTAGCCGGGGAATAATTCTTCCTTGTTGTTTTTTGAAATTTCTAGGCAAATGGATTCCTGAGTGGAGTCACTAATTTTATAATTCTCACTGATGGTGAAACCAGGTACCCAGACGATATCTTCACCAGATCGGATCAGTGGCCAGTTCTCTCTTGCTTTAATGGGCAAGCCTTGATTGGTCCAGTAATCTCCTAGTTTTAATACTTCCCCCCCCATTCCCAGAGGAGAAAACCTATCTCCGTTTTTAAAAGAACTTAGTCCAAGCTCGGTAATTTTGTCCGCATCAAGTCTTGCTCTCCAACAGCTGTTCTCCTCAGCTAACAATTCCTCATGAACAGTCAAGTACCATTTGTCATTCAATGAGACATGGTTTCCCTGCTTGAGGGGGAGGTCTTTCTCAAGATTTACTTGAGGCCATAGCTCATGTGGGAACTGACGTACATCCGAAATAAGGAGATAGTCCTTCAAATATCTGGACATTTCTAAATGGGCACTGAGCTCGGTTTTACTACTCTTTGAAGGATTTATTAAAAAATCCATCGCCTTTTGCACACTGGCAAAACCAATATTGTTGCTCTCAGGATTCAAACATTTCATGATGCTTAGAAGGATTCTTCGAATGATTGCAGGATGTAATCCGGCTAGACTCGCTCTATTGATGACGAAGTAACCAGAGCCTTTTTCAGTAACAACTCCAGGTATAGTATTATTGGCTATTTGTTGCAAATAGTTGTCCTCGAAATGCAAAACGTTTGCCATATCCAGTAATCGCCTCCTGACCCCACGGTTTAGAGATTCAAGATAGGGCACCAGTTCTTTGCGTAGTTTATTGCGAAAAAAAGTCGTATCGTTATTCGTATGATCGAATGCTGGCTTCAGATTGTTTTGAGTGCAGTAATCCAGGATTTCAACTTTTGAAATACCCAACAATGGTCTGATCAGAGGGATATCATCACTCCATTCATTTGGCAGAAAACTGTAATCCATCCCACGTAAACCTTTCATTCCACTGCCGCGTAACAAGTGCATCAGGATAGTCTCAACCTGATCATCCTGATTATGGGCTACCAGCACAGCCTTAGCATTTCGGGACTTAGCCAGCGTAAACAAGAAGCCGTATCGTAATTTCCGGGCAGATTCTTCGATAGATAGATGCTGCTGTCGTGCATATTCACGGATATCCGCCCTTTCTACAACGTAAGGGATGTTGACTCCCTGACATATATGGATGACTTTTCTCTCTTCTTCATCCGCTTCTTTACGCAATTGATGATTCATGTGCCCCACAACAACCGAGTATCCCGCTTTTATACAAAGATCAAGCAAACAAAGGCTATCTGGTCCCCCGGACACACCAAGGATAAGCTGGTCTTCCTTTTCCAACCGATAATCCTGTGACATGATTCTAATGAATTGAGCTAAATCCATGATGCGATTATAGCATTGTAAAAAATGGATAAATTTTCTCCATGCCTACTTGCCCTGCATATCAGTTTATGCTAGACTGATTTTATATCCTAGAAAAGGTGATCCCATGCCAGAAAAAATCCTGATCGTTGACGATGATGAAGAAACTTTACGATTAATTAGTATGATGCTGGAACGTCAGGGTTTCACTGTCGCATCCCTGAATAACGGGAAACAGGCAGTGTCCATTGCCCAGATTGAGAAACCTGATTTGATTGTTTTGGATGTTATGATGCCGGAAGTTGACGGTTACGAAGTCACCCGGCTTATCCGGAGTGACCCTTCACTCATGGATATCCCAATCCTGATGTTTACAGCCAAGAGTCAGGTAAACGACAAAGTTATAGGATATGAAGCGGGAGTGGATGATTATCTGACCAAGCCGGTTCATCCTGCAGAATTGGTAGCGCATATCCGTGCGCTATTATCCCGGGCAAGGGTTAGACCCGCCGCTGTGCAGACCACACAAAAAGGGCACATCATAGGAATCATCGGACCCCGTGGCGGCATGGGTGTTTCTACTCTTGCGATCAATCTGGCTGCTGTACTAGCAAAAAACACCAAAAATGATGTGGTAGCGGCAGAATTAAAACCAAGCCAGGGAACCTGGGCTACTGATTTGAGCCTCGCAGGGGATGCCGGGTTGGGGGCTTTACTCAAGCTGCAACCCAAGGAAATCAACCCGACCGTTGTTGAACAAAACCTAACCAGTACCACATTTGGGACTCGACTATTGTGTTCGACGAACTCCCATAAGGGGTTAAATTTTGAACTCCTGGCTGATCAGTTGAGTGCGACCGTACAGGGTTTGAGTGCCATCTCTCCGCTGATCATTCTTGATATTGGTACTCCGCTCCTGCCTGGTTTTGATACCTTATGCTCCCTCTGCAAGCAATTGATTGTCCTTGTAGAACCTCACTTGAATACTGTCAATCGGACCCAATGCCTACTTGAAGACCTTAGCAGTATTTCCAAGACTGCTGGCCGAACAGTGGAAGTTGTCCTATACAATCACACACCCTCAAGTATGCTTTTATCGATTTACAAAGTTAGTGAATTATTAAATGGCCTGGCAATAACCGTGATGATCCCTCCGGTTCCTGAATTGGCTATACAGGCAAATAGTAAGCACATCCCACTTGCACTGATGCAACCGGATGGTTTGTTTGCAAATCAGATCAATATGCTGGCAAAATCGATCCAGTCAAGCATATCCTGAGACTTGGGCGAAATAGGGTTTTTCGTTTAGCGGGCACCACGTCGGCCAAATTGCCGTTCCAGTAAATCAACCGATAAGTGGATCATCGTTGGTCTCCCATGTGGGCAGGTTCGAGGAAAGACACAGTTTTCTAATTGCCTGATTAAAGCCTGTTGTTCCTCGTTGGAGAGTACCTGTCCTCCCTTTATTGCCATCCGTTTGCAGATCCGGGCAACGATTCGTGCCTCTTCAACCCCTTTCAATGGCGTTTCATCTTCTTCGAAATCTTCCACCAGGCTGCGAATTGCAGAAATTGGATCCTTGCCTGTAAAAATCGCGGGGATAGCAGAAACTCTGAAGGTATTTATACCAAACTCTTCAACTTCATAACCGTACTTATTCAATGTACCAAGTTTCTCTGAAATAATCCTCGAGGCTGAGGGCTCGAGGTGGATCAGTTCAGGGGTAAGTAGATGTTGAGATTCAATCTTGCCGGATTGGTCAATAATCTTTTCATATAAAATCCGTTCATGGGCAGCATGCTGATCGATCAGGTATAGACCATCTGGCCCTTCAGCCACCAGGTAAACCGCTCCAATTTGACCGATCAAACGCAAAAGTGGTATTACTTCAGAAACTCGATTAATAGATTCTGGTTGAACAGTCGAAACACCATTATCGAATACCTGTTGCTTCTCATTTCCCCTCCCCCAAAATCCTTGGCTAATATTCCCTGCACCTGTTGAACTTGAACTCTGATGCGCACCCTGCCAAGCAGGTGAGGAAATCTGTGGAACCGGTGAATAAGCAAGGAGTGCTCTCCTCGCAGCCAGTTGGATTACAGAAAACAAAAGATCGGGCTGTTTGAATCTTACTTCGGCTTTAGCCGGGTGTACGTTCACATCCACTTCTTCAGCATCCAGGGTGATGAACAGGAAGGTGATCGGGTACCGACCCACCATCAGGTAGGATTGATAGGCTTTTAGCAAAGCGGTTGAAAGGGCTATATCCTGGATCCACCTGCCATTGACGAAAAAAGTGATGTCCTTACGGTTGGATTTAGTAATTGAAATGGGACTGATAAACCCCGAAATCTGATTCCCGTCGGCATCATAAAGGACTTCTAACAATTGCCGGCTAAGTTCCAACCCATAGATTTGGGCAAGGATTTCCCGCCTATTGTTGTTCCCTGATGTCTCAAAAATCACCCGGTCGTCAAGTTTCAACTTAATGGCTATGGCCGGGTATGCCAAGGCATATCTCATTACCATGTTTTCGATCAACTGTTTTTCAGTTTGGTCTTTCTTAAGAAATTTCAAACGGGCAGGAGTGTTGTAAAAAAGATCAGCTACCCGGACAACAGTTCCTTGTGGGATACCTGCCTCAACAGGAGATGAAAACTTACCGCCGTCCACGATAATTTTCCCGCCGTGGGACTGCCCTTCAACGCTTGACATCATCTCCATGCGCGACACTGAACCAATGGAGGCTAAAGCTTCGCCTCTGAAACCGAGTGTATGAATATGAAATAGATCAGCCGCGGTTTGCAGTTTACTTGTGGAATGCCGGGCTACTGCCAGTGCTATCTGTTCAAACCCAATCCCGGAACCATTATCCGCGACCTCTATAAGTTTTTTACCGGCTTCTTCAACCTGAATCTCGATCCTGGTTGCCGCTGCATCAATTGCATTCTCCAGGAGTTCCTTCACAACGGAGGCTGGCCTTTCCACCACTTCTCCGGCAGCAATTTGAGATGCAACTTCATCAGCAAGTATGTGTATTGGCATAGGCAAATTATAATTGAAGTATTGTTGAGATTTTTGACCCTTATTGTTTTCGGAGTATACTCAAACCCATGTGTTTCGAAGTGATGTTCTTCGATTTGGATGAAACCCTCTACCCTTCCAACACAGGGATATGGCAGGCGATTGGTGATCGTATGGATGAATACATCCATGAACGATTGATGATTTCCGGGCAGGAGGTAACCAATCTGCGTAATGACTTATTCCACAAATATGGGACCACTTTACGCGGGTTGCGGGAAGTGTATGGAATTAACGAAAGCGAATTCTTGAAATTCGTCCATGATATCCCTATCCAGGATTATTTGAAGCGCGATGATGTTCTCATTAACACCCTCTCGCAATATTCATCGAAAAAGGTCATTTTCACGAACGCAGATACCGGTCATGCCCACCGAGTGCTCAGTAACCTGGGCGTAGAACATTTTTTTGATGAAGTAATCGACATACAAGCGATTCATCCGTATTGCAAACCAATGAAAGAAGCCTATCAACTGGCAATGACTTCAATCGGAGTGAAGAGTGCAGCAAATTGTGTCATGATAGATGATTCTGATCGAAACCTCCAGACAGCTCATGAGCTTGGTTTTTTTACGATTCGAGTAGGTACCGAAGAACGAAGCCCCTTCGTCGATGCTGCGATCACCAATATCAAATTACTACCAGAAGTGATCCCGGTGAGTACCAGGTTTGCTCAATGAACTCGATCTCTCCCCTCGGTTGGATCCTCATCATTGGGCTAGTCGCCCTCATTATTGGCATCAATGCCAGCTTGTTTATGGGAGCAAAAAAACAGCACAATGCGGATTCCTGGATTTCACGGTTACAAGCCGCAGGAAAGACTGCGAGAGACCCGTTTCGCAAGGAAAATGATATGCTGGATCACCTCTCTGACAAAGTTCAAGAATTGCAGAAAAACAAAACAGAAAAAAATAATGGAGCATGATATGAATGACCATAAAGTAATCAAAATAGTGGTAGGAATAATAATTGGGCTTGTGCTTGTAACTGGCGCGTTTTCAGGAGGATTACTGGTAGGTTGGCTCCTCCCTGAAAAATCAACTTTTGAATCCCCTCTCGCAACTCCGGAAACGACACAGACACTCCCGACAGTAACAACTACCTCTGACCTTGATCAGTTGTTCAAACCCTTCTGGGAAGCCTGGGACCTGGTTCACGAACAATATGTTGACCAACCCGTAGATGACATCAAAATGATGCAGGGGGCGATTTCCGGCATGATGGACTCCCTGGGAGACGAGCATTCTGGATATATGGATCCCCAGACATACGAAGAAGCCACCCGCCCACTTGATGAATCCTATGAGGGCATCGGAGCTTACGTGGATGTCTCAGGTGATTTTCTCACAGTTATCACCCCCATCCAGGGATCGCCAGCAGAAGCAGCCGGGCTTAAACCGGGTGACAAAATTATCGAAATTGATAACAAAGATATGACCGGAATTGATCCCAGCGTTGCATTGCAATCGGTCCTGGGGCCGGCTGGCACAGAAGTTAAACTGACCATTCAAAGAGGCGAAGAAAACGAGCTCCTGGAATTCACCATAACCAGGGCAAGGATCGATCTTCCGTCCGTTGAAGGGAAAATGCTTGATAACAATATTGCCTACATATCCATCAGCACCTTTGGTGAGAATACATCTCAGTTATTGCAAAAGTATTTAAAGGAGCTCTTGGCAAATAATCCCAAGGGGCTCATCCTGGACTTACGATACAATTCAGGCGGATACCTTACAACTGCGATTGAGGTGATTTCCCAGTTTATTCCGAGTGGAGTGGTAATGTACGAACAGGAAGGCGATGGCACTGAGACCAGCTATGAAGTCATTCCTGGTGGATTGGCAACAGAAATCCCATTGGTGGTATTAGTCAATGAAGGATCCGCTTCCGCGTCAGAGATCACTGCTGGAGCTATCCAGGATTACAATCGCGCACCGCTTGTAGGCATAACCACCTATGGCAAGGGTTCTGTGCAGAATTGGATACCTCTCAGTGATAACCAGGGCGCGGTTCGGATAACCATAGCCCGTTG
>ERZ1649853.313-NODE-313-length-20439-cov-6.939609_pt1 | contig 20439 bp, 13 predicted proteins | sample MGYA00575353_ERZ1649853 | MGnify/ENA primary metagenome ERZ1649853 (study PRJEB40853, sample SAMN11349654) | freshwater sediment metagenome | isolation source: river sediment | host: Sediment | place: India: Okhla Barrage, New Delhi | collected 2017-02-21 ...
AGCCTCGAGACGTTGCCGAAGTACCCGCCTGATGAGATGTACAGCCCCTTCCGGAAGCAGCTGAGCTGAATTCCCCTGGCCAGCTGGGAATCGGGTGCTTTTCCCTTCTTCGTCTTGACCAGCTCGATGCCCATCATGGCCCCCAGGCCCCTCGCGTCTCCGACCGCCTCGTACCGCCCCCTCCACTCGTTGAGACGCTTCGCCTCGACCCTGTGGACCATCCTCACATTCGGGAGCGCACGCTCGGCCATCTTGATGGCTTCCAGGGCGCCCGCGCAGCAGATCGGGTTCCCGCCGTAGGTCCCGCCCAGGCTGGCCGCGGCCGGCGCGTCCATGACCTCGGCCCTCCCGGTGACCGCCCCTATGGGCAGCCCCATGGACAACGACTTGCCGGTGACGACGAGGTCCGGCTCGACCTTCCAGTGCTCTATCCCGAAGAGCTTGCCCGTCCTGCCGAAGCCGGTCTGGATCTCGTCGTCGATGAGCACGATACCGTTGTCGTCGCATATCTGCCTGATCCGCTCCCAATATCCTGGCGGGGGGTTGATGAACCCGCCGGCCCCCTCGACCGGCTCCATGATCAGGCAGCAGACATCGTCCCTCAGCTCACGGGACCTGACCGTCCTCTCGATGAGGTCCGTGCAGGCGAGGCTGCAGGAGGGGTACTCCAGTCCGAGGTGGCACCTGTAGCAGTATGCGAAGTCCAACAGCCTCACGTCCGGCAGGACGCTCCCGAAGCCTTTGCGGTACAGCTTCCCCTTGTCCATGAGGGAGATCCCGAGGTATGTCCTGCCGTGGTAGCCGGTGGCGTAGGACAGGAGCCACCTCTTCTTGTTGTACGCCCTGGCGATCTTCACGGCGTTCTCGATGGCCTCCGAGCCGCTGTTCATGATCAGGCTCTTCTTCATGTTGCCCGGGCAGATCCGCGCCAGCTCCTCCGCCAGCTCGATGTACGGCTCGTACATCGAGACCAGAGCGCTGATGTGGTCGAACCTGTCTATCTGGCGCCTCCACGCGTCCAGCACCTCCCTCGGCCTGTGCCCGCAGTTGAGCGCCCCCAGACCGACGGTGAAGTCCAGGTAGACGTTCCCGTCGACGTCCCGGAGGAAGGGGCCCTCCGCGACATCTATCGCAACGGGGTGGCTGACCCCTAGGCCGACGGTCACGTATTGCTCCTTCCTCCTCATCGCAGCCTTCGAGTTCGGCCCGGGGGGTTCCACCAAAATCCTGGGGCCCTTCAGCTGCCAGTCCCCATACTTGGGATCACCCTCGGCGGCGACCGGACTGTCGTGTGAACGGCCCTTCCTCATCGGCTAAGGGTATGGATGACAATGTGAAGAAAGTTGCTGCGGGACCGCTCCCGACCCGCGCAGATGCCGGCCGCATATCGGCCCGGGCGAGGAGGGCATCGTCCTATGGACTCCCTTGTCCCGCATACGCTGGGCCTATGCTCTCTTCGACATTCGAGGACCGACTCAGTAGATGCTGCCGCTGTCCTGGTCCGATGTCAGCACGCCGTCCACCGCGGACAGGGTGTACTCGGTCCCGCCGACCCCTTCCCAGGTCCGCAGGTTGAAGGTCGCCGTGCCGGACATCTTGTAGACGGATATGCCCGTGTATGTCAGCGGCGTCTTATCCTCGCACACCTCGGGGTCGCCGGGCGTCTCGAGGAAGTAGGCGGCCGCCGTGCCGGCCTTGCACAGGCCGAACAAGGTGACCTCGCCGTCCGGGGTGACGCCGAGGGCGGTCTTCTCGTCGATGCCGATGCCCCTCGCCATCGGGGCCCAGTCATCCTCGACTATCCGGGCCAGGAACGTCACCAGGCGGCCCATCCGGTCCCTCGCCACGAAGTGGCTGTCGGTGATGATGCTCTCCATGTTGGGCATGACGAGGAAGTCCCTCTCGATGCATACGCGCCTGTTGTACGGGTTCCTCAGGGCGTCGTCGGACTCTATGGTGTCGTTCTCCGCGGAGAACACGAACTCCCCGAGGACGGCCAGGCCCGCGCTGGTCCCGCCGACCGGGGCCGGCTTCGCGCACACCTCGTGAATCGCGTCCTCGACGGGCGTGCCCTTCCACATGCTGACGTAGTCCCACTGGTCCCCGCCCGCTATGAAGAGCGCCTCCGCGTTCCTTATCCTCTGCACCAGGTCGTCGTCGTAGCACGCGGTCTTGTCCAGGAATATGATGGTCTCGCAGGAGTCGACGCCGCCCACGGTCTTGTATATCCACGGGTTGTACGCGTCCGTCCCGGAGCAGCGTATCACTACGAAGTCGCCGCCCCCCGAGCGCTCGATCATCCATGCCATGGCCGCGGCGATGTCGTTGCTCCCTCCGGCGAGCAACAGGCCCGCCGAGGTCGGCGTGGTGACGTCATCCGGGTTGCCTATGACATAGTACTCGTACGTGGTCTTCTCCCCCATCGCGGAGATCGACATCAGAGTCGTCGAAAGAACCATTGTCAGAACAAGGGCACCTGCTAGCACGCGTTTCCCGAAATGCACTACTGACTCCCCCTTCCCTTGAACGCGGGAGGGGTTACATTATGGTTGCGTCAGTGCCTGCGGCGGGGCCGGCCGCGGGGCGCCTCAGGGACCGCGAACGACCTTGTACCTCAGCCAAACCACATCGTGCTTGAGCTTCTCCATGTGGAAGAGCTCCAGCCCGATGACCCCTTCGGGCGACCCGAGGTCGGGGGCCCTGAAGAAGGACCTCGGTGACAGCCCACCCACGAGCGAGGGGGCGACCAGCAGGCTGATCTCGTCGACCAAACCAGCCCTGAGGAGCGCTCCGTTGAGGCTCCCCCCGCTGTCCGTCCTGACCGTCCTCACACCGTAACGCCTGTTCAGCTCCATGAGGGCCTCACTGAGGTCGACCCTCTCCTCCCCCTTGACGATGTAGTCCACGTACCTCTCCTCGAGGTACCTCAGGTAGCTCTCAGGCGTCCTCGAGGATACCAGGACGACGACGTCCCTGATGAAGGGCCAATCCCTGAAGAACTGCCAGTTATATCCCCTGCCCTTGCTGTCCGTGACCACCAGTAGTGGCCTCCTGTCGTCCGGGGCGACCTTGTGCGGCTTGGCTGGCCTCTCATCCCGTGTGACGCCCGTCCGCGGGTCGAAGAGGGTCTCGATCCCTGTCAAGGCCGCGTCCTCGTTCCATGTCGGGAGGAGGCCGTAGTAGAGATCCTCGTGCGCCTTGAACCAGTCGACTCGCCCATCGGCGCTCACCTCGGAGTGCACCACGACCTTGGGCATCGGCATCTGAACATCCCGACGACCGAACGCCGGGCTAGGATTTCAACCATGCTCTCGGGTGCGCGGCAGGAGAGCGACATCTATTTATCAGGGCTCGGCATCAGCGTTATGCTTCAACGAGCATATAGAGGACCGATACGATGACCAGCGACTCCAAGGATGCGGACGCGGGCTCGAAGCCAGGGACGGGATCCGAAGGCGTCAGCCCGCCGAAGAGGACGGGAATGTCACCGACCTTGAAGACTGCCGCCGTGGTGGCCATAGTGATACTCCTCGTGGCAGTGCCAATAGGGTACTTCATACTGAACCAAGAGGGAGAGGATGGCGCGGACTTCTCCGTCGGGCTGACGGGCAAGGGCGGCGAGGAGGGGACCGTTGACCGCGCTGCGCTCGACGACATGGACTTTGTCGAGGCGGTTTCGTCCTACCAGAACAGGTTCAGTAACTGGAAGGGGCTCGGGACCTACGGCGGGGTCGAGCTGAGGGACATCGCGGACCTCGTCGGCGGGATGGCCGAGGGCGACGTGTTGACCGTGACCGCGTCCGACGGCTACTGCGTGAACCTCTCCTACGAGCAGGTCTATGCGAGCGCCGAGTACCTCGCGGTCCAAGGGCAGATCATCCTCGCCTACGAGTTCAACGGCAGCCTCATGCCCGAGGAGGACTGGCCAATGATCGCCATCCTCGCCCCGGATGAGGCCTTCAGCAACGACGACTTCAACGCGACCGTGCCCGACGGGCCCGAGTTCGAGACGCTCACATCCGCGGGCTCGCTCTGGGCCAAGACGGTCGCCAACATCACCATCGGCGAGCTCGAGGAGCACGAGGTCGTGCTCACGGTCGAAGGCGCGACGACGGTCGACCTCACCCTGCATCAACTGCAGAGCATGGACCCGTTCACCGCGAACGGCAGTCTCATCAAGTCGACCGGCACCATCGAGGGGCCCTTCGAGCTCACCGGCGTCCCGGTCAGAGACCTCGTGGACCTGGTGTACTCGGGCGACGACTACTCCTTGGAGGTCGTGGCCACGGACGGCTACACCATGACCTACAGCTCCTCGCAGGCCGAGAACGGGACCTTCGAGTGCTACGACTCCACCGGGGCCTCCCTCGGCATGGGCGACTTCACTATGGTCGTGGCTTATGCGCAGGACGGATCACCCCTGGTAGACATGGTTCTGCGCATAGCCATCATCGACGAGAGCTCCCCCATAACCGACGGGCACTTCTGGGCGAAGTACGTCAGGTCGGTCAACGTCCTGCCCCCGGTGAAGGACTACACCCTTGAGCTCAACGGCACGACGGTCTACGAGATGGACAGGCCGACCTTCGAGTCGATAGCCACATGCGACTACCATGCGGTGAGCTGGTCCTTCGAGAACGACACCGGCGCCCACACGTACACGGGCGTGGCGCTGTGGACCCTGGTGGCCGCTGTCGACGGCGCCGACGGCCCTGACAACGAGTACCTGTTCAACGACCTGCTCGCCTTCGCAGGGTACAGCGTCAGGGTGACCGCGGAGGACGGTTACAATAAGGTGTTCACCTCGATGCAGGTGGCGAGGAACGACTCGATTGTGGTCGCCAACAAGCTCGACGGGGAGCCCCTCCCTGAAGGCGAGTGGCCGCTCAGGATAGTGGGAGACTGGCTCTCGGGCAGCATGAAGGTCAGCCAGGTCGTGAACATATCCCTGGAAGGGCTGCAGGCCGTGCCGGACTGGGAGCTCACCGTAATAGGCACCGAGACCGTCACGATCAGCGCGGAGACCTTCGCCTCGACATACTACTCAGGCCTCCACGGGCCGTGGTTCAACTACACGGACTACGGAGGGTGGCACGCGGCCTACCACAACTACACCGACGACCTGTTCGTCGACCACACCTACGCGGGGATACCCCTGTGGGTGCTGATCGCCGCCGTCGATGGAGAGGATATCTACCACTACCAGTTCAACGACACCCTGGCCGATGCCGGGTACGACGTCGTGGTCACCGCCTCCGACGACTACAGCGCGACCTTCTCGATAGACGATGTGGCTTACAACGACAGCTTCGTGGTCGCCTTCATGCTGGACTGGGAGTCCCTGGCGGACGACGAGTACCCGCTCAAACTCACGAGCGAGTGGCTGTCGGGCTCCGAGAAGATCAAGTCGGTGGTGACGATCGAGCTCGTCGGACTGCCGTAGAGAGGGACCGATGGCTGCCATCCGCGACCGCAGGACCTTGGCCATCCTGGCCGTCGTGGCCTGCGCAGCCGTGGTGCTGGCAGGCCTGGCACTCCCGAGGTTCATGGGGGGGGCGGACGTCGAAGGAGGGGACATATTGGCCATGACCCCGGACACACTAACCGTGAGGTGCCTCGGGCCCGTCGTCTCCCTCTCCACCAAGGGCTTCGAGGGGGAGGTGACCTTCACCAACTGCTTCCCGGGCTCCGCGCTGACGGGGCACGACGGTACGGAGACGAGGGAGGGCACCAACATCACCTGCACGGTCGCGGGGCCTTCCGCGGAGCTGACCCTCTCCGCCCAGGAGAAGGAGACCTTCAAGTTCGCTGTCATGGGCGACAGCCAGGGCAGGAACGACATCCTCGCTGAGGCGCTGGAGCAGGCCGCTGGCTGCGACTTCGTGATACACTGCGGCGACGCCACCCCCTCGGGGGAGCCGTCAGACTACGACGCCTTCGAGGCCGCGCTGAGGAACGCGGCCATGCCCGTGATGGTCACCCCAGGAAACCATGACGTCAAGTCCGAGGGGAGCGACGAGTTCGCCTCCAGGTTCGGGCGGACGGCCTTCAGCTTCGAGTACTCCGGGACGAGGTTCGCCTTCGTAGACTCCTCCGACCAGTCCGTCTCGGACGAGGAGATCGATTGGCTGAGGCAGGCTTTCGATGGCGCGGAGAGGAAGGTGCTCGTCACCCACATGCCCAGCTACGACCCCTTCGGCGACGACCACACACTGGATGCCGCCTCCTGCGAGAGGGTCAGGCAGTTCGCGGCCCAGGAAGGCGTCGAAGCCGTACTCACGGGCCACATCCACGCGTACAACCTGACCCACGAGGACGGGACCGACTACCTCATCTCCGGCGGCTCAGGGGGCCTCCTGGTGGACGGCGTCCACCACATAGTGATCGTCACGGCCGACGCGACCGGGCTCCACTACGAGAAGGTCGACCTCGGGTATGTGTCACCCTCGTCGCCCCATGTCCAGGTCATCGGGAAGTCCGGCCTGTCCCTCAACATCACCTATGAGGAGCTCATGCTCATGGACCTCGTGGAGGGCGACTCCTCATACGAGAACCTGTACGGCAACATCGCCGGGCAGGGGCACTACAGGGGGGTCCTCTTGCGCAGCCTATTGGACCTCGTGGGCGGGATGGCGGAGGGAGACCTCCTCACTGTGACCTCGGCGGACGGCTACTACCAGGAGTTCGGCCACATGAACGCGTACCCTGACGCCACGTGGCTCGGCCTCCAAGGCGAGATGGTCGTCTCCCTCGAGATGGACGGGGTCCCTGCCCCCGAATGGGCCGAGGGGCCGAGGATAGCCATGCTCCCCGAGGACGGGCTCTACAGCAACTCCGACTGCGAGCTCACGTCGTACGAGGGGCAGGGGTACGACGTGTACGAGTCGGCCGGCGCCAGATGGGTGAAGAACACCCTCGTCATCGAGGTGGAGGCGCCTGGATGAGGTACTACTTCACGACCAAGGACCTCGTCACCATCGCCCTGCTCTCGGCGCTCGGGGGCGTCCTCTCGACGTACATCGGATACCTTGGCAACATGGTCAACCACATCATCGGCGTGCCCTTCGGGGCCGGCCAGTTCATGGCCGGCTTGCACGTCATCTGGATAATGCTCGCTCTCGGGATAACCCGGAAGAAGGGCGCAGCCACGGCCACGGGCCTGCTTAAGGGGGTGATCGAGCTGTTCCTCGGGGGGACGCACGGAATCGTGATAGTCGCCGTCTCCCTGGTCCAGGGCCTCATCCCGGACCTCGTCCTCTTCAGGGACAGGTCGAAGGCCGACAGGAACCCCATGGCGTACGCCGTGGCCGGGGGGCTCTCCTCCGCCTCGAACGTCGTGGTGTTCTACGCGTTCTTCCTGGTGGGCGTGCCCCCTCTCCTGATAGCCATGCTCTGCATGCTGGCGGCGGCCTCGGGGATCATCTTCGGCGGGTGGCTCGTCCTGGAGATGCTCGAGTCGCTCGAGTTCTCGGGCATCGTCCTGGGCAAGAGGAGGATCATCGTCGACGACCCCTTGGTGCAGGAGTCCGCCTGGGTCGACCGCAGGGCGGCCAAGCGCAGGGCAAAGGCCGCAGCCGTCGTCATGGCGGCGTTCCTGGCGGCGTTCACCGTCGGGGCCGTCTACTACTTCGCCGTCGTGTTCGACATGACCGAGCCGGGGACCGCGGAGGTCACCGGGCTGGTCGAGGAACCGTTCATGTTCAGGTACTCCGACTTCGAGGACCTCGAGGTCGTGGTCAACGCGGAGCTGATAGGGAGCGTGACTCACGTCGACCCGCAGGACTACGAGGGCATACCCCTCGGGAGGATAGTCGAAGAGGCGCGGCCGCAGGCTGGTGCCTCGGAAGTGGTGGTCTCGGCCACGGACGGCTACTACGCGGTCTTCCAGCTGGACGACGTCCTGGGGGACGGCGAGCTCATCCTCGCCCTCGAGGACGGGGAGCTGAGGGTCGTGGCGGCCAACTACGAGGGAGCGTACTGGGTCGAGGACGTCGCCTCGGTGGAAGTGAGGTAGATGCTGGACGTCCAGGGCCTCAGCGTGAGGTACGAGAACCGCTCCAAGCCGGCCGTGGACGACATCTCCTTCCGCATCGGCCCCGGAGAATTCGTCCTCCTGATGGGTGGCAGCGCCTCGGGCAAGTCCACCGCCATGCAGGCGGTCTGCGGGTTCATCCCGGAGATCGTCCACGCCGAGAAGAAGGGGACGGTCAGGATAGACGGACAGGAGTTCGGGGACGCGACCTCCGCCTCCAGGGTGGCCTGCATGGTGCAGCAGGACCCCGAGACGCAGTTCTGCACCGAGATCGTCGAGGACGAGGTCGCGTTCGGGCCCGAGAACTTCAGGATGCCCGGGGCGGAGATACGCGTGGCCGTCGACGGCGCGCTGGCCAGCGTGGGCGCATCGCACCTGCGGGAGAGGAGGCTATCCACGCTGTCCGGGGGGGAGAAGCAGAAGGTCGCTATAGCCTCGATGCTGGCCATCGGGCCAAGGCTGATGATCCTCGACGAGCCGACGTCCAACCTGGACCCGCGCTCTGTGAGGGAGGTCGTCGCTGCAATCGACTCGCTCAGGCGGAGCAGGAAGATGACAATCGTGGTTGTGGAGCACAGGCCCGGCCAGTTCATCGAGCTCGCGTCGAGGGTGATGGTCATGGAGAGGGGGAGGCTGGTGATGGACCAGGAGAAAGGCTCCCCGGGCTTCAGCGAGCTCGCCCTCGGGCCTGCCACCCGCCCAGTCATGCCGACGGGCCCACGGAGCGATGCGAAGGTCGTCTCGGTGGAAGGACTCGGCTGCAGGATCGGGGGCGTCACGATACTCGACGATGTGACCTTCGAGGTCGCAGAGCGCTCGATAGTCGCCCTGATGGGTGAGAACGGCGCGGGCAAGACGACCCTCCTCAGGCTCCTCACCGGGCTGCTGGAACCGCAATCTGGGAGCATCCGGCTCCTCGGGCACGAGTTCGGTGCAGGCAGGAAGGCCGAACCCTGGGGCATCGGCAGGGACGTCGGGTTCGTGTTTCAGAACCCCAACCACCAGATCTTCGAAAGAACGGTCGAGAAGGAGATCATGTTCGCTGCCGAGAATTTCGGGACCCCGAGGCAGGAGGCCGCCGAGGCGGTCCGGGGGTTCGAGGCCGTCGAGGGGGTCAGGGGGTTCGTCCACCCGCACTGCCTGAGCTTCGGCCAGAAGAGGAGGGTCAACATCGCCTCGGCGTCGTCGCACGGGCCCAGGCTCGTCCTTCTGGACGAGCCATTCGCCGGGCAGGACGCAGCGAACGCGGCAGCCATCCGGGACATGATAGTGGGACTCAGTTCGGCCGGCAAGACTGCCATCGTCGTGACCCATGACGTCGACTTCGCAAGGGAAGCGTGCACCGACGTGCTCTTCATGCAGGCTGGAAGGGTGGTGAGGTCGGGGCCGGTCGCCGATGTGCCGGAGCGAGCGTGGGACGACCTCTTCTCGGGGGTGGGCCCTTGACGCCCACTGTGGATGCCAAGAAGGAGAGGGTGAACCCTATCGCCAAGGCGCTGCTCCTCGTGATGTGCTCGGTGCTCGTGCTCCTCATCTCGGACCCTGTCCACATGACCGTCTTCGCCGGGCTCGTCCTCGTCGCGAAGGAACGGTATAGGGCCAGGGGCGTCATGACAAAGGGGATCATGGTGTTCGCGGGGACCATCTTCCTGGCCCAGGTCGTCTTCAACCGTTCAGGGGATCCGGTGGCGGGCTGGTATGTGTTCGAGGTGACCACGGGTGGGATTGCCGACGGGGTCACGATAGCGGGCAAGTTCCTCAGCCTCATCATGATGTCGTGGGTATTCGTGGCGACGACCACGCCGGCCGAGCTCTCCTCCGCACTCACGACCGCGGGCTTCCCCTACAGGTACGCGTTCCTGCCCGCGCTCTCGATGAGGTTCGTCCCAGTCTTCAGGTTCGAGCTCGCGACGGTGAGGGAGGCGCAGGTCACCAGGGGGCTGAGGCTCGACAGGAGCCTCAGGGGCATCATCAGGTCCGCGAGGTACACAACCATGCCGATGCTCATGACTGCGATGTCCAGGGTGAACTCCGTCGCCGCGTCGATGTCGGGGAGGGGGTTCGGAATGTATGCGACCAGGACCCAGCTGAAACCGACGCGGATGACCTCCTCCGACATCGCGTTCCTCGCAGCCTCCGCGGCGGCCCTGTCCCTGGCGTTCCTCGCCACCAGGTGCCCCGGGCTACAGGTCCTCTGAGGAGGATATCACTACCTCGCCCCGCTCGATCCTGTTCGCGTGGGCGAGCAGCGCCTGCCCGTTCGGCCTGAACTGCGCGTAATGGCGTATGGCTGCGGACACGGCCCCGTCCAGCTCGCCCATCCTCCGCTGCCCTGAGACGGCCCAGTACCTTTCAGCCAGCCGCCTGGCAAAGGCGACCTTCGGCGGAGTGAAGACCGGGTCCATGATGAGGGAGCTCGCGCAGAGCTCGCCGAGGTCTGAGATCGTGTCACCCCGCGCCGCCTCCTCGAAATCGAGACCCACCGCCTCCTGCCCGGCAATCATGAAATTCCTCAGGATCGTGTCACCCCTGGCCATGCGGAAGTCGAAGGCCTTGTGGAAGCCTGCTAGCCATCGCACGAGCTGGTCCGCAAGCCTCTCCTGCTCAGAACCGAGCCCGTCCCCCTTGCACGTGGCGAAGAGGCAGTCGAACACGTCCCCCGCGACGCGCCCCTCCACGGGGGCCATGACGATCACCCCGGGCAGCAGGGCGAGCGGCTCCGGAACGGGGACCCCCTTTTCAATGCACTGCATGAGGACGCCGTGCTCGACCGCCGCCCTCTCGCGCCATTCCCCCCTGTAGACCTTCACCACATAGGACTCGCCGGCGACCGTGGACCTGAACACGCGGTTCTTCTTGCTCTGGAACATGGGGCCCGTGCGGCCCTTCTCCAGGCTGTCCAACGACGGGATGTCGACCAAGGTCCTCGACTCCGGCTCTGCTATGTCGGCATCATCGGATTCGGCGGATGTATATGTTCCGGAAGATGCCAGGGCCCGCCGAGCCCATAAGGGTAATATATCCCGCGATGCCCTCGAACCACTCAACGGTGTGCCATATGGGGTTCCTAGACAAGATGAAGTCCGCCGGGTCGGCCATAACCGGCGGATCAGCAAAGGTGAGCATCGAGTACCCGCACCTGCCCCTTAAGCCTGGCGACTCACTGCCAGTCAAGGTGACCATTGTGTCGATGGGCAAGGAGGTCAAGTCCGGGGGCGTCTTCGTGGACGTCCACGCGACCGAGGCGGGGCAGGTCAAGTGCAAGCACTGCGGACAGATGACCCAGGTCCAGGCGCAGACGATAAACCAGGCGATCCCGATAGGGCCGGCCTTCGTCCTCCAGCCGAACGAGACCAAGGTCGTCGAGACGACGATCCAGCTGCCTATGGGGCAGCCGTCGTACAACGGCCAGGTCAGGCACGAATGGAGGATCCGAGGCAGGCTCGACGCATTCGGCAACGACCCTGACTCCGGGTTCCAGATAATCGAGGTCCGCTGAGACCACGCCGGGCCGGCGCCTCTGCCGCGCCTCTGGTGGGCTCCGTCTCTTCTCAGGCTCGGCCGTCACCGCGAGAGGGCGAGCAGCCTCGGGTCGAACCCCTTGGCGTACTCCCTCACCAGCTGGGCTATCCCCTTGCTGACCTCGGGCTCGAGGGGCTCCGGCTCGTGGGTCCTGAGGACCTCGCGCATCCTCTCCCTGGCCCGCTCCTCGACGTGCTTCGATCCCGAGGCCGCCCACTGCTGCCTCGTCGACCTGTCGGACACCCTGGGCATGCGGTGCTCCCTCCTGAACTGCGCCAGCGTCTCCTTCCTCTTGAGGTAGTTGCCCTGCGGGCCGGTCCTGCCGATGACGTCGACCGACAGGGATTCCTCGTCCACGCGGATCCCCTCGGCGATCCTTATAGCGCTCGAGGCGATCTGGTCGTCGATCATGAGCTGCACCGGCGAGAACGCGTTGAACGCCTCCGTGGAGCCCATGAACAGTTCCGCCATGTCCGCGCCCGCGAGCGTGGCCATCACCGCGGACTGCATCTTCTCGTAGGACGTCTGGGCGTCCACCGCCTTCGAGTCGCTCTGCACGCCCATGTCGCTCGGGAGGCCGTAGTGCCTCGCGAGCTGCACGGCGCCGACGCCCATGAGCGAGAACTCCGGGGCCCCCGTGGCCGCGATCCCGGACCTCATGTCCAGCGGGCACGAGACCGACCCGTAGACTATCCTCGGGGACTTCGTGACGCACTTCGCGATCGCTATCGAGCTCAGGATCTCCGCGTTCTGCTGGACGAGGAGGCCTGCCAGAGAGGCGGGGGCCGTCCCGCCCGCGAGCGCCATGACCATGACGAAGACCGGGAGGTCCTTCTCCGCGTGCCTGAGCAGCGTGTTGGTCATCCCGTTGTCGTGCCCCAGAGGGCTTATCGGGTCGATGTAGCCCGGGAAGAGGGGCTTCTTCGCCAGCATCTCCCTGTCCCCGAGGATCATCTCGACTATCCGCTCCATGAGCTCGAACTCGACCGGGTCGCCGCTGCTCCCGAAGCTCGGCTTGGAGGTGTGCATCAGGCTCGTGGCCCACATGACCATGCTCATCGCGTCCGCCGGGACGTCGCCCGGGTACACCGGCACATAGCCGACGGCGCAAGTGTCGATGGCGTCGACCAGCCTGGTTATCCTCACCCCGTCCTGGAGGGTCGACGGCCTGTACTCGCCTGTGTCGGGGTCTATGTAGAAGAGGCACTGGGCGCCGGGCCCGAACTTGGTCCGGCCGTCGACGACGTCCATCGAGCGCTTCTCGCTCCTCGCGTGCCACCTGAAGTTATGGGCGCAGCTCTTGACCGCCTCGTTCACGGACGACTCGGACATCCGCACGATCCTCGTCCTCCTGTCGACCCTGTGCCCCGCCTTGTCGAGCAGGTCGAGCGCCTCGGGGGAGTCGACGAAGACCCCTGTCTTGTCGAGCACCTCCATAGTCGCGCCGTGTATCTTCTCCAGGTCCGACCTCTCCAGAACGGTGAGCGTTCCCTTCCCAGAACCCATGCGAATCCCCGGTCCCCGAGCGGTCAGGGCCAGTCGCCTCAAGGTGGCCCTGCCTCAGTCGGGGTGAACAGATTCCTCCGTACTTAAGGAGGACGGCCGGCGCCGGGAGCCTAGCCGCAAGCATCCCCGCGTGTCGCGTTGTTCACATCATTTAGAACCAAAGTTCACATCTAGCGAAGCCTTTAAGAACGGTGCGGCAGTCTCTCGTCTGAAGGAGGCGGCGCACATGGCCCCAAGGAAGGAGAAGGGCGCGGACGAGGCCCTGGTCGACAACTCGGACGGCATCGCAGGACTGCTGAGCTCCGCCGCGAACCCCGCGAGGGTGATGATACTCACCCTCATGCTTAGGGGGGACGGGGGGTTCTCGACGATGATGTCCAAGACGGGGCTCTCGAAGACCGCGCTCGCGAACCACCTCACCAAGCTCGTCGAGAACGGGCTCGTGAGGAGGAGGGAGCGGGGCAGGTACGAGCTCACGGTGGACGGGCGGGAGCTGCTCGGAGCGGCCGTGTCCATGTACATGAGCTCGTCCCGGAGGGCGGAGGAGGAGAGGGCGCGCCTCCAGACGAGGTACAGGAGGGCTTTCATGGGAGAAGGGGCAGGAAGGAGGATCGTGAGCAGGCCGGCGGCATACCAGCCATGCTGGCTCTCGTACACGGGGGCCATGGCGGGATGCCTCTCGGCCCTGGGCAGCGGGTGCGACGCGACGGACGTCGGCGGGGCGAGCGGGTACTCGTTCATCGTCAACGTCGCCAAGGGGCAGACCTGTCCCTCCGGGCCAACCGCCACGCACATCAGGACATTCAGGGAGATGCTCAAGGCCACCGAGTCGTTCGGGATGAGGATCGAGCCGTACATCTACCAGCACTCGTACCCCGCGAAGGCGGGCTCGCCGACCCCGCGGGAGCTCGAGGTCGTCTCGAAGCTGTTCGACAGGGTGAGGAGGGAGGTGGACGAGGACAGGCCGGTGGTGATCTACGGCCTCGCCGCCCCCGAGTACGGGATCGTGAACGGCTACGAGGGCCAGTCGTACATAGTCAGCACGTTCAGGTCCCTCAACGAGAAGGGGAAGCCGGAGGAGCCCGTCCCGTTCCACGCGCTCAACTCCCCCGGGTGCATAGACGCGTTCTACTTCAGGGAGGGCACCCGGACCCACGAGGACAGGGCGTTCGTCGACGAGGCGCTGTCGAGGGCCGCGAGGTTCGCCGCCGCGGAGATGCCGGTGCAGAAGGGCTACGTGGCCGGCCCGGACGCGTACGAGGAGTGGGCGAGGGTCCTGACAGAGGTGCCGGAGGACGAGCAGAACTACCTCGGCAACAGCTACACCGCCGCATGCGTCGCGGAGGGGCGGGCCATGTCGTCGGCGTACCTGAAGCGGCTGGGCCCGAGGGCGTCGGCCGAGGCCAGGGGACACATCGCCTCGTCGGCGGAGGCGTACGCCAGGGCCGCGGGGCGCATGGAGGAGTTCTCGCGCCTGTTCCCGTTCGGCTTCGAGGGGAGGATGACGGAGCCGGACCGGAGGAAGGGCGCAGGCATCCTGAGACAGGCGCGCGCGCACGAGGAGGAGGCACTCCGGGGGCTCGCGAAGGCTGCGCGGTGAGCGGGGCCGCGCTCAGCGCTCCTTCCAGGACATCAACCTGCTCGCGAGCAGGAAACACACCAGGCCTATCGCGAAGACCACCAGGGTGTTGACCAGGGCGCTCTCCTCGTTGGCGTACACCATCGTGTCCCTGAGGCCGTCGTTGAGGTAGGTCAGGGGCATCGCCTTGGATATGGCCTGGAGGTAAAGCGGGGCGGCGCTCAGGTCCCAGAACGAGCCGGACAGGAACATCATCGGGAAGCCGATGACGTTCGATATCGCGGCGGCAGACTCCGGGTCCTTGACCACGACCCCGATGAGCATACCGAGGCTTGTGAACATGAAGGCGCCCGCGACGACCAGGAGGATGGCGACGGGCGTGAGCACGGCCTTCAGGTCGAACATGGCCACAGCCACCGCGAAGGTAGCCAGGAGCGAGAAGATCAGCATCAGGGAGTTGAATATGAACTTGGACACGAGCCACTCCGACTTCTTGAGCGTGGTCGTGGCGAGGAGCTTGAAGTAGCCCCTGGACCTGTGCTCCGCGCAGATCGAGGTCATGAAGTACATGGCGCTCACCATGATGGTCAGGCCGACGAAGCCCGGCAGGAGGAAGTCGTAGGCCGAGAGCTGCTCCGACCCCGCGTTCTGCACGTCGAAGGACACGATCGGGCTCGCGCCCGTCAGGTCGTAGTTCATCTGGCTTATGACTGCGTCCAGCACGCCCTGGGCTATGGGGAAGCTCGAACGGGACATGTCCCCGTAGAGGGTGACGCTCGCCGGGGTGGACGCGTCTATGTCCGAGCTGAAGTTGGCCGGGATCCGGAGGGCGAGCGCGAGGGAGTTGTCGTTGATGTAGTCCACGATGTCCTCGTCCTCCGCGACCATGGAGATCTCGAAGTAGCCGGTGCTGTTGAGGATCTCCATCAGCGCGACGGAGTGCGGGCCCTGGTCGAGGTTCTGCACCGGCAGGGAGATCCCCGAGCCGTCAGAGGACGTGAATATCGCGCCGAAGATCACGATGAGCAGTATCGGGAAGATGAACGCGAAGAACGGGCCAACCTTCGTCCTGAGGTACTGGCGGCCGAAGGAGATGGTCTCCGAGAGGATGCGGTTCATCCCTGCAGCACCCCCTCCTCCATCTTGGAGCCTATGAGGTCGAGGAAGACGTCCTCGAGTGTCTCCCGCCTTGTGTACATCTCCCTGTAGCTCACCTCGATCGAGGACAGCTTCGCGAACATCCACCTCAGCTGCGAGGAGTCCTCGACGGCGACGACCACGTCACCTTCCTTCTCCACGGCCGCGATGCCCCTCCTCGTCAGCTCCTTCAGCCCTTCGGCGCCCGCCCCGACGAGCACTATCGCTGTCCTCTTGCCGTGCCTCGATACCAGCTGCTCGGGCGTGCCCTGGGCGATGATCCTCCCCCTGTGCATGATCGCGACGTCGTCCGAGAGCTTCTCGGCCTCGTCGAGGTAGTGGGTCGTCAGGACCACGGTGGTGCCCCGCCCCTTGGTCTCCTCGATCAGCTTCCACAGGTCGCGCCGCGCGCGCGGGTCCAGGCCCGTGGTCGGCTCGTCCAGGAAGAGCAGCTCCGGCTCGTTGACCATCGAGAGGGCAATGCCGAGCTTCCTCTTCTCGCCCCCCGAGAGGGTCTTGGACATGACCCTCTTCCTGTCCCCGAGGCCCACGGCGTCGAGGGCGGAGCCGATGTCCTTCCTCCCCATCCTCACCCGCAGGAGGTCCGCCCAGTAACCGACCGCCTCGAACGGGCTCAGGAGGTCGAACGGCTCGAAGTTCTGCGGCAGGACGCCCACCCGGCCCCTTATGGGGCCGTACCCGCGGGATATGTCCACCCCGAGCACCGAGACCTCGCCGGAGGTCGGGGTGCGGAGGCCCTCGAGGATCTCCACCGTCGTCGTCTTCCCCGCGCCGTTGGGGCCGAGGAGGGAGAAGACCTTGCCCTTCGGTATGGACAGGTCGATGCCGTCCACCGCCGTTGTCGCGGGCGGGTACTTCTTCGTGAGGCCTTTGACGTCTACGACAGGCTGGTCCATGGGGACGTGGTAAGGCGTATCACGGCATTATATGTTTCCGGCCGGGAACCCTTCGTATCACGAGATAATTGCGGAGAATCCCCCAGCATCGTTTATATAGCACAAGGTGGTAATGAATTCTCCAATTCGTTCCTGGAGGGGGGCGAGATATGTCGGGTCGGAAGTTGCTAGTGTCTAGGCTTGCAGCCGTAGCGCTGATAATCGTGATGAGCCTGTCCATGGCCAGGGTTGCCGGGGACGGGCTGGATAATGTCGAGGATGTATTCTCGGAGACCATAACAGACGATGGATACGTCAATGTCGGCTGGCTGAGCACTGTCGTCAACTGGAATCCTCTCGCGGTCGAGATGGCCGAGGACTATGTTGTCACCTACCTAATCCACAGCTCGCTGTTCACCTACGACCAGGACTGGAACGGACCGGTCAACGATCTCGCCACTGGCTACACACAGGTGGTGCACGCCAATGGCAGCATGACGACCACGATCACCATCACGCATAACGCATACTTCAGGAACGCGGCAGACATCGAAGACACTTCTCACCAGCTCACCGCTTCCGACGTCGCTTTCACGCTCAATCTCATAAAGAGCAACTGGGGTGGCGCATTCGACTGGTACCTTATGGAAGTAGGCGACATCCGGGTTGTCGACGACTTCACCGTCAGCCTGTGGACACCGTATGCAAAGGCCACACTGATCGATGACCTGGCGGGCATACCGATTGTCCCCGAGTATGTCTGGACGGACGTGCTCCGCCCGCTCGGAGGCATGGCCCCCGGGACGCTCGTGGGCAGCGGCCCGTTCGTATACGAGGACATGCTCAAGGACGCATGGTACAAGTTCAAGAGGGCTCCCAACTACCACGGCGCCGCGGACTACCCCGGCGTCAGGGACGTCGACGAAGGGCTCAACGGGATCTTGTACACGGTTTACTCCAACACGCCCGCCCTGTGCCTCGCGATGAACAGCGGCACCGAGGACACGGTCGTGCTCACGGGAGATATTCCATGCTTCGTCGAAATCCTCGGCAGCGGCGCGGCGGTGAACGTCATCAAGGCCGCAGCCCAGGAGAACGGTATCTGCGACGTCGCAATCAACGCGATCCCTGAGTATTTCAGGACACCTGTCTATGGTCAGGGAAACCCGGTTCTCCTGGACCCTGAGGTCCGGCAAGCGTTGATGATGACTCTGAACAAGGACTACATCAACGAGGTCCTCCTCCAGGGGCTCTCCACCGAAGCCGCGTCAGTCATCGACCCGGGCTTCTGGCAGAAGGCGATTGAGGACCAGCTGCCCTACGACCCTGCAGGTGCGAGAGCGTACCTTGAGGCGAACGGATGGGCCGACGGGGACGCGGACGGCTATCTTGAGGCCACCCCAACCGCCTTCGGCGTTCAGATGGGCTACTTCGGCGTGGGCACGGAGCTCTCCAACATCAGGTGTCAGGCGCCCGATACCGACCCCACATACGGATACATCACCATCGCCTGGACGGGCTGGGCAGAGCAGGCCGGGATAGGCCTCGTGCCGAGCATCGAGTCGGAGATAACGATGGTCAACGAGGCATGGTACCAGGCGGACTACGACATCTGGGTATGGCACTGGGGCTGGGGCCCTGAACCGCTCGGCGGCGCACTCTCGTGCTGGCTCACCTCGGAGATGGCCGTCGGAGGCGACAACTGCCAGATGCCAATGGGAGAGTGGTGGGTCACCGCAGACAACTACACAGACAGCCCGTATGTCGACGCCGCCATGATCGACGAGTTCGACATGGACGCCGTCGACTTCGTGGCCTTCTCCTCGTTCGACCAGAACTATAGCATTGCGACCCATACGCTGGACAGCGATGACCGCAAGGTAATAGTCGACAGGCTACAGCAGATGATATACGACTCCCACACGGAGAATCCCCCCTACTACGACATAGGCCTATACGCCTACACCGACGAGAGGTTCGTCGGCTGGGGAGATTGGACGGCCCACACAGGGAGGACCACCATGTCCGACCTCCTGTGGCTCTGGTTCGACCTCGCCCCGCGGGGTGACAACCTGCCTCCCGCCTTCGATGTCCCCCTCGATCCTGTGTATGATGTGCACATGGGAGAGGGTGTGACTTTCTCAGTCGTTGTTTCCGACCCCGATGGCGACCAGCTGACAATCAACTGGTCCTTCGGCAACGGCAACTTCGCCTCGACCATCCTCACAGGAGACACCACCGTCCCAACCGAGGTGACTGGAACGACGGCATACTTGTCCCTGGCGACGGATCTGACCCTTTCGGTCACCGTGCACGACGGGATGGCTGGCCACGAGGTTCTCTCAACCGCAATCGTGAATGTGATAGAGGAGCCACCGGCAGGGAGGACGGCCTACTACCAGTGGCACAACATGTTCAACGAACCGTTCGGAGAATGGTGGGACTGGAGGTACGAATACTACGGCCAGTGTGAGGTTGTCTCCGACATGTACCCGTACATCTACAGGATGCACGACAGCGACGGGGTCAGCGCATATTACAGCAACATGCGGCTGAACGTCATGACGGACAGTCTTCCGGAGGTCAACATGAACAGCCGGCCACAGTTCCTGCCCTACCTCGGTGTCGAGAGGGGGGGAACGGCGGTCGTCGACTGGTACTTGCAGTACCTGACCAGTGAAGAGATCGCGCAGCATCCTGAAGCGACGGCCGCATGGTATGACGGGTGGGTCTCCGGTCTGAACGGGACGGCGTTCCTTGACAGCACCGCGGCAAAGGCGGTGCTCGGAGTGACGGACGAGGGATTGGAGAACTTCGATATGTGGTGGATCGAGAACGAGGACTACATCCAGACTGCGTTCTTGGAGTGGATGCTCTTCGAAGGCAACGACCGCCTGGACATATTCACCATGTATGAGTACCCGCTGGTGCCCCTGGCTTTCGATATGAATGCCTACAGTTATGACGGCAACGTCATGCTCACGTACAACATGGCCTCATGGGGCATGGAGGCGTTGATGACGAGGTGGCTGCACGACGCGTTCATGCCAAACGAGTGGTGGTTCGAGGACTTCCGCCTGCACGCCGAGATCTACCCTGCCTTCGCAGATATAGACGTCGATACTGCTGTCGTCGGCGCCCTCTTCGCCTGGAAGGACGTCCAGACGAGCACACCGAGCTGGGTGTGGAGGGGCATGCTGCAGGACTACGTGCAGTCGAGCCTCCAACACCCGGTGTCGGATTATGACGCCTATGTCGACCTCGATTACCTGGACATGTATGCCGGGAGCGCGAGCTACGGAAGCATGATACCGTACGAGTACACGCCAGGCGCGTTCGACCTCGTAGAGGGTGAGACCATGTCCTTCCAATGGCCGGACGGGCCGCAGACCTTCATCCTCGACGGTGGGCTGAACTGGATCCAGACGGGCCAATACGGCATCGCAGACGCATACTCCGAGCCATCGGGGTACGACCTGCCCGACGATGTCGCGGTCGACCCGTACCTCAACACGCTGACATTCGAAGGACCGATAGATATGTATGCCTGGTCGGAGAACCAGAGCTCGCACGACTACCTCGAGTCCGAGTGGGACCGGCTGGGGGTTCTGCCGTACGGCATGCCATGGATAGAGTTCAGGGCGTCCACCGAGGCGTGGAGCGCAGCGCCGAGCACGGCCAGGGAGCCGGTGCGCAGCCCGACCACCGCCTTGAGGGCCAGCACCAGGATGTTGGCCACCATGATCCGCCGCAGGACCGCCTGGACG